>Ga0007876_1000688_pt1 | contig 12380 bp, 7 predicted proteins | sample CryBogCBH24Aug09_FD_70958 | JGI IMG/M metagenome (GOLD analysis project Ga0007876, IMG submission 70958) | Freshwater microbial communities from Crystal Bog, Wisconsin, USA - CBH24Aug09 | ecosystem: Environmental > Aquatic > Freshwater > Lake | place: Crystal Bog, Wisconsin, USA | collected...
TATTTATATGAAACCATTATTATTATTATAAATAATATTATAAATTTTATTTTTATTATCTTTAATTAAAAAATACTAAAAATAAAAAATCAATAAGCCTAATTTTTCCGCACTACTATATATATATATATATATTAATCTATATTAATTTAAAGAAATTATAAGATTATTTTATAATGGTTCGAATAAAAAAAAATAATAATGTATCAATAGTTACTATTACTCAGTATAAACGTTTTGAATCATTAAAAATTCTATTTTTAATGATTCAAAATCAAACCTATAAAAATATAAATGAATGGATAATTGTTGAAGGATCACAAAATGAAAATATTGCTACTAAAAATAAAAATAAAATAACAAATTTTATTAATGATATCAAAAAAAATATTACATTTCTTATAAAATATATAGATTATAGTGGAAAAAAATTAGGTGGATTAAGGAATTTAGGTAATAGTAGGTGTACATCACCTATAATAGTGTGTTTTGATGATGATGATTATTATCCTCCAGAAAGAATAGAATCTGCTGTTATAACATTAAATAAAAGTAATTGTTTAATTGCAGGTGTAAGTGATGTATATTTATATGATTTTTTTTTAGATAAATTATTTAAATTTAATGGATTTATGGATTATCATTCAACAAATAATTGTATGGCTTATAAAAAAGAGTTTTTATTATTACATAAATATGATGATAATGTAGAAGTTGGAGAAGAAAGAAGTTTTACATGTGAATTTACAACTCCATTAGTTAAATTAAATTCTAGAAAATGTATTATTGCTATTAGTCATAATGGTAATACATTTAATAAACGGGAATTATGTTTAGGAGGAGTATTAAATACATTACATACATTAAAAGAAATAAAAGAACCTATAACTAATTATATAGAACCTATTATTTTTAATCAAATGAAAGAATTATATATTATTGAAGAATATTCTTCCTATGATATAGTATATATCATAGGTGGATTTACAAATAAATTTAATCCATGTTCAAATATATTATATGATAATGAAAGATTTATAATTGAATTAGTTCAATATTGGAAAAAAAGAAATAAAAAAATTGCAGTATATGGTGAATTTGAAACTTTTAATACCATAAATGGTATAGATTATATAGATTGGAAAAATTTTCCTTTTAATCATATATTTAATATAATTATTTTATATAGAACAAATGGTTTTTTAACTATAGCACCTTTTCCTATTAAAGCAAAAATTATATGTTGGGATGTATATGATAATTTTATTAATGATACAAAATTAATAGAATTTTGGAATTTATATGGTTATAAAATTAATAAAATATTTTTAAAAAGTAATTTCCATAAATCTGAATTTATAAAATATTTAAATTATAATTCAAACCAAGAAATTATTATAATACCAAGTGGTTTAAGAATAGATAAATTTATTAATAAAGAAAATATTATAAGAAATCCTTATAGATTTTGTTATACTACTTATTATGATAGAGGATTAGAATTTATAATAACGGGTATATTTTCTGTAATAAAAAAAATAGAACCTAGAGCTGAATTACACATTTATACTGGTATGGAATATATATCAGATACTAATTTTAAAAATAAAATGACATCATTGTTTAGTGAATTAGGTGTATGTGATCATGGTGCACAGCCTATAGAAATAATTGTAAGAGAAAAATATATGTCTAGTTTTGAATTATATATATCAAATATAATTAATGAAGTTGATTGTATTAGTATACGTGAAAGTATTTTAGCTGGATGTATTCCCTTAATTGCAAATTTTGGAATATTTTTAGAACGTGATGGATTTAAATTTAATATGAATCATGAAAATACACATATTATGCAACAAAATGCATTATTAATTTTAAATTTAATAAAAGATAATATAAAAATAAATAATGCAAGATTAGACTTTATGAAAAATTGTACTACATTATTATCTTGGTCTCAAGTAGGAGATTTAATATATTCTTCATTATATAAATTGAATTAAATATTTATTAATATATATATATATTAATACGATTCATATGAATATTAAAAATAATTTAATATTGGTTGATACATCATATACTGTATATTATAGATATTTTGCAACATTAAGATGGTTATCTTTATGTCATAAAGAGATATATAACATCCATATAAAAGATGTAGAATACAATTGGCAAGAAAATGAATTATTTATTGAAAAATATGAACAATTATTCATAAAAGATATTTCTAAATTATTAGGTAATGAAATATATCTAAATTCTACTATAATATATTGTATGGATATGCCAAATAATCAATTATGGCGAACCGATATTAAACCTGATTATAAAAAAGAACGAATAAATTTATCTAAAAAAACTAATTATCAACCTACATTTATCTATACATATGATATAATTATTCCTAAAATTTTAACAAATAATAATATATTTAAATTACGAATAGATAAATTAGAAGCAGATGATATAATAGGTATAATTTCTAAATATTTAGAAAAAACCGTTCCCGATCTTAATATTTATATAATATCAGGGGATAAAGATTTTTATCAATTAGGAAGAAAAAATTTATATTTTATTAATTTTACAAATAAAAAATTAATTGAAATGAATAAAAATGAAGCAAGATTATATTTACATAAAAAAATATTATTAGGAGATAAATCAGATTATATAAAAAGTATATTTCCTCCTAAATTTTCAACTAGTATTAAAAAAAAACTTATTAATTCAATAAGTGAATGTAAACAATATCTTAAAACAAATGAGGAAATTAAAAATAAATATAAAGAAAATAATATATTAATAAATTTTAAAAAAATTCCTAAAGAATATAAAGTAATTGTTATTACACAATTTAAACAATTATTTATATAATTTTATTTAATATAAAATATATAAATTATTTTAATATAATAATTATATTTTATCAAGATCAATATCTGATAAATCACTATCAGAATTGATAATGTTAATATTGATAATATTATTATTATTTTTTTTTTTTTTTGGTTTTATTTCAGATTCTATATTATTAAATCCTACAATTTTATTAAATTCAGCTCTTAATATTGTAGGATCTGAAAGTAAATAATATAATTTATCTAATGGACTATTATATTGGGTTGATGTTGTTATTTCTTCATTAAGTTCATGTTCAAAAGTAAAACCTATAAATTCATCATCAATATAATTTTTATCATTTAAATCAGTTATAACTAAACCAGATAATACACCTGTTAATGCTAATAATAATGCATTTTCTGGATGGGCTATCCAATATAATATATATTCATTTTTATTAGTATTATCACTTAAAATTTGTGATTTATTCATTAAAGCACAAATTAATACTTTATTATCTATTATATCAGTTATTGTTACTTTTCCATGAGGCGGAATATCTATATTTTTATTATCAGAATCATCTCTATTTAATAAACATTTAATATGTTTATTAAATATATGTTTAATAGATTGATGAGTACATGTTGTAGCATAACATTTATTTTTTGACATTGATGTACGGGGTTTAATATTAATAATTTTTCCATTTTTTGTACGTGCTGTATATTGATTTATTAATATAGCATAACTTAAACATTGATCATCCCATATTATTTGTCCATTTTGTTGTTTTAATTCAGGAAAAGGTAATAATGGTAATTTATCTTTAAAAGGTAATCTACTATTAACCCATTCTTGTGTTCCATAAATAGATTGATTAGTTAATATTTTTTTATTATTTTTTAATTTATTTGCATGTAATTTACATAATTTTAAAGAATTATTTTTGTTTTGTTCTAAATTATTATTTATAAGAATATTTTGATCAATTTTTGATTGATTTATTTTATTATAAATTTTAGTATTATAATCATCAGTTCCAGTAGTATTATTATTTTTCCACATCCATTGTAAATTTTGAGATGGAATAAAATCATCATAATAATTCGTATTATGAAATGATGCCATAATAAAAATTATAAAATAATAATAATATATTGTTATATTATTATTATTTTATAAATTCAATTTTTTTTTCCAAATATATGATATATGATATATGATATATGATATATAATAATAATAATATGTATATATATATATATATAAATTATTTTATATATTTTCTAACCATTTATCATTATCATTAATATTATTTTCTTCAATATTTAATTCAATTATATTAATTTTTGAATTATTTATTTCACCTTTTTCCTGTAATTTAATTATATCATTATTTGAATAAATATGTTTTAAAAAATATTGATTTTTAGAGATTCCTTTTTGAATTAAAACCCAATATTCATTTATTTCAGGATTTAAAAAATTTAAATTTTCTTTTTTAGTACCAAAAAAGAAATTCCCTCTTATACCTACTTGATATTCTATATTATTAATATCTATAACTTTAAGTTTATTTCCATTTAATACATTAATTACTTTTGCATAAAAATCTCCATTTTCTTTATCTGGTAATTCAAGCTCATATTTAATAAATTTAGTTTTGTGTTTATTATATTTTTTTTTATGTGTATCACCTTTGCCCATTTTTATTTATATATATATTTATATATACATATATATATATTATATATAAAATAAATTTTTAAATATAAACATAAAATAAATATAAAATTTTTTATAATATTTATATATCATAATATATAAATATAATATTTAAAATATAAAATTATCCAGAACAATTAATACAATCAGAATCAGAGTTTGAAAATTTTGATTGAATATTAGGATCAATTGTTACTTTAGTAGCATCTAAAGCAGATTTGGAACGTAAATAATATATACCTGTTTTTAATCCATTTTTCCATGCCCAAAAATGGGATGAATATAATTTTTGATGATCAGGGACAGGTATAAAAATATTCATACTTTGTGTTTGATCTACAAATGGAGCTCTAGCTAATGCATTCTTAAGTACCCAAATTTGTTTAATTTCCCAAATTGTAACAAATAAACTTCTAATTGGTTTGGGAATAGAGGTAATTTTTGAAATAGAACCATTATTTAATAATATTAATTGTTTCATTTCATCATTCCAAATACCTATATTAATTAATTCATTAATTAAATATTTATTAACTACTGGAAATATTCCTGCTAATGTTCTTCTAGAATATATATTATTAGTAAAATATTCAAAACATTCATTATTACTAAATATTTGACTAGTTGAAGCTGTAGGCATTAATGCAGTAACAAGAGAATTACGAACTCCATATTTTTTAATTTCTTTTTCTAATATTATCCATTTATTATAATAAAATAGTTGTGAACGATCAAAATCCCACATATCAAATTGAAATATTCCTTTACTAATAGGAGAATCTTTAAAAGTAGAATATGCGCCAGAATATGTTGACACATTATTATTTAATTCACATTTATTTGGTTTTATTATATGATATATTTTATTAATATTAATATCATCTAATATTAAATTTTTATCATAATATTCAGGAAAATTATTTTTCCCATATTTTATTAATATATTCATATTAATATATCTTTTTTTGGATAATTCACATGATGCAGTTAAACAAGCAAGATATATAGTTTCCATCATTTTTTTATTAAAAGTTAATGATTCTTCAGATTCAAATGGTATTTTTAATAAAACTAATGTATCTGCTAATCCTTGAATACCTAAAGCTATAGGTCTATGTTTTATATTTGATAATTTTGTTTCAATTACCGGATAATAATTTATATCTATAATATTATTTAAATTTATTGTAGCCATATATGATACTTCATATAATTTAGTATAATTAAAAGTTCCGCGGATAAATTTAAAAAATTCATTATATCCTCCTATTAATTTATTACCATAATAAATTTGTGGATATGTAGGATATGTTATTCCTGTAATATGTTGTAATTCTTCAAATGATATTTGTTTTTCTGTAAATGGATAATTATTATTAATTAAAAAATTTTTAGTCCATTCACAATATTTACATTCATTTTTAGTATAAATACTCCATTTATATATATTTTTAAAAGGAATTATAAATTTATTTATAGCTATAGAACCTAAATTACAAACTGCATACTCTTTATCATCAGAATATTCTAAAATTTCTGCACATTGTCCTGTTAATATTCCATTGAACATTCCTTTATGTTCTTCAAATTCAGTAAAACAAAAAGTATCTGAATATGTATAAGATAATTCTATTGAAGTTACAAATATATCTATTTGTATATTATCATTATAAGATATAGAAATAGAATTATTTTTAAATATGTTAGGATTAAATCCTAAAAATTGTAATTTATTTACATAATTAGAATTAATTAATAATTTATATAATATATTCATTTCAAAAGTTTCAAATATTAATGATTCTATTCCTAAAGTATGTAGCATTAATCTTATATCTAATAAAATATTTTTATTAGTATGGGATAATATTAAACAATTATTTAAATATGCATTATTATTATCACAAAATCCTGTCAACCACAATAATCTTTGTTTTATAGGTATATATAATGGAACAATAAAATGTATATTATTTTTATAATCACCACAATAATATCCTGCTGTATATACATATAAATCTTCATATTCAATATTATTAGGAAATTCAAAAGGATCAGGTAAATTAAAATTAATTAATTTATCATATTTTTTTAAATATTGTGCTTGAATTGGAAATTCTGTATCATTTATAATAATATAAAATATATGTTCAGGAGTACAATCTAAATATACTCCATTAGACATATTAATACGTATTAAAGATCTACCCAGACCCGTTTTTTTAATATATACATTAGACCAATTTTTTCCATTCCATACATTTATATTATTATTTTCTAAATATTTAATTTCAATATAGCCATTATCTGTTAATATTTTTGTATCACCATGAACACATAAATTACTTGATTTAATAACTCCTATATTTTTTTGATTACTTTTATTATTTACATGATCTTTAAATACTATATATGGTGTTCCTGATTCTATTTGTGATATTAAGATAGCTTTCATAATATCACGAGCTTTAATTTTAAAATTAAATTGTTTATTTTCTATATATGATAAATATAATTTTTCATATTCATCTCCATATACATCAGATAAATGGGGACATTTACTAGGACACATTAAATACCAATCTTTATCTTCTTCAACATATTTCATAAATAGATTAGATACCCATAAAGCTAAAAATAAATCTCGTGTTCGTTCTGTTTCTGTGCCAAAATTTTTTCTTAAATCTAAAAATGCTAATATATCAGGATGATGTGGTTCTAAATATATAGCAATACTTCCTTTTCGTTTGCCTCCATTATGTACTAATCCTATTTGTGTTAAATAATTAGAATTATTATTTATTTCTAAATCATATACTACTGAAGAAATATTTTCAATTGATAATTGTTGTAATCTAGTATATAAAAAATTATTATAATGAATAAAATTCAATGTTTTACTAGCTTTTATATTTAATAAATCTGCAATATATGAAGTTTTGGGTATTTTAATTTTATTATAAGAAGTATAACATAATATACCCATTCGTAAACATATATATTTAATACTATCTATTATATTTTTAGATTTTATAGTTAATAATATAAAATTTTTAATAGAACCTTTTATATTTATTAAACCTTTAATAATCCATTTTACTTTATGAAGTGGTAAATGTAATAAATTATCATCAATAGTTTTTTTATTATATATATTAAAAAATTGCGCTTTTGTAAATTTAAATTTACTACTAAAATCCCATGTAATAATATGTAAATTATTAATTATTTTTTCTTTATAATTAATACTATTATTTACTAAATATACTTTTATAAAATTAATCTCATTAATTTTATTATTATGTAATACTAATTTATAATTTGTAGTAATTATAATATTATAAATTATTAATCCATAAAAATAACAATCAGATTCATCTAAATATATATTATCTAATTCATATGTAGGAATTGGAAAACCTATTAAATCATTTTTTAAAATATCTTTTGCATCTATCCATTCAGGTATTAATAAATTATTTTTTAATTTATTAATAATTATATTATTTTCTGAAGATTCATTTTTAATTACATAAAAAGGATGTAATGGAGTTACTTTAATACATTCATAGTTATAATCATATTTCAATTTAATTTTTATAATTGTATTTTTATAATTATCACAATAAATACGTAATACTTTTTGTAAAGTTCCATCATGAGTTATAACTTCATCATTAGGTCGTATTTGATCTATTCTTTTTAATCCTTGTTTTGTATATATTTTTGTATTATTTAAAAAACATTGATTTACATACCGTGCTATTTCATTATACACTTTTAACATTGGTATTATACCACTAGATGGTCCATTTGTTCCTTTTATTAAAGAATCTTTAGCTCTAATATTAGAAATATGAATACCAATACCACCTCCCCATTTACTAATTTTAGAAACATCAGACCAGGTTTTTGTTATACTATCTAATGAATCATTAGTTCCTAATAAAAAACAACTTGATAATTGACTTTTATTTATTCCAGAATTAAATAATGTAGGAGATGCATGTATATAGCATCCCATTGATATTAATTCATATGTTTTTTTTGTTAATTCTAAATTTCCACAATTTATAAATGATGATACACGCATTATCATATCTTGTGGTCTTTCTATAATATTATTATTTATTTTTAATAAATATCCATGTTCTAATGTTTTAAAACCAAAATAATCAAATATATAATCTCTTTCATAATCAATTATATTATTTAATTCATTTCTATATTCTTGAATCCATGATAACCATTCAGTATTTAATAATTTTAATTGTGAATGTATTAATTCTTCTTTTTCTACAAAAGTATTTAATGTTTTTTTATGCAAATTACTTATTAAAATTCGACCTGCTAAAGTTGAATAATAATAATGTGTAGTACACATATTTATACAAATATTAGCAGATTCAATATCTAAATCTTCAGTAGTAATACCTGAAAATATTGATGCAACTACTTTTTGAGCAATAAGTATAGAATTTATATATGGTTTTTCATTATTTTTAATTAAATTATTAAGTCGTTTTGTTATTTTATCAAATTTGACTTCTTCAATTGTATTATTTCTTTTTGTCACGTACATTTTACAATAATAATTAAAAAAAGATATTTAAATATCTTTTTATCAATTTTTTTTTATAATTTAAAATTAAATAAATATAATACTAAATAAATTATCTTAAAATTCACTTAATAATTGAAAATTAGAATATTGATCTGAAATAGTTGATTTTTGATACTCAGTTACTCGATCTTCAAAAAAATTAGCTTTTTTTTCCATAGTTAATAATTCCATAAAAGAGAATGGATTTGTAGAATTCCAAATTTTATTATATTTTAGTTGTTCTAATAAACGATCTGCAACAAATTGTATATATTGAATCATTAATTCACTATTCATACCAAGTAAAGAACATGGTAATGATTCACATATAAATATTTTTTCTACTTCTACAGCATCAATAAACATTTCATGTATTAATGTTTGATCTATTTTATTATTAATTAAAGAATATAATAATATTCCAAATTCACAATGAGCATTTTCATCACGTGCTATATATTCATTTGATGTACATAAACCAGGCATTACATTCTTTTGTTTAATCCAATATATAGAACAAAAACTACCTGAAAAAAATATACCTTCAATTATAATATAAGCTATTAATCGTTGTTGAATTGGTGCATCTGATTCCATCCATTTATATGCCCAATCTGCTTTATATTTAATACAAGGATAATTTTCAATTGCATTTAATAAATTATTTTTTTCTGTTTCATCTTTAATAATATTATCTATCATTAAAGAATAAACTTCACTTTGTCCTGTTAATATTCCATTAAAAATTCCTGCATGTTCTAATGGTTCATTAAAACAATAAGTATCATAATAATTATTTAATTTAGTAATAGATTTTATGTATATATTATTATTATTATTATTATTATTAGTATATACATATAATTTATTTATTTTAATAATAGAATAAATATTTAAAGTTGTTAACATTAATTGAATATTTTGTAAAAATAATACATTAGTATTATTTATTACTATAATTTCTTTTATATATTTTGTATTTATACTATTATATAAACCAGTTAACCATAATATTTTGATTGTTAAACTATAATTAATAGGAACAAAATATAATGGTTTATTAAAAATAATTTCTGTAATAATACTATTATTACCACAATAATATCCATGTAAATATGGATTTATAAAATTATTATTATTTGTATTTAATATTGGTAATGTATACTTGTATATAATATCTTTATAATTTAAATCTTTTGTATATTTGATTATTTTTTTATTATTAATATTTATAAACCATTTATGACAAGAAGTACACTCTAATTCCATACCATTAGATAATTTAATATTATATAATATATTTTGTCCTGTATATTGAATATTTACTTTTGAATATTTAATTCCATTCCATATATTTACACTTCTATTTTTCAAATCACCTATTTTATAATAACCTTGATCTGTTAATATTAATGTATTATAACTAACACAATGAATATTTTCTATAAATTGTTGATATTGATAAGTAAAAATAGCTTCTGTAATTTGTATTTCATTACTAAATCGTTTACTAATATTTTCACTTACTATTATATCTGATGCCGCAAAAAAACCTAATACCATTTTAATAAAATGTTGTTCATTTTCATTTAATTTATTAAAATCTGATGCATCTTTACTAAAATCAATTTCACCAGGTAACCATAAAGCAGCTACTTCTTTTTGATAAAATTCCCATATTTGGGGAAATTTAATAGGATATACTGCTAACCTTTTATTTTCAGGATCATGGATAGGTTCATATTCAGAATTCATATTTATAATTTTTACTAATTATATTAATTATTTAATAAATATTAATAAATTCAATTTTTTTATTATGTATTAAATAATTAATTTATTAAATTATTATTATTTATTAAATATTTAATATTAATAATATTTTATAATTAATATTAATAATATTTATAATTAATATTAATAATATTTTATAAATATTATTAATATTAATATGTATTTTTTATCAGATTCCTATTATAAAAAACCACAATTAATAGAAAAAAAAATAGTAAAACACATTCTATGTGAAAAACAAAAAAAAAATATATTAGAAAATCAATTTAAAATTAAAATTATTGATCTACTTAAACAATATTATTTATATATATTATTTATTATAATGATCTGTGTATTTTTATATTGGAGATATACAGTAATAAAAAATATAAGAAAACAATATATTATAAACGCATATAATAATTAAAAATATATATAATATAGTATATGGGTGAATATAACTTTGATAATTATAATAATTTTATTTCACATATAAAAGATATTGTATCAGATAATAATCTTTTACAATTATTATTAGAAGAATCTAATGATTTAAAATTAAATAGAATAATAAAATTTAATAATTCATTACATTCATCTAAATTATTTAATAATTTAATAAAAAATAAAACATCTTTATTTTCCCATAAACATAAAGATAAAGAAATTATTTCAAAAAGTTTATTTGGATCTACCTTATCATTAAATAAAATATTTAATAATCAAGATACAACTACACAATTAGAATTATGGGAAGATTTACATAATATTATATTATCATATAATGAATATTTATTGTTATCTGATCCTAATAATAATAATATTATAGATAAAATTAATAAATTAAAAGAAAATCAAAAATCTAAAATTATTAAAAGATTATTAGAAACAAAAGAAGGAGTGAGTAAAATTTTAAATACTGAAACATTAAATCCTACAACGAATGATATGATTAATGATATATTTAAAATTTTTGAAAGTTCATTAAGTTCTAGTAATACAAATCCATTTAATAATATTTTTGAAATATGTAAAACTATTGCAGATAAATATAAAGATAAGATTGAAAATGGAGATATTAATTTAGAAGATATTTTAAATAATATTAAAAATATTCCTGGTATGGAAAATATGAGTGATATTATTAAAACATTAACAAATCAACAACAAGAACAATATAAAGATCCTATTATAATTGATGAAAATTTTTCTACTTCTTTAGTTCCACAAGGTGATTTAATAGAACCTGAAAGTTCTATAAATGTTAAATCAATATTACAAACTATGGATAATTTAAGTTCATTTGGTTTAGATAAAAACATAGATATGGACAAAATAACTAATATATTCAATAAAATTAGTTCATTAGAAGATTCTACAGAACTTAATAATATATTTGAACAAGAATTAGGAATTGATA
>Ga0007876_1000703_pt1 | contig 12245 bp, 13 predicted proteins | sample CryBogCBH24Aug09_FD_70958 | JGI IMG/M metagenome (GOLD analysis project Ga0007876, IMG submission 70958) | Freshwater microbial communities from Crystal Bog, Wisconsin, USA - CBH24Aug09 | ecosystem: Environmental > Aquatic > Freshwater > Lake | place: Crystal Bog, Wisconsin, USA | collected...
AACCTAATAAATCTCCGCGAGCATTTACTTTCATATTTCCTACGGCAACTGTATTTTCATTTGCCAATTTGACTTTATCCATGTCAACCATTTTACCGCGGGCAGATTTGTATAAATTTCCCATTTTACTTCTCCTGTTTATTTTAAAAATTCTTCTATTGGTAAATCGTAATATAGGGAGTTAATTTTATGTACTCCCAATAGATACAATACATAACTGGACACGCTTGATCCACGTCCTAGTCCCCAGACTACATTATTTAATCGCATTGTATCTACGAAATATTTTAAATATCTCAAAAGATTAAATAAATCTCTTTCTTGATAAAGTAATAGCTCTTTGCCTACACGTTGTAATTCTGGCTCAGTTTTACATAAATCCAATACGTATTGTGCAATATCCAGAGTCTGGTATTCCTCAGGCATGCGCCACTCTTGTTGTTTATGATGATCAAATAATTCTATTGGTACTTCTTCTTTATAGTCCAATGGCAAATATTTTTTTAACTGTGGGAAATCTACGTGTAGTTTGTCTACAGCATTATTATATGATTCTGGATCAGTAACATAAAAATTTTCAATAAAAAGATCGGGCTTACGATATAGCTCGTCAACCAATTCATTACTATCGATAATTAATTGTCCGTAAGGATCAAATTTCATTGAATGTCAATAATGTTTTTAAAGTTTTTGGAATTCTTTTCCATCTCAGCTAATGTTTTTTGATTACGAATCTGTAGTTCGTTTTGATAATCTTCCATTAACAACTGCAACTGCTGTATCATATCAGCTTGCCCGATTCGATAAGCATAGGTAATACGGTTAAGTAATTCACCGTACTTTTTATTAAGCTCGTCTATTGTTAATTTAGATAAATCTGGCGTTAGCGGATGTCCCATACAATCTCCAAAATAAAACTCCTTACGTAATTATATAGCAATTATCGTAAGGAGTCAATGACTTTTTAATCTTTTATATTAGGTACGATACCAAGAACCATTTAAATAGGTTAATTGGACAGCCACGTTACCCGAACTAAATGTGTTTGAAGCCACATATTTTACAGGAATAATGCCGCCACCATATACGTTTGCAACAGTAATTGGTGCAACTGAACTGATCTTAATAACTTGGCGATCATACGGTGCAGTTGGTAAATTGATATTGGCCTGTGCAATAGTAGCTGAATTAATACTGTCAACTACGATTGTACTAACCGCTGTATTAGCATTGAAGCTATTTGCACCACTGGTGTTAGCACTAAACAAATATGTAGCACCGTTTACAATACCAGCACCGGTCTTGTTTGTTCCGGCTATGGTTAAATTTCCATATACCTTAACACTTTGATCGTTTTCGATGCCAAGAGCCTGGTTAACTTTATTTGCGCCTTGGCCGCCATCATCAGAAGTAAAGAAAGCAATGTTACCACCTAGGCCATAGGCCACGTTAGAACCTGTGGCAAAGAAACCAATACTAGCACATTGTTGGAAAGTATTTCCGGTATTATTGCTACCTGTATAGGTTAGACTATTTACATAACCTAAGAAATCATTTGAACGAACTGGTTGAATATTACCAGTTTGAATATTGCCACGAGCACCAGTAACAGTATAGCCAGCAATATTAATTGACCCATCATTCATTTGAGTATAGGCTACGTTAGCGGTACTTAAACTTCCAATGCCAACAGAGTTATAACTACCAAGTGTACTGACTTTATCTTGTCCCTGTTCCATTTCTAATGCCATGTCTAAACCGCCATCAAAGCCGATTAAGAATGTTGAGTTAACCATGCCATTATAGTAAAGATTTGGATCAGTGAATGTAGAACGATTTCGTGTTAAATCTAAAACAACAAAATTGTTGCCGCCATCGATACTACTAAAGTCAAACAGATAATTACCAACAGTATCAAATGATAAAAGACCTTGGCTATAATTAGCTAAACTACTATCAGCAATATTTACTGAAGCTGGCAATTGAACGGTATGGCTAGGATCAGTTACAACAAACCAAACACGCATAGAGCCGTAGCCTAATGCGCCTGCACCAGAACTTGCTGGCCAATTAATAAAGCTAATAGAAATTTGTCCAGCTGTAGTAATTTTTTGGAAGTTAGCTTGATTAAAATCTAATGCAACGCTACTGCTAATAACACCCAAATCAAGCAATGATTCAGTCCAAGCTGCCAATTGCGGACGACGTAGTACAGTACCAGCCATATCATTGTTGATAGTTTGGCCGGTTAATGCGCTAGATAAAATTGCTTTACCTTGTAAATCGTTAATTTCGTTTTGGGCAAATAAAAAGTTATTCTTGATATTTGTAAAATTATCGCGGAATCCCTGACTGGAATTATCTTGACCTGCTACTGGGAAGGTGCCGTCGATATTATATGGGTTAATGTTTGATGCCATTTAGCTGTATCCTGTTTATTAAGTATTTATCAACATTATTACCAGCTTGCAAAACTTGCGCGAACCCAAGAATTAGTAGCAATACACAGATATAAATGTGTTGCATCGTAGGCTAATTGCCCAGGTGTACCTGCAGAAGTTGCAGTAATTGGCACAGACGAATAGTGTGGGCTAACCGATACGTTGGCCTGTAATGCAGTAATTTCAGACTGAGCAACTAAAAAGTTATTTTTAATATTACTAAAATTGTCTCGAAATCCCTGTGTATCATTATCCTGTCCGGCAATAGGATAGGTAATATTAATATTTGTTGGGTTAATGTTTGATGCCATTATTTAAATACTCCGTGTTGTGGGAATTTAAGATATTTATCTTGTGTATTTGGTGTGTAATATTGATCTCTATTATTAAAGAATTTGGTAGTACCCGCATTGAATGTAGTTGGTATTTTTACCGCGTTCAATGCTAAATGGTATACTGAATATGCAGGAACAGTATGTCCAGTAGTTAAAATAGGATTGTAGAACATAATACTACTAGCATGACTTCTGCCGTCGGTGATTTGCACACGATCATTGGTGTTTATTTGTTTAACGAATGTTAAGTTTACAACATTATTAATTATATTAATTTTCCAAACACCGCCTCGTTGATTAACTGAACTAGTACCTTGTATATATTCTAAATACCCAGGTATTACAGTATATCCGTCGTAGCTTTCTGATCCGTAGCCTTCAACGGTGCCTGTGGTAATATTGTCACCGATCCACGCATCATTGTAATTAACCCAACCATCATAAGGGCCAGGATTTAAAAAGCCTTCTTGTTGAGCGAAGATTAATGTATCACCATTTGAAAATGTTAGCACTCCATCTATGCCGCCGTTGGCTTGAATATAATCAATTGGGCGACCATTGATTTGATCAAACGGAATATTTGCTGCATAATTTACTCTTGCAGAAATAAGTCCAACATTGTTTACAGGTAACGCATCAAATGTTGTTTCTCTTCCAGGAATAAATGCACCAGTTGCGGTATTAAAGTACTGACTACAATAACCATCAACATTATAACGGTCAACACTGAATTCAATATTGGTAAAGTTAATTCCTGCGTTTCTTAATCTGTAGGCAATTAATTTACTAGCACCTGGTACAGTATAAGCCAACACTACAGCCTTTACGAATCCCAGTGGCGGTTTAAACTTGCCGGTATTTGCTGGGTCAGGCTGATTACTGGTCATCCATGGTGGCAAGGTACTTTGATCTTGGAATCCAATATTTTTTTCTAATTCTGACAGCATGTTGTTAGAACTATTTGGATAAACAATTTTGTAGCTAGTTCCATTTTCATCTATGTAAGGATTTGCAATAACATTGGTCAAGTCGATTACTTCTGGAGGACCACCTTTGCTATTTTCTTCTGGATCAACTACATTAATATAAACTACTTCGTATTTTACATTATAAAAATCGTCAAGCACTACTGCTGTTTCAATTGAATTAAAATTATATTTCTTTGTCCAATGGTTATGTGCAATAGCTTCTTCGTATTGATCTAATGTTTCAGAATTTAATCCTGAAAGGAATAACATTCTTAGATTTTGGTTTATACCAAACCAAGGATCATCACTGCGATAAATTAATTCAGGTGGGAATATTGTTGAATCGGAAATGACAGAATTATACATCTGTCTCTGATCAAACGCAGGCTTAGCCGACAGATATAAATCTTCATACGGTTTCTTATCAATTACATTTAATGTTAATGTAAACTCTTGATATGAACTAGCAGTACCATCTTCGGTTTGAGCAAATACTGTAAATGTATAGACGTTGTCTATAGTAGTTTTCTTACCATCAAAGGTTGTAGCATAGTCATCAATGCCAAATGTTTCAAAACTTACTCGTCCACTGATATCACCTGATGGTAGTAAACTTAAACCTTGTGGTAATCTTGCAGATACACCAGCATGATCATATAAACTGTAAACAAGATTTTTACCTACTATGCTCTTGGCAACAACTGCAATCTCACTAACTGAACCATTGTCAATAGATCCAAGATTGCTTGGGCTTATCCATTCAATGATATTATTAACGTCACCTAGTACTGGTAAATTAAAGAATACTGGAATACTGTTATATGTAACACCGCCAACTACTTTACTTGCTTGTACTCCAAAAGAGAATGTTTGTAAACTTGCAGTCTGTGGATTAATTTTTCCATACAACCAACCTGTTTGTGAATCTAGTAGCAGTCCTGGTAAGTTTGCGTTACTAGCAGTAACCAAGTCAAAACTACCAGGTAGGCCATTGTTAGCATCACTACGGTTCAATGGGTCAAATGTACCGGCATCAAACGTACCTGCGGTGCTTGCAATACTATATGTTAACGGAGAGCCACTGAAATCATAGCCTTCAAATTTATAAGCGTAGTGACTGTCTTGGCGTCCAGTAGGTAAAGTAGTTGATGAATTTAAAATAATAGGAACATAAACATTCTTACTATCTGCTGTCAAGTAAGTGTCGTTGACCAAGTTTGTACTGTCGGCAGTATAGTTAGCGCGACTTACAACTTCAATAATGTATGTTTGTAAGTCATAGTTAGAACCATCAAACGCCTGGATGGTAAATGTATAACTCAAACTTTGATTCAATTGATTAAAGTCATATGGACTATAATCGTATTCTTGTTGCTGTGTAATTACACCGCCAGTTATAGAATCTCCATCAAAACCAGCTGGCCCAAATTCGCCAACTAATTGTAATGGTTGTATGTATCCACTTAGATTACCTTTAGAATCTAAAGTCACCCCCGGTGGTAAAGCACCTAATGCCACACTCCACTGAATCTGGACTTCAGGATTTAATTCTGTAACAGTTAATTGTTGTTCAAAATAAGAACCATCAAAGAATGATCCTAGTAAAACTGTAGTGGGTTCAATTACTGGGCCGTATACGTTTGTAACAGTTAAGGTAAATGCTCGGTCCGAAATTTCTCCGTGGCTATTAGTTGCACGGATAGCAAAACGATAACTCTTTAGGGCATCGACAATATTTAAATTTAAAAATACTGGAACGCCTCTTAATAAACCATTGGAAGTTAAGTACATTCCGTCTGGTAACTCGCCTGAAACAAAACTATATGTAATAGCAGATCCGCTGTTACTTTCAGCTGATAATTTTAAAGAATAGTATTTTCCATCAGGGATAGTTCCAAGATCTCCTGCGGCAGTAACCCAATTAATATCCCCAGTTGCAATATTTGAAATAAGAATAGAAAATGCACCATCGAGTACAGCACCACCGCTACTGATTACTCGAACAATAAAATTAAAATTTAAATCAGTTACTAGACCTTCTATATAACCAGGTGTTCCTGATAGTACACCATCACTAGATAAAGTTAAGCCAGGAGGAAGACTGCCACCGATTACAGAAAATGTAAAGGTTGGTCCAGTATTTAAATTGCTAGAAACAATTAACCCAATGGATATAGGTAAGCCAATTAATGCACTTCCTACACTACCAGTGGGAGTTACCCAACTTAATTTTTCCATATTATAGTATTACCACTTCAATAGTTTTTGGACCATCTGTTAAATCTGTTTCAAGAGCCTTGGCAAATACTGCCTGAGCATATCCTGTACGTATGCCAACACTTTGAGCAAAACCTGGTTGATCACTAGTAACTAAACTATCACCTTTGGTAACAGGACCATATACTTGACATGGAATACGTCCACGTAGTGCCAACGGAACTCCGCCAGCAGCACCATTCATTAAGTATGCTGGGTTAGTGGATATAGCACCTGCTACACGAGGATCTGCAAAAGTTGTAGTGGTTGTAATTTCTTTTTCGCCGCCAAAGACTACTACAGTTCCTGGAGCATATTCTGAATCAGGCAAATAGTTTTCTGCCAAGTCCGCATACTGTGCGTGTACTGCTGTACCATAGATATTACTAAACCACGCAGAACTGCTACCAATGTTAACAGACACGTTAGCAGTTGGTAAAAGTGCCATGCCAACATTTAATCCACCACTTAATGTTACTGCTGTGCTTGTAGTTGCACCACGTCCTGTTACTGTGGCCAGTGTACTTGTAGTATTAACTGTAACAGTCTGCCCACTTGCTGTGGTAGTGATATCAGTGCCACCAGCAATAGTCAATGACTGTGAAGCAAGAGCAACTGTACCTGTACCTCCGCCAGCAGCAACACCTAATGTAGTACTAATATTTGCACTGGTTAATGCACTAACACGTCCATACACGTCAGTGGTAATTACAGGAATACTAGTAGTACTACCAACTGTAATATTTCCAGGACCTGTTGCTGGCAATGTAACTGCTGTGCCACTAATAGATAAGTTGCCTGTACCAGAACTTGTACTTAATACACGAATACCATTGTCATAAATTCCTTGAGCATATACAGTATTTGTAATAGCAGTATTACCAGTAACAGCTAAATTACCAGTAACAGTTAATCCAGTTAATGTACCTAGGCTGGTAATGTTTGGTTGTGCGGCAGTAATTAGCGTACCTTGTACATTGGTAAATGTACCTTTGGTTGCACTTACGTTACCTGTTGCTACGTTACCACTAGTAGTTAAACTTGGTACAGTTAATGCACCGGTACTAGTGATATTTGGTTGTGCAGCTGTTTGTAGTGTGCCGTAGAAGTTACCAACGAATCCTGTTGAGGTAGTGTTACCAGTAACTTGTAATCCGACTAATCCGTTAATAGTTGATACGTTTACGTTACCTGTTGCTGTAATATTTGTTACACCAATTGAGGTTGTTTGTATTGATCCAGCGTTTAATGTATAGTTAACAGTTAAGTTACCAAGACTGCCCAATCCAGTGATGTTTGGTTGGTTAGCAGTTTGTACGGTACCATAGTATGGACCAACTAAGGCCGCAGCAACAACGTTGGCACCAATGTAGGCATTTCCTGACACGCCAAGTCCGCCGTAGGATAAAACCATAGCACCAGTTGCAGTCGAAGTACTTGGGTTAGTTGCAGTAATAGTTACTGGAGCATTAAATGCTGAGATACCGGAATATAAACTAATACCAGGAGTGTTTGTTGTTACAACTTGATAACCGCCTGATGAAATATTTCCGGTAACATTTACGTTGGCTGCTACGTTTAAATTGCCAGCGATACCAGCTCCGCCTGATACCACCAATGCGCCACTGGCGCTGTCGTTTGATGGGGTAGTATTACTTAAAAACATTCCGCCAAATTGGGCGCCGCCGTAGAAACCACCGGCAACAATATTATTGCCTAGAGTAGCATCAGTATCGGTAATTTTATAAATGAAGTTATTGGTTGTGTACTGATGTCCAAAGAATACATAGGTGTTTGCATGAGTTGGATAGTCACTGGTAATATTTCCTAAAATACCAGTGTCTTGTACGTCACCGATGAATGCATTGGCGTGAACTTTTAAAATACCTGCGTCACTTGATGTTTGTACCTGAGTAGCAGTATCGGTGTGGGAAAAATAACCTGTACTAAAACGCTGAGTTGGACTACCAAGATTTATACCACTGCCTGAGGGTAAAATTGCGCTGGAAACATAAGTGTTACCAGATAGATATGTAACACCCGAACTGTATAATGCTGTGTTAGCAATTAAATTAGCACCGGTAATATTACTTGTAAAACTAGCATTAGTACCTGTTGCATTAGGACTAAAAAAGTTAGTGATGTTTCCGTATTGTGCATTTAGATTAAACGCAATATTTGCGCCTAGGAAGTCTACACTAGCTCCTCCTAGAAATTGACCGATATTACTAAAATTACTATCAACTTTATTAAAGGCTGTGCGAATATCATCACCGGTACCGTCGTTGGGATTTGTTCCGGTATTAATATTTGTTGTAGTAAGTCCTTGGGAATTCCAATATGCCATAACTCTAATCCTATATATACGTTATTTATCGTATATAAGGCAAAGCCGGATTTGGATGAGAATTAACTGGGTAGTTTAATAAGGTGAAAAACTGCTTCCGCAACCGCAAGATGTTACGGCGTTGGGATTATCAATACTAAAACTATTGCCCATTTCTGTTTCTTTATAGTCAATAGTAGCGCCTTGCAAATAACCGCCACTCATGCTGTCAACTAGAACATTAACACCGTTGGCTTCTATGTCCCAGTCGTCTTCGGCCTGTTCTTCGTCAAGTGTAAAGCCATATTGCATACCTGAACATCCGCCACCTTGTACGAATACTCGTAGTTTGATTTTTGGATTGTTTTCTTCTGCTATAATGTCTTTGATTTTTGCTACTGCGGAGTCTGTAATTGTTATCATAATTTTTGATTAACGGCGTCCCAGTCAATGATACGCCAAATATTATCTAAATAACGTGCTTTGTCTGCTTGATAGTCAAGTGCCCAGGCATGTTCCCACCAATCAACTAATAACGCAATATCTGATTTCTTGGCGTGATTTTTAATAGTTTTAATTTGTCCAGAACGGCTTAGATAAATCCATCCCGACCCTTGAATTTTCATTGCTTCTTCTTTAAAAGATTTTTTAAAGTTAATAAAATTTTTATAATTCTTGTTGATCAATTCTAGTATTGCACCAGTGGGTTTACTTGTACTGGGACTTTTGAATTGACTAAAGAATATGTCATGAAGAAATGCGCCTGCTTCGTTGAATACTGGATCGCCTTCGTGTTTGTTGTAACGATCTACATAGCCCTTGTACAATTTACCGTAGTGATAGTCCACAGTATCTTCACTCATTACTGGGCTTAATGCAGTTCTCGCATAAGGTAACTTGATTTGTTCTAGTTTACCTTGGGATTTTTCTTCTATTAGATTGATGGTATCGCGGATAGTCATACTATTATTTATTGCGATATACTACACGTCCTCGGTTCATATCATAAGGTGACATTTCAACATCAACACTATCACCTAATAATATGCGTATATTATTCTGTCTTAATCTGCCACCAATGGTAGCGATAATTTTGTGTCCATTTTCTAAAACTATGCGAAACATAGCGTTTGGTAGAACTTCGTCTACTACACCGCTCATTTCAATTACATTATCCTTTGCTATTTTACTTCTCCTTTTATCTTCTCATAGTACTTATCTCTACAGCTTCGTCGTCTGAAAAGATAGGAACAGCATTGGATTTGTGCATAGTACCAATACCCTTGACCTTGGTACCAGTATAGGTCTGATCAGTGGGTTTAACACAGGCTACCCAACCAGTGTCTTGACTAGCCGCACGAGGTGCTTCGCGACCTGGGGGAGCCTTAAAAGAGACAGTAAGTGTAGATTTCATGTCCTTTGCACGAGTAATCTTCTCCGAAGTAACATTGTTAGCCTGTTTAATAGCTTCCCAAGATTCGCGAAGAATGTCGTGCTTGCGTTTAGCCTCAGCACTAGCCCATTTTTTTGGACCACGCTTACGACCAGTAGTAGATAGCCAAGGGCCTTCAAGATGCATTGTCATAGTAAGTATTATACTATATTGGGATTTATTTGCCAACCTGTTTTGGTTGCCAATTGGTTTTAGCAGAAATCAAGTGATTCGTGGGCAGAAAAAACATATGATTTGGGAACCGGCTTTTTAGGTGATTGATAAGTTCTTCTTCTGTGGAACCCTGTCCCAGGAACTTATCGTTGTCCATATCAAACCAATAATATGTGCCCTTGTCTTTTTCTACACGAACACGGTGTATGATCGAATCAAGATGCTTGGCTAGTTTAACAGCAAGTTCATCGTTGGTTTCTTTAAGGGCATTGTGTATACCAAAGGTAAGTTGCACAGTAAGGTAAGTACAGGCAATCCATAGTAACAGTAAGGTGGTGTTTTCAAATAACATATCAATCCCAAAGTGTACGAAAATATTTACCAAAAAGACGTAGTCCGTTTTCAATGCGTTTATGATGCTGCTCTAATCCTGCACGATCTACTTTTAATTTTTGCATACTACGATTAAAGTCTTTTTCTTTGTTGCTTTCAGTGTGATCGTAAAACTGATCTTCGCCGTCGTTATCATCGGCTAGTTGTTCAAAGGTCCAAATAAGTTCGTCCAAGACCCAACTATAACGAGCTTCTGCGTAATTGTCCCAGTCGTATTGACTTTTAAGACCTGTCCTTGCACCCGGAGCAGAACTGCGTAATTCTTTGGGTACATCTTGATTGTCAATAAAACCGTAACCGTGTTTCTGTGTTTTAAGTTGTAACAACATCGGGTGAATAATAAGTGCTAAGGTATGATCCATACCCCAAACATCATAGTTGTCAATATGCACCCATTCTGTTCGTTTGCGTTTACTCTGTACCCACTGACAAAAACGAGTTAGCCAAGAATCACTACCATCTTTGTTCTCGGCTAACCATGTACCAAAATCATGTACCCAGTCTGGCTTACACATGATCCCGTATTCATCTGGAACTTCTTTAACCCAAAAGCAAAGTAGTTCTGCTATTTGATATGGGCCTAACCACGACTTATAAGGACCAAGGTAAACCTTCATTTTACTTCTGTGTCATTTCTAATAGTTTGTTTTTGTATTTTAATTGTGCTACACGGATATCGTAGATGATACCAATTAAAGTAATCATCCCACCAACAGTGAGGCTGAAGATTAAACCTTTAACCACTGTTTCGCTACCGTATAGGTTGGAAAGATAATCTAGTGCTAATCTAGCCAAAATTGCAATGGCCACTACGCTTACACCAAAACCTGCTACTTCTAAACCTGCTTTTAATCGAATATTCATATATTTCCTTTTCCGAAGTTATTGTTAATTTATTACTACAACTACATTATACATTAAATGGATTTATTGGTCAACTTACGCAAGAACCTATATAAACTATAGGCTACAAATAGCCCAATAATAGCCAACATTACAGCACTGATAGGCTGTGTCCAAAACGGACTAAAATCACCGCGACTAATAGTCATTTCTCTGCGAAAGTTTTCTTCTAGCATTGGCCCTAGTATAAATCCTAGCATCAATGGTGCTGCTTCTAATCCCAGCTTTAAAAATGTATAACCAATGATGCCAAATACTGCTGTGGTATAGATATCTTCAATATTGTTGTTGGTACTAAATGTGCCTAAGCAACAGAAAAACAGTATACAAGTAAACAATACTGAATAGGGTATTTTAAAAACACTTAACCAAAAACGAACCAATGGAACATTTAGTATCAATAAAAAGACGTTGCCAATCCACATACTAGCAATCAATCCCCAAAACATTTCTGGATGACGATCAATCATCTGCGGTCCAGGAGTAATACCCTTCATCATTAGTGCGCCTAACATCAAGGCCATTACAGCATTCTCGGGAATGCCTATTGACATTAGGGGAATAAAACTTGTACGAGCCGCGGCTTCATCGGCTGCCGCTTGTCCAGCTACTCCTTCAATCGATCCTGTTCCCATTTCATCTCGATACTTAGAAAACTTTTTGTCTACAGCGTAAGCACCGTATTGAGCAATAGTAGGTCCGCCACCGGGTAGCAGTCCTAGAAAACTACCGACTATACTACCACGTAGTGCTGATGGTATAATGCGTTTAAATTCTGCCCAAGTTGGCATTAATTTAATTGTTCCTGTAAACGGTGTTTGTTCATTCTTTTTATCAAGATTGCTGACAATTTCCGCTAGTCCAAAACAACCGATAGCAATAGAAACTATACCAACACCATCAGCTAGGAATGGTAGTCCCATAGTATATCTCATAACTCCCGAGTTTACGTCAGTGCCAATCATACCTAGTAGTACACCTATACTGACCATACCTAGCCCACCTAGTAGACTGCCG
>Ga0007876_1000707_pt1 | contig 12220 bp, 15 predicted proteins | sample CryBogCBH24Aug09_FD_70958 | JGI IMG/M metagenome (GOLD analysis project Ga0007876, IMG submission 70958) | Freshwater microbial communities from Crystal Bog, Wisconsin, USA - CBH24Aug09 | ecosystem: Environmental > Aquatic > Freshwater > Lake | place: Crystal Bog, Wisconsin, USA | collected...
AAGGCAATCATGACGCCGCTTTCGATGAGCGCCCGCACCGTGTCCAGGTCCATCTCAAACTCGCCCAGATCCCGCAGCACCGTCTTCAGGTCGCTTAGCGGCCGGAAGCGCGGATCATTCAGCCCCAGTTGCTTCTGGATCGCCGGCGGTAGCACCGGTCGCACGCTCAAGCCTGTTTCAGTCATGCTCACGGGTTCGTGGGGTTAAACGTCCGGTTGCGAGATTTGCGGAGACCGGAGGCTCCCGAAACGCTGGCCGCATGGCATCAACACAGAGCGCCCCACCATGCGACCCCGGCAACTCGCTGGCCGGACTGTGAGTAGGGGCGAAGAAGTTAAAGAAACTGCCGAGACGATGAGCCGTGGCATCGGCGGGGAAGGGAGCCATCGTCTTCCGATCAGGCGTGCGGCTATTAGCAGACCGCAGTGTTGTCCTTGATCCCATTGGCGGCAGGGGAGATTCGAGAATTTACGGTCTGCGGCTGACGGGCTACAATGGTGCCCATGAACACCATCAGCGAGGACGTTTTGCGAGGCATTGATGCTGCCTTGGCGCGGCACGCTCCGCACCTCCGGCCCAAACTGCATGCCATCATGCGATCGGGTTTGGCCAGCCGGGCACAGCTCTTGCCGGGCCAATCTATCCACGGCACGCTCACAGCCTCGGTCCCATTGCCGGACGGCGAGGCGATTCTGCGAGCCCTGGAAACGATTGAGCGTGATCATGGTTTCAACGCGAAGTTTGCTGACCGGCAGATAAATTGGCTGGTGCTTTGCTGGCGGCGTTTCGCAGAGCCCCCTCAATTGCCGCCTGAACCATGAGCTCCCATCTTCCTCGGATATCCCGTTTGGTGGAGCCCGTTGTTTGTTGCCATGCTGCGCGTAAACCGTGCAGATCCTGCAAATCGGTCAGGATGTTTTCTACTGCGGCTTCCGCGCACTGCTTGATCAATTCTGGCGTGAATGAGGTCATGGTGCGGGGGATTACGTCCAACGAGGTTTGCGGTTTGTGCAGGCGGCGGCGTTCAGTTCGCCGAAGCGGGCGCTGATGGCTTCACGAATCTCGATGCGCTGGCGGGGGAAAAGCTCCCCGTCTGTCGGAACTTGTTTAGACAGGTTGTGCAGCGCGGTGGCCGTGGTGGCCTTGGCGACTTCCACGAGGTAGGCGGATTTGTTCATGGGCAATAGCAGTTATCATCACGAAACGTCCGCGTGGCTGTACGTAGGCAAAGCGCCGCCTTTTCCGGATCGGACTGGCGCAGCTCCTTCCAATGCTTCGCCCAGATGCGCATGACCTTCCGGCAATGCGGGCAATCGCGGCCAATTCTAACCGTGCGGTAGGTTGGCAGGCTCATTTGACCACCTCGCAATCGAACCTGAGGAAGGTGGTGATATCACCGGAGGCCTCGTGGACGGCCGTCCAAAGCATCCCGTCGCTGGTCAGCAGCCGGTGGGGGCGGCCGTAATGACGGCCCGAATAGACGATGACGTATTTCATGCGACCTCCTTAACTTGCAATTTTTCCTCCAAGGCGCGGCGCAGCAATTTGGAACGGTCCAGATCCTGCGACTCTACCCACAGATCAATGCGGGACAGTAGTTCAGAGGGCACCCACGCGCCAATGAAGGTCACTTCTGCCTTCGTCCGAGTTCCTCTTTTAGTGGTTCTGCGTGTCATGTTGTAACTAGGTTAAACTCAGTTTAACGCCCGGTCAACATTTATTTTGACTTTTTTTAAGGCGGGCGTTAAAAGTGAATTATGCCAGGTGGTCATAACGAAAACACAAAGCTGCTAGGATTTTTCGCCGATAACGATTTGATCGCGCGCGTTGACGCTGCACGCGGAGGCCAAGCGCGCTCGCAGTTTATGCGCGAGGCGACTGTCGAATATATCGAAAAGCACGGTGGCCAGGTGCCCGAGCATCTAAAGCACCCGCCCAGCCGCGCTGGTGTTGGAGGCCCCAAGAAAAAGCCAGGGCCTCAAGCTGACCGAACGTCAACTAATTTGACCAAAGCGAACGATGCCGCATCTGAAGTCGGCAAGCGTATAAATCGCAAGATTCGCAGCCGCCACAAACCCGCCCAAGAATAATGCGAGCAGCCTCCAGCATTTGTTCCGCCGCTTCCCGGCATTCCTCCGGTGACAGCCCTTCCATCGTTTCCTCAGCAATTTCCTTTGTGGACTTCATACCCAACTGTGTTGTTCAGCAGATTAGCCTGAAATTATCCGCGTGAACAAGTCGCCGATAACGTTATGAAGGCAGAATCCCTACCCAGCGAAATTCACTTTGACTGCCCGAACTGCGAGCGCCACATGAAGGGGGAGCGTGCGCTCTTGGGGGAGATGGTTCAGTGTCCTGACTGCGAGACGAATTTCGTCCCATCACCCCGCAAGGATAAAAAAACCACATCCAAACCACCGCTTAATTGGAAGCGTAACCTTTATGGAGCGGTGATTCTATTGGCTGTTTTTGGCGCGGGTTATTTCATTCACCAATATTTGCGTGCCACGCAATTCAACGATCCCAATAATCTTGGGAATTACCTTGGCCCGCACGATGAACAGTCCATTAGCGCACTGGCCAAAATCAGCGAGCAGTTAATTTCGCCCAAGACTGCACAATTCGTTCATGGCAAGTTTTGGAATGTTGATGGCCCCCAGAAAACTCTCGCGAGGATCACCATAGATTCTCAAAATGTTTACGGCGCTCTCATTCGGACAGAGTGGGGTATTCAAATGCACTTGTTCAGATACGAGACGAACAACTGGTGGTCCGTTGACGATTGTTTATTGCTGCAAGGCAGCAGAACCGTGCTTAAATAAATTTCGTGACATTCCCTTCGGTTCTGCTTAGATAGTCCCCGGAGCGCGCGACCAGAGGTTGCCGCTCCTTTTTTCGTCTCCGCAGTTTCCCCCCCAGAAAAACGCTAGTCGGCGATGGTCGCGTTCCGGCCCCGGCGAGTTCCTGCCATAGTCGCGCCTGTGATCAGCGCGACATCCGATAAGTCAATAATAACCAATTCCGGCAGCCGGGCGGCAATCCTCCGGCGAGCGGTCGCGCGCTTGTCTACACGCAGCCTGGCTGCCGTATTGGCTTTGCCGGTCCCAACCCCACTGAATCCACCATGAATAAAATCAAGTCCCTCTTTCTTGCCACTGTGTGCGTTTGCACGGTCGTCGCCAGCTCTCCGGCTCCGGCCCAGACAATTGCCATCACTGGCACCAGCCTGAGCAACATCCTCCAACTTGCTGGCCTCTCGGCGCAACTCGCCAATAACCAACTCGTCCAGGTGGGTGTGCCCTTCACCCTGAACGGCAATCAGACGTTTCTGATCACCACCAACTCGGCCGGTCTATACACCATCACGACTTCCGGGCCGGGTGGCACCAACAGCTTCACGCCGCCCAGCACGCTCAGCTCCGCCCTGGCCACCAGCGAGAACTGGGTGGCCGCGAACAATCCCGCCAATATCGGCTACTATGCCACGAATGAGATCGAAGCGCGCGTGGGGGTGATGTACCTCCAGAATTCGGGCGAGGCAGCCGCAGTGCTGAGCGTGCAGAAATATGGCTGGTTCGGGTTTTCCAACTGGGGCGTGGGTGCGGGCATCTTGCAAGGCAACAAGGCCGGCCAGAGTGGCACGGCCGCTTACTACGGCGAGGTGGATTACCGCAAGCCCATTGGCGACGTGTCGGCGATCGGAGGCCTGGTGGGCGGCTATGACAAATGGAACTCCACCGGTTTCATCGGTGCCAAGGCCGGGTTGGAATATCGCCAAAGCGCGCACCTGGGCGAATTCCTCGACGTGGTTTATGCCTACGAGTCCGGTCAATCGGATCGCGGCCTCATGATCGGCGGCGGCATCACCTACGCGTTCTGAGCTGGTTTGAGTCCACGGCTGAATTCCCCATGAACCTCACCGCCCAAGAGTTTGACCTGGTCAACGCCCGCGCTTGCCTGCAAGCCAGCGCGGACGCTTATCAGCGATCCACGATTCGCGTCACAGCCACCGACACGAATTGTCTGATCGTCGAGGATGCTGATTGCATCGTGCTGGCGTTCCGTGGGTCTGCCAGCATCCGCAATTGGATTACTGACGCCCAGTTCCAACGGACGACGCTTGTTTCGGGTGTGGATGGCACGGTGTCGAAGATTCACAAGGGTTTCGAATGGGCGTTCAACAGCATCTTCGAGCAGCTCCTGCTCGCCCTGGGCGGATGTAGTTTCGCTTCCCGCCAGAGCGGCAAGCCGCTGTTCATCACCGGTCATTCGCTGGGTGGCGCCTTGGCGATCCTGGCCGCGTTGGAATTGCAGCGCAACGGTTTTCGGATCGCCCAGGTATACACCTTCGGCCAGCCACGCGTGGGCAATGGCGACTTTAAGCAGCGTTATGATGCCGTCCTGGGCCGGACAACCTTTCGGGTGGTGTATCAGGAGGACATCGTGCCACGCATCCCGCACCTGCCGGCCTGGCATGATCCCTATCGGCACGTGGGCAACGAAATGTTCATCAGCAGCCTGTCGCCGTTGAACAGCAGTCCGTTCTGGCTCAATCCGCCGATCTGGCGCCTGCTACTCTCTGATGCCTGGGGAATTTACCGCGCATTCACGGTTGCGAAGTTCGCCGGGGCATTGGATCCCGTCATCGACCATCACATCAACAATTATCGCCTCGCGCTGGATGCAGCGGTGGAGACTGCATATACCGCCATCAAATAACTATGCTGACCCTGGCCGACATTACCTGGACCCAATTGGGCGAAGCTGCCATCGCCATCGGCACGCTTGGCGCGTTCGTCGTGGCCCTGTCCCTCGCTGGGCGCAAGACGGCCGTGAAGATCGACCAGGATCCCACTCCGGAATTCCGGAAGGCGTCCAAAAGGTACAACCACGATGCCACGGAGCAGCGCTTCGTCCACGTGGAAGCAATCGTCGCCCGGCACGAGTCCGATATCGACCGGCTAAAGGATCTATTCCGTGTGGATCTGCCGGCCATGGAACGACGCCTGGATGACGCCAGCGAAGGCCGGATCAGCGAGGTGCATGATCGCGTGAACGAGATCCTGGGAGAAGTCCGGGAGCTGCGCGGCGAGATGAAAGGCAAGAAGTAATATGAAATCAAAGATTCTCCGGGCCATCCTGGTCAGCTTGCTCCAATGCGATGGCACGCCAATGCCCGAGCCCGCGCTGCTGACCGCCGTGCAGATCCTTTGCCGGCCTGGCGAACCCACCGATGATGACGTGCGCGAGAAGCTCCGGTCTTTGGCCGGCGACCGGTATATCTGCGGCGTGACGGATGATCTCACCCAGGAGCGTTCCTGGACGCTCACGGACAAGGGCACGCACAAGGCACGGCAGCTTCACTGACTTGATCATGGCCAAACAGCGCGCATCCAGCCTTGACCCGTTCGCCGCCCGGCTGACTCAGTGGCTCACTGCCCGAGAGGACGGCGGCGACGGCCTCACGCTGGCCCAGGCGCAGGAGCAGCTCGCGGCCGATGGCTGCCAGATCTCCGTCGGTCGTCTCTCGGAATGGTGGGCTGACAAACAAAAGCGGGATGCCGACAAGCGATTCCTGGAGAACATCGCCAACGGCAGCCGGATGAGCAAACAGGTCAAGGCCGCGTTCGCCACGGAAGCGCCGCCGGAGATCCAGACGCTGATCAATGTGGTGCAGTCGCTCATCATGACTTTGCAGGTCAAAGGCGAGGCCAATCCGAAGTATTTGGAGATGGCCGATCGGCTGTTGCATTCCGTGCTGGAGTTCGCGCGCATGCAGACCGAAGCGGGCTTCGAGAAGATCAAGATTGAGATTCGACGGGCAGCGGAAGCGCGCATGCAGGAGAAGCTGCAGCTCGAACGCTCCAAGTTCGAAATGGAGTTCTGCGAAAAGATCCTGGACAAGGCCACGCGCGAGGCCGCGGAGCGGATCGCCGGGAGCAATCTGAGCAATGCCGACAAGATCGCCGCCATGCGCAAGGAAGCGTTCAAGGGCGTGGATGAACTCCAGGCCAGCGGAAAGGTGGTTATCCCCAAGTGAAAAGGATCCGCCGAGAATATCAGAACGTGGCGCTGGTGGCCGTGCGCGAGGTGCGGCAGATCGCTCTCTATTGGGCGCGCCGCTGCCGCAAGTCCACCACGTTGGGCGATATCGCCTTCGACGAAATGTCGAAGGAATCCGGCCGCATGGTCATTGCTGCCAGCGCATCACTACTCCTGGGCAAGGAACTGGTCGGGGTCACGCTCTCCGCTGCCGAGCAAGCCATGCTGGTGATGAACGAGGCCGCTGCGGTGCGCACGGTGTTCGAAACCGGGGCCGACGAAAACAAGCTCAGCTTCCAGGTGGCCGATTCGAGCACGGACAAATTGCTCAAGGGGCTGACCCCGGAAGATTTTGCGGAGTTGTACCAAAGCAGTCGGATGGAGCTCCGGCTCTATTTTGACAAGACGCACTTTTCCCGCCTGCAGGTGATCGCTCCCAATCCGGCCACGGCCCGCTCCTGGCGTGCCACGGTGCTCCGGGATGAGGCCGGTTTCACCAACGCCAATTTCGAGACCGAGCTGCGCATGGCCACCGATCCCATGATGCGCGACACCCCCGATCTCAAGATCATCTATGCCTCGAATCTTTCGAGTAACGACCGTCATCCGTATTTCGAGACCACCATGCCGCGCGAGATCACGGCTGAGACTGAGGATGAACAGTTCCCCGCCAATCCGGCCGGGCATCTCTATATTGGCCAACATGGGATACTGATCCATCGCGTGGCGCTCAAGGACGCTTATGCGGCCGGCCATAAGCTGTTTGACGATCACAGCCAGCCCATGACCTATGAGCAATGCCGGATGTTTCCCCAGTTCAAGTCCGGCTGGGACGGCACCTATGCGCTCAATCACAAGTCAGGTGGCGCGGCGGCGATCGACCTGATTGCGCTACTTTCGGCCCAGCGCCGGGGCATCGGCCAAAGCCATTTCGTGTTTGTGGAGACCGAGAGCGATGCCCGGCGCGCGTTCGACCTATTGCGCGGTTCACTCCGTGACGGCCCGGTCGGGGTGGGCTTTGACGTGGCCAGCACGACCGGCGAGATGAGCAACCCCAGTTCCATCACGTTTACCGAGAACGTCAGTGGCGAACGATTCCAACGTCTGGTGCTCGTGTTCAAATCCAAGAAGCGGGCGGTGATGTCGGATTATCTCCAGCGTGGCGTTCGCGTGGTCCGCGAACGTCCCGCTGGCGGTCCGGCCCGGCGGTTGTGCATTGATGCCAGCAACGAGCGCCTGGCCGCCGAAGAGACCAAGGATGATCTCTCGCCGCTGATCCCTATCGAACTGATCCTGGGCAATGCCAAGGTGGAACCCAAGCCCACCGGCTACGGGAATGACATCAACTACAAGACGTACCAAGGCGACTTGTATTGCGCCGCCGTGAATGAGGGGCGCACGGTCCTGCCGGCCGACGACTACATCAAACAGGATCATCGCCTGCCCATGAAGGCACAGGGCAAATACACCTGCCCGGTGGACAGCGACGGCCGGCACGGCGACACCTTCGACTCCGGGAAACAGGCCGAGTACGCCCTGATGGATCGCCCCCTCAACTTATGGTGCGCTACCGTATGATTTTGACCCTTTCCAGCATGCCCAGAATGGCCCCAGGAAGGCCCGTGACGGGTTTTTGGCCGCAGGATGGTGGCTCGGGCACGTCCAGCCCTGCCAGCGGGCGCGCGCGCCTGATTAACGGGCCATTAAAAACTTCACCCTACTCGGAGGTAAACGCTTGAAATTGACCTTCGGCAACCTTTTTTCCGGTTTTTTCGGTCCAACCCCCTCCGGGATCCGGGCTTCGGACATGGAAATCAGCCGCCGCGACCCCACCGATGCCGGCATCGGGACCGGGAATTTCACCCAGGGACTGCCTGCTTTTTGGTTTGCGCGGGGCGTTGGTCACAATTCCAGCGAGAATCTTTACAAGCCGTATGCCGAATCCGCCTGGGTCCGGAGCGCCATCAAAAAGATTTCTCAGCCGATCGCCTCCTGCCAGGTGCTATTTAGCCGGCCGACCGGGGTTACCGTCCGGCGGCGGGGTAGCCGCCTCCGGCAGCTTTCCACCGCGCGCGGGATCGTTTACCGGTCCGATAGCGAACTGATCGACCTGCCCCAGATATCCGAATGGCTCAAAGAGCCGGTCGCAGACTTGACGTACCAAGATTTTGTGGAAGCCAGCGTTGGCTGGCTCAAGATGGCGGAGTGTTTCTGGGTCATCATGGATGCCGGCAACCGGGTGCCTTTTCCGGAGGTGAAGCTCAATCCGTATGCGCCGATCCTCATCCCGCAACCTGACCGGATGCGTCCGACCATTGAGGATGGCGAAATCGTCAAATGGACGATGACCCGCGTCGGTGGCCAGACGGTGAATCTGGATCCCGACCAGGTCGTGCGGCTCCGCGGCTGGAATCCATACGACGAACATCGCGGCCTGGGCGATTACCGAGCCGTGCATGTGGCGGCGGAGGCGGACTGGCTGGCCGGCAAATTTGCCCGCAACCTGATGGCGAACAATGGCGACACTTCGCGCATCATCAGCGTCAAGGGTGGCAATCCGGATGACAAGCAACGTGCCCAGTTGATTGCCGAGTTCAAAGCGCGCCGCATGGCCAGTTTGCGCGGCGAGAGCCGCGACGTGGTCGTGGGTGGCGATGTGGAACTGCACAACGCCGAGCTGGCCAGCATTGATCCATCGTTTGTGGCCCAGCGGATTGAGCATCGGCACGAGATCTATAATGGGCTGGATGTGCCCATGTCCATGGCCGACATTAAAGCGTCCTACTCCATCGGCAGCGCTTCGGACATGTTCCAGCTCCTGATCAATGCATGCATCCCGACCGGCGGAAAGTTGTGCGGCGCCCTGGAGAAATTATTTTTCAAGCTGACCGGCCAGCGGATCGAAGTGGGGCTAAACTGGGATGAGCATCCGTGCATGCAAGAGGTTCGGAAGGAGAGGCTAGACAGCATCGCCAAATTGGCGGCCCAGGGCATGCCCATGGAAGAGATCAATGAATATCTTGCCCTGGGACTGGTGAAGTATCCTGGCTGGGAAGTCGGTTATCTACCGGTGAGCGTCACGCCGGTGCTCAACGAAGATGGTGAAGTGAATCCCGCTCCCACGCCTGGCGACTTCAGTGAGACAATCGGTGATGACGGCGGCCAGCCCGGCGCGATCGACGACGGCAGCGATACTCCCAAGGATGGCGACGCCCCCGAAGTAAAGGCCATGCTTGCCGCCCTCCGCTGCAAATGCGCGCCGCCCGGCCAATCCAAAGTCAAATCCTCCAAGAACGAAAAGCTCTGGCAATCTCTGATGCGTCTCCGCACCAAGAGCGTGAAGATGTACCAGAGCAAGTGCAGCAAGCTCTTCCTCCAGTACCGGGCCGCCGCGCTGCGCAAACTGGAACACGCGCACACCGACAAGTCCGCCCAGACCAAATCCCTGGTGGACGTGATCTTCGACCAAGTGATGTTCAAGCACGATATCAGCAGTGCGCTGGATCCTGTCACCCAGATCACCTTGCAGACTGCCGGCACGGAGCTGCTGGAAGAAATCGGCCGCAAGGATGATCCGTGGAAGTTTCCGCCGGCTGATGCCAAGAAGTTCATTGCCAGTCGGGAAAACCTGATCAAGGGCGTATCCGACACGGCGTTCAACCAATTGCGGACCGCGCTCAAGGCCGGCCTGGATAAAGGCGAGACCATGGCAGAGCTCGCCGGACGCGTCAAAACGGTGTTCAACCATTTGAGCAACTTCGAGGCGCGCCGGATCGCCATGACAGAGACCAGCGCGGCCTATGGCTTCAGCCGCAACGTGGCCATGGAAAACGCCGGCATTGAGTACAAGGCATGGTTGACCAGTCATGGCGACAATGTGCGTCTGGCTCACCAGGAGGCCGAAGAGAATTTCGGGCCGGATAATCCGATCCCGCTGGATCAGCCCTTCCTGGTGGCCGGCGAAGAGCTGATGTATCCGGGCGATCCCGCCGGCTCGCCGGAGAATGTGATCAATTGTCACTGCGTGCAGATCGCCGTGCAGGCGCCTGCAGGTGAACAGGAGGAAGAAGACTAATATGCGAAAAACTTTTGCCAACACGATCCGGAAGGATCTTATCGTCAACCGCAATCGTCGCGGCGTCGCTGTGACGGTGCAAGATTGCCCTGGTGGCAAGCTCACGTACCACAGCCAGCATGCCAATGCCGACACTGCGGCATATTTGAACAGCAAGATGCCGACAATGGCTCTTGTCGGCCCCAATCTCCAATCCCGCCCATGAAATCACTCTACCCCGCCAAAACCACGATCCGCCGCACGATTCACCCGACCGTCAAGGTGATTGACGAAAAGGCGGGCATTGTCGAATACGTCGCCACCGACGAATCCCTGGACAGCTATGGCGAGGTCGTCAAGGCAGACGGCGCATGCTTCGATCGGTTCCAGAAGAACGCGCCGTTTGTCGATTCGCACAATTACGAGTCCGTGGCTTGCCTCCTGGGCCGCGTCATCGACTGGAAGGTTGCCAACCGTTCCGTGACTGAGACCGTAAAGTGGGCAATTGACGCCGGCCTTCCCGAAGATCATCTGGCAAACGTTGGTTTTAAGATGACCTTGGCCGGCTACCTCAAGGCGGTGAGCATCGGCTTCATGCCGATCAGCTACGTCACAAAGTGGGATAGCAACCAGAGCCAGTTCCAGGAAGCGCTTCGCGATTTGAACGTGCCCGCCGGCACCGATGTGCGCGCCATCCATCTCCAATGGGAGCAGATGGAACTGAGCGCCTGCGTGGTGGGCGCCAATCCCAACGCCGTGGCCAAGGCTTACAAGGCCGGCATCATCAATGATGCCTTGCTCGAAAAGATTTCAACGGAACACGCGAAACGTGAAACCGCCTCCAGCACCGACAGCCCCGACGCTGTGCTGGTGGCCCGGCGTCGGGCGCAGGAGCGCTTCCTGTTGGAAATGCAGTTAACCATCAATCAAATCTAGTAGTTCATGAAACAATATCTGAATCGTCAAAAAATGCTCGGCTGGCTTGGTTTTGCCATGCTCGCCGTGATCGCCATCTGCTTTGCGCTGCCCACACTCGGCGCATCGCTGCTGCTGCCCCTGGCGGCGGTATCCCCCAAACTGTTCCTGGGCGCCCTGGGCATGATGCACAAAGGCGTCTTCGCCTGTGCGGCGCTTCCCTTCGGTTGCATCCTTCGGGACAAGGCCGGCGCTGAAGGCGGCGAAAGTGCCTCGTTCGAAAGCAAGGTGCTTAAAGGCGTCGAGAAACTGACCGAGACGCAAACCAAACAGTCGAACGACATCGCCAAGGTGCTCGCCGATATGGATCGCGCCGACAAAGAAGTCAAATCGGCCATGGAGGAATTGACCAAGGTCAAGAACGCCACCAATTCCAGCGTGGAGGACATCAACAAAAAGATCATGGCTGTGCAGAAATCGGTTGCCATCAATGCGCGTTCCAGTTTCCGCAGCCCCATCGCGCGTGCCTTGGCGGATGAAGAATTCCGCTTCGGAATCAATGCTCTGGCTCGCTACATCCTGGCGGCCAAGGGCGCCAGCAAACTGGATCCGGCCCATCTGAAGTTCGTTGAAGACGGCAAGGCCGCCCACAAGGCGCTGACCGGCGTGGACACCGGCCTCGGCCAGGCTACTGTGCCCACCGCGACGTTTGACACCATCTATGATTTGCTCCTGCAGTATGGCGATTATGCCACGCTGGGAGTTGATCGGGTGGGCGCCCGCACCAATGTGCTGCCCGTGGCCACCAGCCGCCCGCAGTTCTATTGGATTGGCTCTCAATCCAGCTTGGCGGAATCCTCGCAGATCACGGCGGGTGCTTTCGGCGGCGGTCAGGTGCTCCTGATCGTCCAGACGTTGGCCGTGCTCATGTATGTCGCGCGCGAACTGCTCCAAGACTCCACCGTGGATCTGGCTCCCTACGTCGTGCGCCAGATGATCCAGTCGATCGCCTGGGGCATGGATACCGCTGCCTTTATCGGCAACGGCAATGCGGACACCACCAATGCCGGCTACGTCGGGATTTTCAACGCCGCCCTGGCGAACTCCAACCTGGGCGTCAGCGCCGGCGCCGGCCGCACCGTCGTCAGCAAGCTGTTGATTGACGACTTCGTGGCCACGAAGTCGTCAATCAACAGCTTGCTGACGACG
>Ga0007876_1000715_pt1 | contig 12131 bp, 20 predicted proteins | sample CryBogCBH24Aug09_FD_70958 | JGI IMG/M metagenome (GOLD analysis project Ga0007876, IMG submission 70958) | Freshwater microbial communities from Crystal Bog, Wisconsin, USA - CBH24Aug09 | ecosystem: Environmental > Aquatic > Freshwater > Lake | place: Crystal Bog, Wisconsin, USA | collected...
ATCCTTACGTTGACCTTTGGGCAGATGGTCCGACCATCTCAGCAGGTAGCCAATACGCTTACGAAGCTTGCGATGCGGTTGAGGCAAACATGTATCAAATAACTGTTTTTGTTGCTCCGTCAAATGCAACTGCTTCAGTATCTAACTTCCTCTATCCTGAGTATTTTGACACTGCGACTCCTCGTGGAGTGAAGAAAGACTACCTTAACCTTATCACTGCTCCGTTTACGATGACTCCTTCTGGCTACATGATAGTGAGAGATAACGCTGGCAACGAGACTGCATTATACGGAGAAAAGTATCCGCAAGTGCTAAAGGATCTTAATGCCGACTCTATTTCTGCAGGTAAATTGTAACCTTAAAGTCAGCCTCACAATACATCTCGTTACCTACCGTCTTGTATAAGCTGCTTATCGATGGCGTGACGCTAAAGCAAGACTTGGTAAATTTTGAGAGCTTGCGCTTTCCAAACTTTTTAAGTAACCTAGACTCAATTAGGTGAGCACAATATTGAATGTCAGTCGGCCTCAGCATCTCGTAGTAGAGGTTATCCAAGTCAAGAGCAGGATCCTCCGGAAAGAGATACCTTTCCTTAAAGGTCACAGTGACTGAGATCGTCTCCTTGTCGATCTGGGAACAGCAATCAAATCGATGATACTTTCCTAATCTGCCGTAGATCTCTGCCCCTATTGAATCTGAGTAGGCCTGGGAATAGGCACAAAAGGAGCCTACAATAAGTAAGCTCATAAATATTAGTCTTTTCATTTAGTCGATTCTTCTCTCTGTCGGTCAGTGAAATCAAGAGTGCTTGCCGCGAATTTGTAGTCCGCATCGAACTCGTCCTTGCTCACTCCGGCAGTTCTTATTTTTGAAAGCAGCTTTTCCTTGGATCCACGGTAGCCGGATATGTTGTTGGACACTGAAGCAAAGGAAGCGGTCGCTCCATTGAATGTGGCAGAGTAGTTCATCGAGTTTGAAGCTGAAATACCGATTGATGCACCAGCGCCGATCGCGTCCTGGTTCGCAGCCAGGAAGAGGAACTTCCAGCCCTTCTCTGCAGTCTGTGACTCGATCATTTTGAATATTGCCGGTCGAGTGTATGTCTTGCTCGCATTTTCAGCCCCATCAGTGATGATCACAAAGACAACATCACGTTCAGTGTTCAGCTCTTCGATGGTCTTGCCAAGAGCATCATACAGTGCCGTGAGTCCGCGAGGAACGAACGTTTCATTGAGTATTAGGTCAGCGACCTCTTCTACCGGACGACTCTTGTAATCGATCTCGTACTGGTCGTCGAACTGTACTAGGGTCACAAAGGCCTTACCTTCAGCTCCCTTCTGTTCTTTCATAAATTCGTTGAATCCGTCGACTGTTGCCTTGCCGATAGACCCCATGGAGCCGCTTCGATCTAACACAACGACTACTTCGGTCTCAAGCAGTTTCTTTTCTTGATTTTCGCTTTGCATAATTTGTATTTTTTTAAAATTGCCTCAGACACCAGCATGATGGTTCAGGATAGCCTCTTGGACTTTGAGGTTACTTCCCAAAAACTTACCCTACGGACTTAACTACTTCACCGGTACTCTCAGTTTTGACTCTATGACCCCTTGGCTTTCACCAGTAGTGGCTACTCCGCTTGCTCATCATAGGGGAATGGTGTCTTACCAACCCGTGGTCAGGATAGGAATTGAACCTATATGTAGTGTCTAAAGAGGCCTCGCCACACCGCGTTACCGTTCGCCACCTGACCAGATATTTTTAGCACCCCTGTTGCGCATACAGTAGGGTCCTGCTGAGAGCTCATTCTCGTTGTGAAAGTCGGCACCTTTTTACCAGTGCACCCTTCGTCCTGAACAAAAACTATTCCTTTCTCAAGGGAACAACGAGCATAACATTACTGCTATGTTTTTTGAGTGGGACCGAATTGGTCTATATTCCATTGCTGGAACAGGTTTTCGTTAATACAGGGGATCTCCTCTCTCCCTACGCGGCTGGGCTGTGATGCCCCGCCTGGATTCGAACCAAATTTAACAGTACCGTATATTATGTGAGACAACAAGTTCTCACACCCACTCAGGTGTCAATGTTTAACCCACTGTTTTCGTCTTGAGAATTGAGATCTCACTCTCGATTCGCTTGACGTCAACATCTGTCAAAGGAGTGTCGACTCCCTTGTTGCTCTTTACTCCGGCTTTCAGCTGTGCCTCAAGACGGTGCATCGCGTTAACTCTTCTGTTTCTTACTCCACCTGTTGAAATGTTCATGGCTTCTATGTTTATTGTTAATTAATCTGTTTATATTATACTAGTTCTAATTGTGACTCATTGAAAATATGTAACATTCCATAATCATCCATTTCACCAACTATTCTTACTTCACCCGAGGTTGTATAGAATATTGATACTATGGTACACGGGAATTTATAACCTTTTGGCTTATATGCTTTATCACCTATCTTAAATTTAGGTTCGTGATGTATAAAAGTTGGTGTTTCAATAACGCTAACCTTTCTTAAAGCATCTCTGAGTTCATTTAAACCGCTAAACCCGCATTCACCTATTAGCTTATCATACCAATCGTGAGCTTGGTAGTAATGATGCGTTAAATACTCACTAAAAGTCATTGCAGGTTGCGACTGTTTTTTAACCAAATATTCATTATAAATGCCGGTTAATTTCTCTATCGATGTTTTTTCGCTCATTTGGGTGCGTATGGCTTTAATATGTTTACTTTCTCTTGTTGTTGTACACGTTTACCGCATAGTCGTTCACTATAGGGTAGCCCGTGTTGTAGGCTCCGAAAGCAAGCTTCCAGTCCTTGTAGGTGTTGTGCAGGTACTGCAATAGCTTCATGCTGCACTCCACGTTTAGGTCGATGTCGTTCTTTAGGTCTTCGGCTGTGAACTTTCTCTCCGGAAAGAGAAACTTTGCAGTCGGATAGGTGACTTGCATCGCGCCGGCTGCACCGACTGAGCTCACTTGACGATGATCGTAGTTCCAGTGAAAAGGACCATCGTACCGGGTCTCGTTCCAAGCTATTCCGTATGCGTATCTTTTTGGGATCCCATACTTTTCAGAGTACTTCTCGATCGCATCAAAGAGCCTGATGCAAGGAGGAGACTTAGTCGTTATCACGCCAGATGGGACAACAGTCGTCGCTTCATCCACTTGAAATTGAAAGTAGAACGAAAGGATGAAGACTGTCACGCCGATAAAAAGCGTCGTTATCATCTTTCCCATGGCTTACTTTTTAGTCTCGTAATACATTTTGCTTGCGTAGAGGTCGAAGACCATGCGACCGACTGTGTCGGAATAGATCTCGTAGGTGCCGGTCTTGCGGTTGACGATGAGAACCTCGCCTCTTTCGTTTATCGCAACTGAAGTCTCGTCCTTTGTGTGTGGCTTCTGCATTTCGCGAGACTTGACGCTGCTTGTGTAGCGGTAATAGAGTTCACCCGCAGCAAAGCCCGTTCCCATCGCAATGGCGATTATCGCTACCTTACTTAGAGCTAGGAAGAACGTCTTGCTCTTTTCCCATGCTGTCTTTAGAAATTCCTTCTGCATTTGATTTTGATTTTAGTGAATTAAATACCTTCCTTACGTAGTTACCAAGGTCGGCGTCGTTCGGTCTAGCCAGTATCTCGTCAGAACTTATTTCTACTATATGTGTAATAGAATCTTTCATAGAGCTATTATACTACAATCAAGACGAGGATTAAAATAAATAATAAAAAGAACTCAGGATGAGTAGAATACTATCCTTTAATGAGTGGACTTCGGCTAGTGTCAATGAGTGTGTTATCGCAAAGTTTGAAGTAGACGGATCCTCTGCTCTAATAAAGAACAGAGACAGAGCTTATTTGGCTCCGATCGAGATCGTGCACGAGATGATCAATGGAGTTGAGGTAGCTTACCTGCACGACAAGATAACTGACTGGAGCGAGGGCATAAACGAATTTGGAATAGGCATAGTCAACTCTGCCTTACAGGTGAAGGAGGACGAGAAAGAGGGAGAAAAGGCAGTAAAGAAAAAGAAGTCATATACTCCTGAACCAGCATACGACGGTCCAAAGATCAGGGAAGCACTCTCTAAAAAGACGGTGAAAGAAGCCGCAAAGTCAGTGGTTGAATTCACCGGAACCGATCCGAAAGAAGTCGGAGTTAAAGGCGAGACTCTGGTCTCAGACGGCAAGACTACATTCTTAATTGAATTAACATCGAATACTGATACTACTATTCATGAGGTTCCGCTTGACGAGTTCGTCGTTAGAACCAATCACGGTATCGACAACCCAAATGTCGGTTACACTAAGGGCATAAAGCGCGAGTCTTCTGTCTCTAGAATGGAGCTTGCAAAAGAACAAGTAAGCTCAGTCGACTCGGTCGAAGAGGCAATGGACCGTCTTGCTGAGAGACTCACAAAGGACAATGCGATGAATCCATATAGGGACAATCCCAAGGCTAAGATGCATACAACTGCCCAAATAGGATACGACTTGAAGAATAGGATCCTCTATGTAAGATACGATGAAAAGTTTGGAAAGTTTGAGGGAATCTCAACAAATTTACCAATTGGATATAAGCCCAAGATTCAAATGGTCGTATCTCCTGTAACAGAAGAGATAAAAGATGGGGAATCTGAAAATAAATAACTAAAAAAATACTTAATAATGCCAGAATATATTGATTGGGGCAATTGCTCGCCTGCTGATCGAGCACAGAAAAGAAAACAAGAAGAAGAAAGAGCTCTTTATGAGCAGGCTTTCAAGGTCAAAGCAAATGCTGCGATGCTGATGGGTGCAGCAGGAGGATCGACTCCTTCTGGAATATTTGGAGTGGACAGGTGCGGAACTGGTTCTACTGTACGTTTGTACAACGAAAACGCTGCACCTGCACCTTATGCGACAGTATCTGGTGGAAAATGTAACACTGCATCAATTGAATATTCTACGGTAAGCGGAGGTTATTCTAACACTGCAAGTGGATACGCTAGTACAGTGAGCGGAGGTTATTATAACACGGCAGACGGAGATGCATCAGTTATAGGTGGAGGATATAATAACGGTGTATTCGGATATGCTGCTACTATTTCAGGAGGAGATGGAAACTATTTAAGTGGCAATTATACAACAGTAGGCGGAGGAAATGGAAACACTGTTAGTTATAGAGGTGCAACTGTTTCAGGAGGTAGATATAATAATGCAACCGGGAGTTGTTCTACGGTCAGCGGAGGTAAAAATAATACTGCGTCTAGTGGATATGCTACAGTAAGCGGAGGTTATTACAACGTAGCATCTGATTATTCGTCTACAATAAGCGGAGGTTATGGTAATCGAGCAACAAACGCATTCACTACTGTTTCTGGAGGCTATAACAACACTGCTTCCGGCAGCTGTTCAGCTGTTCTTGGAGGAGCATTCAACTCTGCATCAGGAGACTATTCAGCAATCGTTGGAGGACAAGGCAATGATATTGATGGATACTGCAACTCATTTATCCTTGGTTCTTATATCACTGCAAATGCAAATAGCACAACTTTCGTTGAAAATCTTAATATTTCAGGAGTGATCACTGGTGTAGGAATCAACTGCACAAGCCTCTATGTTCAAGACTCTGGAGGAAACAGCACGGTGAGAATAGGAAGCAATAATGCGGCAGTAAACGATTACTCAGCTGTTCTTGGAGGATTTAATAACTATTCAGACGGGTGTGCAGCAACGATCGCAGGCGGTCGCAACAACTCTGCATTATATAACTATGAATTTATTGGTGCAGGAACCGGAAACACCGCGTCTGGATGCAGATCAGTGATTACCGGAGGTAAAGAAAACTCTTCTACTGCATGGTCATCTACTGTGTCTGGAGGTAATAGAAACCACGCAACTGAAGCCAACGCAACGGTCGGCGGAGGAGCATATAATACTGCATCAAGTTATGCAGCAACTGTGTCCGGCGGTCACAATAACACGGCATCCGGATGCTGTTCTACTGTCGGCGGAGGTTACGATAATAGTGCATCTAACTGCTATTCGACTGTCGGTGGCGGTTATAATAATAGTTCATCTGGCACCTATTCTACTGTAAGTGGAGGATATAGCAACACTGCAAGCGAATACGCTAGTACAGTGAGCGGAGGTTATAACAACGGAGCCTATGGAGAATGTACAGTGGTTGCCGGAGGTCGACACAATTGCACATATGGTTTTGCATCAGTCGTAGGTGGAGGTTATTACAACACTGCATCTGGCTACCGGGAATCTACTGTTGCTGGAGGCTACAACAACACTGCATCTGGTAAATACTCAGCGATAGGCGGAGGAAGCTATAATACTGCAAGCCACTGGTGGTCGACTGTTGCTGGTGGTAGTGGAAACTCTGCAACTGGATGCTTTACTTTTATAGGAAACGGAGAGTGTAACACTGCATCAGAAATAGGAGCAATCGTCATAAGCGGTTATCAAAACGTATCGGTTGGAAACGGATCTTCGATAATCAACGGAGAGTGTAACTTTGCTTCTGGCTGCGGGTCATTTATCGCAACCGGCTGCAATAACACCGCTTCAGGTTACTCTTCAAGTATTCTTTCTGGAACAGATAACTGTCTAACTCACGATTGTGCGGCGATAGTTGGAGTCGGAATCGAATCCGTTGCAGCATGTACTTTACACACAAACAACCTCTGGATTCAAAACCTTCCAAGCTCATGTGTTGGACTTCCTAGCGGATCCCTTTACTATGATGCAGCCGACAGCTGTACAATCAAATACGTTCCTTAATCGTAATAAATAAAAAAAACAATAACACACAATGTCTGCATTTAAAATTATCCATGTATTTGGATTCGGAGAAACTCAAATAATTAGTGACGCAATCGAAGGCAAAGTAAAATCTTCTACTTTAACTAAGCTACAAGCATTCGTAGATCACATCAAGTCGCTTAAGCCTGCTGATGTAACTTTAACTGACTTCCACGTAATTCACGTGTTTGGAGACAGAGAAGTTCGTTACCTTGGATTAGAGGCAACCGATAAGACAGCTACAACTGACTTTACTATCCCTATGACAAACGTTAGCGCTGCCGTTCTTAACGATCTTATCGCTGAATTGACTATTGCAGTTCCTGCGGCTAAGGCTGAAGCTGATGCTGCTAAGGCGACTAAGGCTGCTGCAAAAGCAACCAAAGCTAATAAGGCTGCTAAGCAAGCTGCTAAGTAATGAAGAGCTACGTACAACTGTTTGAAAGCTGGCATCGAGAAGAGGAAATCGTGCTTACTTCTAGACAAGGTAGAGAGATCAAGATCTTAACCGCACACGGAAAGATTGAAAAGCTCGATAACCAGTCAGGAGTCAGATTTCCTTTTTTCGAAGGCCAGCCAATAACAGTATTCATGAAACAGTGGGCTTGTAATCATGGATTTAAGTGGAACGGAGAAAATCCTTGCCCAGAAGAAAAGATATTCGGTATTAAAACCTCACTCGTACCGAAGAGCCACGAATGGAGACACCTCTTTCCTGGCAAGTTTAGAGACTAAGATCCCTAATTTCCATCCAGATCTTGCCCAATACGTTTTCACCTACGAGTGAATCGTCAATCACCATTGCTCCCCAAAAAAGATTACTGCCTCGACTTCCTCTAGCAGTAACGTCCTCAAATAATATAGCATTTCCGGTAGACTTTAGAGCAGTCCGCAAATCTGGATTACATGCTAACTTAAGCTGCAAACAGGTTTTCATGTTTGCGACATCTTCTGTTGAACAGGGAACGATTGCCATCTTGTCCCTATTTGCCTTGGCTACAAGCTTTGCGCTAAACGGACTCTTTTCAAGCCGGATCTTTTCCCTGATCTCTTCGTCGTTGAACCGCATTGCCTGAAAAAGAGCTTCGGAGGATCTCCACTCGACCATTCCCATATTGATCGGATGAGGCGACATGTTTCCCAGCCAGCCATAAGGTAACTTTACTTTTGTAAAACCAATTCTTTCTGTCATAATAATATAGTACTCCTTTCCGAATAAATAATAAAAACCAAATAGCGAGTGAAGCACTTGATTGCATATAGTAGATTCATTAACGAGGGAGTTAAAGTTGGGCCAGAGGGCACGGCACTCCTCTCCAAAAGCGAAGATGCTGATGACATACTTAGATTCGTTGAAGGAACTCTCAAGAAAACTGGAGTTGGTGGATATGTCGTAAACTATCGCCTTGATTCTGAGACTGGTAGATCTCTTCCAGCTGAGGACATAAAAGCAACTATGGACCTGCTTAAATTAGGTAAGATCCATAACTTAGAAGAGGCGCTCAATTCTTTCATGAAGCCTGACTTACTTAAAATTGCAAAGAGCGTTGGTGCCTACTCTGGGTTTGACTATATTATTCAAGTCGGCTCATCTAAAGGGCTCGCTGAAGCAATGACCAATGCTGCAGCTAAAACTTTTCCAAAAGCAAAGATTGTTATATTGCCAAAGAAAATACACTCAACCTATTATACTGCAGTAGATTATGATGCCCTTGCCCTATCACTGGCAAATGGAAGAGACTCTTCATTTAATTTGGTCAAAAAGTTTATTGTAGCACAAATAAACAAGGATGCGACTCCATCTGAAGTAGTAATGGAGATAAAGTTGACAAAATCAGTCGATGAGCTAAATGATTTTCTTAAAGCTGATGCAGAAAGAGGTACAGTTACTTGGAAACCAGGACATACGAACTTTAAGGTAAGAAAAAGTGAGACTATTCCAGGAAATATTATTCGATTCTTTAACAAATATGAATTTGAAAACGACGATTTTATTAAAGCAATTTCCGCGTGCTCAGACCCATACTCAAAAAGATATGCACTAATAATCGATGATAATATTCATAATGGCACTGACACGACCAACATTTTTAAAGCGATAAACTCATTTGTGGAAAATACTCGTAATAACCTTTCGGCTCTCTATGCAAGTGGTGCAATGTCTAAACCTGATTATGAGAGAATTATTTCTCAAAATTATCAAAATCGCTTTACTGCATATGTGCTTTACAAAATGAAAGATTCAGATATTCCAAAAAAATAAAGCATAATGGATTTTAAAAAATACGAAGAGCTTGCATCAAAGTACCTGGATCTTGCAAATAAGATGTACTCAAAGGTCACCTTTATTCAGGTAGCCGAAGTAATCAACGGTGAAGTTAACATCAGCTCATTAGATGAGGCCTGTAGACTTGCATCAAGAAAGGTATTGGACCTTAAAATCGCGCTACGTAAAGAGGTAGACTCTATCCCAGAAGACGAATATTTTGATAAGTATGAAGACGAACACTCGAGGATCGATGATCTCTATTATTTAGTCGACGATAAGCTCTCTGCCGTGGAAGACATTATATCTGCTTTGGAAAAAATCAAGGAAAAGGCAGAGGACTCCAACTTTGCTAAAATATTTAGCGACATTCATTCTATAAATATCGAAGAGTCAATCCAATTAGGAAGACTCTCATTTAAACGTTAATCTAGTGATGAAGATAATAAGACTATATGAAACCGGCGGATCTATGCCAGAAGAAAAGATCCTGGAACTGATTACCTATATGGTAGAAGTTGGAATTATCAAGGCGACTGACCTAAATTACACTCATGATGATCTTATGTCAGAAATACACTTGGAAACTCCTTACGGAAGGGTCAGGATGGACGAAAACGGCGACGAACCTGAAGAATATCAAGGCGAAGGCGAATGGAAGGGTACCGCTGAATTCGCCAGAACCTTTGGCGACACTGAATATAGCCTCGGTGTTGTTTCTAAGTATCACGGCATGGATTATGACGACTTACTGCTGACTGATCTTGACGAAGTTGAGTGGCTAGTGAAAAAACAAATCAGGAAAAAATGAAATTTTTTACAGATCTAACCGCAAGTCTCAATACTAAGCTTGAGGGCTTTTCCTATCGCAAAGTCGCCTCTACTGTTGTGTTAGGCCTAGTGATCTACTGCCACGTAAAGTATATTAATTCTACGAACGTATTGACTGCAATCCTTTATGATTTTGGATTCATTTCGGTATTGCTAGGGCTCCTCAACGTCGATCGATTTGTGCAACTTAAATTTGGAGCAAAGGACCTTCCTATTGATCCCAATAAGATTACTGAAGCGGTAGAAGGAACAACCGCTCCAGTAGCAGATCCAGCAAGCCAACCTGTCAGCCAGCAGCCAGCAGCACCAGCTTCGCAAACTCAACCAGCTCCCTCTCAAGCAGCTTAAGCTCTTCTGAACCTTCAGGTAAACCGTGTTGCAGTCCGCCAAAGTATTCGTACTGTCCCTTAAACTCGTCCTTTACTACCAGATCGGCAGGCGTGTATGAAAATGAAAACTCGCTAGAGTGCAGCATCACAGTATTGCCCAACACATCTACCGTTGTGTCCTTTGGAATGCGACTCATTCTAACTTCATTTTAAGACCCATCTTTTGCATCTTTAAGAGGACCTCAGCATTCCCCATAGCGTCATTCACCGGAGAGTGATCGTGAATCGTATCTCTTAAATGTTTCCATCTAGCTCTAGAATCTTTTACAAGTCCACAGTAGAGATCGCCGATTCTACGTGCTGAGAAGCCAAAAGGATTGGTGCCCAAGTACCAGTGAAAGTAGTAATTGATCCACTGCCAGTCGAACGCTGGATTATCGCTCACGAATATCGGATGGCCCTTTGAATTGGCCAGCACCCATTCTCTAAATTGAGTCATCACCTCTTTGGGATCTTCAAAGCCTTCGTGATCTTCGCGACTAAATCCACTCACAGCAAGGGCACCAGGCACCCAAATATCGGACACAGGTTTGGTCTTACCGTAAAATGTTTTACTTAGGCTTGGCTCTACTACGACTGCGCCGAAGCAAACCATTGAATATTTGCCGGGGATCTCACCATCGGCTTCTACGTCTACTACTATCCAGCTCATTTTATTGTTTTAATTGATTCTAACTAAGTGATCTACGTCCGATGCCTTGTACCAGAGTCCGCCATTTCTAAAATATACTTGGTATATGATGTTTGGCTGAACATTAGTGTCGCACGCGTAATAGTGCATTTCAGAAGTAACGAAAGTGCAAGTAGGACACACCTTAAGAACGCCAGCCTTGCGTTCAGCATAGTCTGCTTGCATGTTTCTACAGCTAGAAAGAGCTGAGATTAAAAGGGCTGCAATTATTAGTTTTTTCATGATTTTTGTTTTTAGAATCTACAAATGAGATATGATTATAATTAGAATAATAACAACCCTCTACTTGGTAATTAGCATTCAGAGATTTAGCATCTACCCAATAATCAACTTCCCACCCGTTGGTGTCATAAGTATGTTTACTATATTTGATTCCTAGTTCTTCACAAATAGATTCAAAATTTTTCGGTGAACAAATATTAGTTTCATACTCAGTAGCTTCACCTTTTATTACTTTTTGAATACCATCCCTTACAGTATTAGTTATCAACTGAATTATTTCAGATTCCGTCATTTTATTTTTGTTTTGTTATTTCAATTAATTTTCTCAGGCAAGTTAATTCAGCTTCTTCATAGGTATCACATTGACCACTGCCGTCTTTAGGTATAGACGGATTTAATTCATCTTTACATATATACCAACCATATTTTTTTAAATTCCCACCATTTTTATTAGAAGCTTCGATAGCTCCTTGTGGGTATCTACTTATTGCATAGTGGGCGTTATGTTTCTCTCTAAACCATTTGAAAGCCTGTGAATATAGTGGAGCTGATATAAACTCTTGAGTTTTGTGACTTCTAAAGGTATGTGTAAAGAAAAACATTTCTTTAGTTTCTAACTCACCATTTAAGTAAGTAGTTAAACACTCTTCATTAAAGCCTAAGTCTCTTAAAGCTTTTGCTTCTTCGTATGGTACAAATAGTTCTATCATATTCCTAGTTTTTTTAGTATTTCTTTTTCCAAATTTGGTATGTCTGTATAGAAATCTTTATCTACTTCTTTATCAACATAATCAAGTATTTCAGGTAAAGCTTCTTTTATACCTTGTTTAATAGCGTTTTGCATGTTTGAATAATTAAAAGCAAGGGATTTATCCCACTGTTCTGGAATATTATTCATTACTATTTTATCTATATCTAAAGGCTTCAAGTCTACAT
>Ga0007876_1000719_pt1 | contig 12085 bp, 6 predicted proteins | sample CryBogCBH24Aug09_FD_70958 | JGI IMG/M metagenome (GOLD analysis project Ga0007876, IMG submission 70958) | Freshwater microbial communities from Crystal Bog, Wisconsin, USA - CBH24Aug09 | ecosystem: Environmental > Aquatic > Freshwater > Lake | place: Crystal Bog, Wisconsin, USA | collected...
TCGGCAGCAGCGACCTTGGCAGCTTCTGGCGTCTGGGCAATATCCGCTATCGCTTCCAGCAGGATGGGAAATACTGATGGCGCTCGGACCCGTCACCCTTGGCCCAAACATGGGCGGAGCCTCGGTCTCCGACATCCTGACCGCGTTCAAGAACAACGTGGTCGCGATCTCGAACCTTGGGACCTACATTCAGAGCATCTACAACAACGTGCCCACCCAGCAGTTGGCGGGCGGCGCTGCGACTACGGCGACTTCCACCCTGTTCACGGCCTCGTCCGGCGCGCGGTCGCACCTGAACTGCATCAACATCTGCAACACATCGGCCACGGCGGTGACTTTCTCGATCTACATCGTGCCGTCCGGCGGCACGGCCAGCGCCGCCAACGCCGTCTTCTATAACTGCCCCCTGACGGCCAACACGACCACGCTCTGGACCGGCACCTTGATTGTACCGGCAGGCGGCTCAATACAGGCATCGGCCTCCTCCACGGCGGTCACGTTCAATCTGGCCGGGGGGAATGCGGTATGAGCCTGTCGTCCTTCCCTGCTTTCGCCGGATCGACCGAGAGCACGCTCACAGCGCCGTGGTTCACACAGGTGTCGCGCGGGCTGGTGCCGGGCGCGTCGGTGGTCAACATCTACGGCTACCAGACCGCCCTGCCTGCCAGCGGCGGCGCGACCTACTATCCGGTGTGGGAGAATACCACCGCGTACACTTACCCCGTGTCGGCCACGACCATGCTGCTCTGGTCATCATCGGCGTCTGACACCAACGTGTCGGTGCTGATCCAAGGCCTTGATGCCTCATACAACCAGATTTCCGAGACGCTGACCCTGACCAACGGCACGACGGGCGTGACCACGGTCAACAGCTACCTGCGGATCAACGGCATCCAAACCACCGGCTCAGTCAACGCGGTCGGCATCCTCAATCTGGGCAATGCCGGAAAGACAATCCAGTACGCCGAGATCACGGCGGGAAACGGCAAGTCCCAGATGATGGTGTATACCGTTCCAAACGGCTACACCTTCTACCTGACACGCTCCAATGCCTATTCAAGCTTGAACGGCAACACGGCAGGCAACTATGCCAACTACCGCGTGCAGACATTCAATTCTACCGGCCTTGTCCAGACAGTGCTGCAAGCCCCGTTCACGACCAACTACCAGACCCTCCGCGTGGCCCCTCGGGCGTACACGCAGAAGACCGACATCCAATGGCAGGCCGCAGGCAACCCGGCGTCCGGCACCTTCTCTGTCGGCATCGGCGTCGAGGGCGTCCTGATCCTCAACGGCAGCGCATAAGGGGCCACCATGCCACTGATTAAGGGCAAGTCCCAGAAGACCATCAGCCACAACATCAGCGAGATGATCGACGCTGGCCACCCGCGCGACCAAGCCATCGCCGCCGCGCTGAACACGGCGCGGAAGGTGGCGAAGGGGGATGGGGGCTATTTGCCGCCGGGGCACCCCGAGCGCGAGGCCAATCTGGCCAAGTTCATGGAAGGCAATCATCCCGACGTTCCCCACGTCATGTATCACGGGACCAATAGACCGGACTTTGATGCCTTCAAATTGCCGGGAAGATCGGGCTCAGGCGGAAACGCTATTTTTACCAGCACCGGCCCCAACACGGCGGCGCATTTTGCCCGCAATGTGGAGGGATCGCGCGTTCTGCCCGTTCACGTTTCCGCAAAGAACCCTTGGGACGCCAAAAATGAAGACCACAAAAATGCCTTGAAGGCCTTTGTGGCCAAGAACTTCAAGGCTCTATATCCCGGCGCACTTTTTGGCGTGAACGGGGCTCTCAGTGACGTGGATAATGGGGACTATAGCGTCCTTGAGAAGCCCGCAGTACGGCAATGGATGCGGCGCAGGGGCCACGACAGCTTTTGGACGCAAGAACAAAACCACGAAGACGCCCCCCGTACTTTGGCCGTATTTGACCCCAGCCAAATCAAATCCGCTGTTGGCAATCAGGGCATGTTTGATCCCGATAGCCCTCGCATGAATGAGGCCCATGGCGGACAGGTCGGCCTCTACGCCAACATCCACGCCAAGCAGGAGCGCATCGCCCACGGCTCCAAGGAGCACATGCGCAAGCCCGGCAGCTCCGGCGCTCCCACGGCGGAGGCTTTCAAACAGTCGGCGCGGACGGCAAAGGCGGGTGGAGGCGAAGTGACCGAGAAGCTGCACGTCGGCCCGATCCACTCCCCGGTGGCCGGACGCACCGACCACCTGCCCATGCACGTCCCCAGCGGCTCCTACGTGATCCCGGCGGACATCATCAGCGCCATGGGCGAGGGCAACACCATGGCCGGGTTCAAGCACATGCGGCGCATGTTCTCAGGCGCTCCCTACGGCGGTGACGGTGACGTGCCTTACGGCGGCTCTGGCGGCCCGTATGACGAGCCCCTGAAGGCGCGCGGCGGATCGACCCAGTCCGTGCCCATCGTGGCCGCTGGCGGCGAGTACGTGCTGGCACCCCATGAGGTGAAATATGCGGGCGGCGGCGACCTTGATGCTGGCCACCGCGTTCTGGATGACTTCGTGAAGCGTTACCGTTCCCAGACCATCAAGACATTGTCTAAACTTCCGGGTCCCCGCAAAGATTAGGGACGGGCATATTCGCCATGAAGATCAAGTGCAGCCTTTTTGTAAGCGGCGTGCGCCTCCTCTGGAGTAGCATAGCATCCCAAATATATTACCTTTTTTTGAAAGGTAATTTGAGCTTGATATGGCTTTTCTTTAAGCCAAGCATGATGCGTCACGCCTTTGTATCCATTTTTGTTGTTGTGCTTGCTGTTTGCTCTATTTTGGCCATTGGTGGCCTGCCTGAGATTTGCAAAAGCGTTATTGGAGCGATTGCAATCTTTATGATCAATCAAGGCATTCGGCCATTGCTCCGTCACATAAAACCAAGCAAGCCGGTGGGCGGCATAGTGCTTTCCAAAAAGCTCAATGCAGCGATATCCTTTTCGATGAATGTATCCAGCCTCTTCGCCCACGCGAACTTTGGGGCGCGGCATAGCCCATCTGAAAATGCCCGTGTCAGGGTCATAATGCAGGATGCGGATGAGGTCTTTATGAGATATTTTTTCCATAAACCATCCCTATCACTTTTTACCAGTACGTAAAAGGATTGAATATGACCGAGACCCCAGAGAAGCTGTCCGTCCGCATCGGCACGCCGGAGGATGTCCACCGCATGATGGACATCGCGCTCATGGCCACGTCCGAGAACAGCTTCGCCGCGCCCAACAAGATGAAGCTGCTGCAGGAAATCTGGGCCGCCCTGAACCTGCGCCATGGCCTTGTCGGCATCATCGGCGAGCCCAACGAGATGATCGAGGGCGCGGTCCTGCTGCGCATCGGGCAGGTCTGGTACAGCGACGAGCCGATCCTTGAAGAGAAGGCCATCTTCATCCACCCGGACTATCGCAGCGCCAAGGGAGGGCGTGCGGCCCGGTTGTGTGAGTTCTCGAAGAAGGCTTCGGATGAATTGGGCATCCCCTTGACCATCGGGGTCATGAGCAACGAAAGAACTGCAGCCAAGGTGCGGATGTATACCCGCATTATGGGGCCTCCCAGCGGGGCATATTGGTTGTATAACACCACGACCGGCGGGCACGGCATCGCTGCACCTGTGGCAGAAAAGGACTAAGCTATGGGCGGCAAGAGCAGCACTTCAACACAGCAGGTTTCGATCCCCCCCGAAGTGCTGGCCCGCTACAACTCCGTCAACGCCACGGCGGAGCAGGCTGCCGCCCAGCCCTTTCAGGCCTACAACGGCCAGTTTGTGGCCCCGCTGTCCTCCACGCAGGAGGCCGGGATCGCCAACACCAACACCGCCGCCGGTCAGGCGCAGCCCTACTTCCAGACCGCCACAGACACTCTCATGGGCGCGCAGCAGGCGACGTCGCCCTACTATCAGGCGGCCACGCAGGCCCTGATGTCGGGCATGGGGCAGGGCGCATCCGGCACGCAGGGCGCATATGGGTCGATCTACGGCGCGAATGCCGCCGCGCAGCCTTTCCAGCAGGCCGGAGCCTACAACATGGGCGCGGCCTATGCCGGAGCCCAGCCGTTCAATCAGCAGGCCGCTCAGGGCCTCGGGGCCGCGCAGCAGGCTGGCGCTGGCTATACCGCGCAGGGCTACAACAGCGCCCAGCCCTACAACGCGCTTGCCACCGGTCTCGGGCTGGCCGGAGCGGCCCCTGTGAACGCCCAGCAGATCGGCGGACAGCAGATCGGCCAGTTCATGTCGCCCTATATCGGGTCGGTCCTGCAGGGCACTGAGGGCATCCTGAACCAGCAGAACCAGCAGGCCCTGTCCGGCCAGCTTGGCAATGCGATCCAGTCCGGGGCCTTCGGCGGGGACCGGGCCGGGGTGGCGGCCGCGAACCTTGCGCAGCAGCAGCAACTGGCGAACGCTCAGACCTACTCCGGCATCCTGAACCAAGGCTACGGGCAGGCGCTGGCTGCCGCGCAGCAGCAGCAGGGCGTGAACCTGAGCGCCGAGCAGGCGAACCGCGCCGCCCTGCAGCAGGCGTCGGGCCAGATGCTGGGCATCGGCCAGCAGGGATACGCGCAAGGCCTCGGGGCCGGGCAGCAGCTTTTCGGGCAGGGCCTGTCCGCAGCCCAGCAGCAGGCCGCGCTTGGCCAGCAGCTTTACGGGCAGGGCATGGGCCTCGCCTCGGCGCAAACTGGCCTCGGGCAGCAGCTTTTCGGTCAGGGCGCGACGACATCCCAGCAGCAGGCTGCGCTGGCCCAGCAGCAATACGCTCAGGGCCTCGGCGGCGCGAGCGGGCTGTCCAGCCTCGGCCAGAACATTTACGGCACTGGCGCTCAGACCGCGCAGCAACTGGCCGCACTGGGCACGGGCGCGCAGGGCGCGTCCCTGCAGGGCGCGCAGGCGCAGCTCGCGGCTGGCCAGACCGAGCAGCAGACCCAGCAGGCGCAGGACACCGCCCTCTACAACCAGTTCCTGCAGCAGCAGTCCTACCCGTTCCAGACGGCGCAGTTCCTCGCGAACATCGCGGAGGGCACGGGCTCGCTGTCTGGCTCGACCACGACCACGACGCAGCCGGGCGGCTTCTTCTCCGACCGGCGCCTGAAGGAGAACGTCAAGCCCATCGGCAAGACGCACGACGGCCAGACGATCTACAGCTACAACTACAAGGGCGACCCCCGCACCCAGATTGGCTTGATGGCGCAGGAGGTCGAGAAGAAGCACCCGGATGCCGTGGGGCTGGCCGGTGGCTACAAGACCGTCGACTACGCCAAGGCGACGGCCGACGCCGCCCGCACGAAGCGCTACGCCGGAGGTCTGGTGCCCGCCAACGACGACCACCTGCACGAGCCCCTGCGGCGCGCCGTGGGCGGCATGACCGGCGGCTTCGACCCGCAGCTCGCCGCCGAGCTGCTGTCGGCCCAGAAGGGCGTCTACGGCGGCGCGGGCGGCCCGGCGTCGGCCGAGGGCGGCCCCTACGGCGGCCTTGGGCGGGTTCCGACGGGCGCGGCCGCCCAGCACCAGCTCCAAGTCGCGCAGCCCGCCCGGCGTGGCCCCAGCGCCATGTCGCAGGCCAAGGATACCGCCAGCCTCCTCCACGACGCGTGGGGCGCAGGCGAGAAGGTGAATAGCTGGCTGCCGAAGGGCGGCGAGGCTGTGAACACGACGCCGGAGCACATCGACACCTACGACGACACGGTCAAGTCGACAGGCCTTGACCCGGGCTCCGATTTCACGCCCGCATCCGACTTGAGCGGTGTCCAGATGGCCGCCCGTGGCGGCCTGATCGGCGCCCGCCACCGCTTCGCGCAGGGCGGCCTGCCCTATGCCGACCAGCAAACGCAGAACGGCCTCGACATCCCCGACGACAGCCCGAAGAACAGCCTGCAGCCCGCGCAGGGGAAGGGCGGCCCCAGCTCGGGCCAGCAGGACTTCAACGATGTCATGGACGCCGCCAAGGTCGCCGCCGAGTTCATGGCGCTGAACCGGGGCGGCCGGGCCCAGCGGGCGGCGGGCGGCCTCGCCGGGCGCAAGGGGTACAACGGCCTCGACGGCTCGTTCGTCGACGGGCCTGACGACGGCACGGGCACTTATGATCCCGACGACCCCACTGACCAGCGCCAATTCATGATTCAGCCGGGGCAGGGCGGCAGCGGCAACGCATTCGACCCTGACACCTTCAGCAAGAGGGTTCACGGCCAGACCAGCGGGGGCGGCCTCGGCGCGCTCGCCAACGCCGCCACCTTCATCGCCAACCCCGTCGGCGGGCTGGCGAACATGGCCATGGACGAATTGACACGGCAGAGCCCTCAAGACCACTTCATGTCTCCGTCCGAGCACCCGGTGTCTGGACCGGCGCCCGCCCCGCCCGCCGCGCACGGCGTCGGCCACAACTCGCGCGGCCTGAACCTTGACCGTGTCATCGCCAACACCCCCACCGATGACCAGTGGGCGAAGGATGTGGGCTCCTCCCATTGGCTCAACGCCGGATCGGCCGCCGCCGCGCCGGACGCCGTCAACGCCAACAACCCCCAGCTCGTCACCGGCGACCCGGGGATCGGCGAGACCGCGAACAGCTTCAACTACCAGCCCGATCTCGCCACGGGCAGCCGGAACATCGGCGCTCAGCCCAAGGGCGGCCTCGCGGCTGCGGCTGGCGCGCCGCCGCCCGCCACCGGCGCGGCGGACGACGGCCAGCACCGGGGCTTCTTCTCTGGCCTGCTGCACGGCGCCGCCGCCGGGCTCGACAAGTACGGCCAGCCGGTGGCCAGCCTCGCCGACGGCGCGACGGACGCCGCAGGCAACGTCCTGACGGGTCTGGGCCGGGGCGCGATGAACTACAGCCAGCGCCTCAAGGCTGGCGACGAGCAGGCGTGGGTGCCCCTCCTGACCGGCCTGTCGGCCATGGGGACCGCCCCCACCCGCAGCCTCGGCGTGGCGCTCGCCACTGGCGTCGGCGCGGGCGCGCAGGCGTATCCGGCGCTGCAGACGCAGCAGCTCAACCTCACCAAGACCAAGATGGCGGCGGAAAACGAACGCTACAAGACGCTGCAGACCGGAGCGCCTCCGGGGACGCAGCTCGTTGGCGGGCAGGCTGGCCCGGGTACAACCACCTTCACGATCTTCGGCAAGCCCTACCACTATGCGCCGAAGGTCAACGCCATCGACTTTGGCACCGGGCAGCCGTCTTTGGCTCCGGTGGGGCAGAAGTCGATCTCTGCGAACTACGCCACGGGGCAGTACAACATCTCCCCCACGGCCGCGACGGACGCCGCCTTGGCCAAGGCCTACGGGGTCACGCCCACCGGCAATGCCATGCAATTTGCGACGCAGCTCCAGATGCGAAATCCCGTCGCGTTCGAGCAGGGCGAAAAACTGCAGGCGGCGCGTGCCGACCAGTTTGCGGGCAACCCCGCCGACATCGACAGCGAGCATCGCCTCCTGACCGAACTGGCGTCGACCGTGAACAGCTTGCCGCAGGATGGCCTTCTGGCCACTGGCGAGGGCTTTCAAGACCGCGCCCGCGTCGTCAACATCTACAACACGATCTCCAAGATGTCCGGCGGAGTGCTGCCGTTCCTGTCTGAGCAGGACAAGGCCGTCAGCAACAAGCAGATCATCGACAAGATCAGAGCCTACGCCGGGTCGGCGGCGGCGGCGGGCGCCGGGCAGCACAGCGCGGAGATCGCCAACGCCCTCACGAGCGCCCTGCCGGGCGGCGAACACAACGTCGACGCCGCCAATTCCGTCCTCTCCAACATGCTGGTCACCAACCAGCAGAAGAGAGACTTCATGCAGTACCGGCAGGCCTACCTCGGCCGCTACGGCACGCACGCGGGTCTCATGGAGAACTTCACGCGAGAGTTCTTCCCCACCTACGCGCGCGACCAGCAAAAGCTGCCCGCCCTGATGAAGTCTTGGTACACCCCCGGCTCCAACGGCCAGTCGCCCTACGTCGTCGCCGCGAAGAACCCGCAAGCCATACAGCACTTCGAGCAGGGCGGCGCTGACATGCCCGGCTTCGGCGAGGGGTCGGTGAGGTACGTCCAGTGAGCGACACGCAGATTGACCCCGATGTCGTAGGCGGCGCAAGCGTCACGCAGATTGACCCCGATGTCGTAGGCGGCGCAAGCGTCACCCCGGGCGCGCCGGTGGCCGCGCCAATGCCTGCCCCCGACGCCACGCCGCCGGACGCGGCGCCGCAAGATAGCGGTATGCTGGAGATGCTGGCGGCGATGAAGAAGCCGACGCCCGCCCCCGCGCCCGGCGCGGCGAAGCTGCCGCCGAAGGGCGGATCGGGCCCCCGCGCGCAGTCCAATTACCGGCGCGCGGGCGCGCCCCTCCCGGCGAAAGAGCTAACGTGGGGCGAGACAGGCCAGCAGGCGCTCCTCAACGCCATACCCAGCGGCTTGAGCGCCGTCACGGGCATGTTCAACGCCGTAACGCACCCCCAAGAGACGCTGAACAGCCTCGGCCAGATCGCGGCCGGCGCGGGGTCCCAGATCGCGGGCGCGGCCGGTGCAAAACAGGACCCCAAGCAGAAAGCCAAGGACGAGGCGCTGATCTCCGCGTTGGAGAACCACTACAAGCAGGGCTACGGCTCCGTCGCCGGGTTCAAGCAAAACCTCGCCACCGACCCCTTTGGCGTGGCTATGGACGCCTCCACGGTTCTGGGCGGCGCGGGCGGCATTCTCGGCAAGGTTGGCGAAGTCGGCAACCTTGGAAAGGTGGGAGAGCTGGCTGGCGCTGTCGGCAAAGGCATGACGAAGGTGGGGTCCGCAATCGACCCCGTCCAGAACGCCGTGCGCGTTGCCCGCTTCCCGGGGAAGATCGCCTCCGGGGTACTGCAGAAGGCCAGTTCGGTCACGACCGGCGTGCCGGATTCGGCCCTGAGCCTCGTTAAGACCGTCGGCGCCAGCTCCGACCCCGCTGTGCATGCCGCTTACAAGCAGTTCGTGACGGGGCAGGGGACAGCAGCGGACCTCGCCGACGCCGCACACGCGGCCCTCAAGAGCGTGCGCGACGACGTCAGCGCCAACTACCTCAAGGGGAGGTCGGGCCTGAACAGCGTGACGCCGTCCTTCGATCCGATTGATCAGGCGTTCGCCAAGGCTCGGGGCCGCACTCAGATGGGCGGCCCTCAATTTCAGGCGGCCACCGGGCAATTTCAGGACGCCAACGACGCGCTCGACGACGCCCAGCGGCTCGTGGACGGCTATCGCAATTCACCAGACCCCATACACACCAGCCTCGATGGCGTCGACAACCTCAAGCAGGCGCTGTGGGACAAGGCGGACAGCCTCCCCAACGGGTCGGCGGCGCAGAACGCGGTGAAGCAGGTGTGGGCGGGGGCGAAGCAGGCCCTGACGGACGCCGACCCCGAATACGCCAAGCTGATGGAGAAGTATCAGGCCGGGCTGAACAACACCCGGGACCTGACAAAAACCTTCGGTCTGGGGCAGACAGCCACCGCCAGCCAGACCCTCGCCAAGAGCCTGAAAGGGCTGTCCACGTCGCCCAAGTCCAACCTCCTGCAGCAGCTCATCGCCAAGGACCCCCGGATCGGCGGCATGCTGGCTGGGGCGGCGGTGCAGCCGTGGCACTCTGGCGGCCGCTCCCTCGTGGAGGCGGCGTACGGCTCCATTGCGCCCACCTTCTTCCACAACCCCGCGCTGGCTCTGGCGACCGCCCCGGCGGCACTGGCGGCGTCGTCGCCCCGGCTGGCGGGCGCCATGACGAAACTCTCCGGCGCGGCTTCTGGGCAGCTCCAGAACGCGCAGAAGATCGGCTCCCTCGCCGCCAAGGGGGCCTACTACGGCACGCGGCCGGAGGAGCTGCAGGGGGCCGACGCCGCCCCGGGCGGCGACGTAGGCGACGCCGTCATGCAGACGGAGGGAACCGGCCGCAACCCGAACTCCTCGGCCACCGGGCCCGGCCAGTTCCTGACGCGGACGTTCGTCGACAGCGTCAAGAAGTACCACCCCGAGGTCGCACGGGGGCTCAACGATCAGCAGATCGCGGCGCTGCACGGCACGCCGCAGGGGGACGCCCTGCAGGCCGATATGAGCCCCAAGTTCGACCGGGACAATGCGGCCGGGCTGCAGGCGCAGGGCATCAACCCCACGCCGGGCCGGATCAAGCTGGCGCACGTTCTAGGCCCGGCTGGGGCCCACCGCCTGCTAACGGCGCCAGACGACAATGCGCCAGCCGAACGCTACATCGACCCCCGGGCCGTCGCCGCGAACCCCTCGATTTTCCGGGGCAAGACCGTCGGCGAAGTCGAGCAGTGGGCTGAAAACCTGATGCAGCAGGCGGCGCGGCCGCAACGCGCCTCCGGCGGCAAGGTTCAAGACGTGCGCCGCCATGAATATCTGGTGAGCCGCCTGCTGAATGCGGCGAAAGATGCTAAGAAGCAAACCGACAAGACCACCGAGCCGCTGCTGAACGTGCCGGACGAACATATCGTCAAGGCGCTCGACGTGGCCCAGCGGGCAATCTGAGGGCTAGACCATGGCGTCCACTTACACGACCAACAAGAAGCTCGAACAGCCCGCCAACAATGACTACGTGGGCAACTGGAACCTGCCGGTGAACGCCGACTGGTCCACCATCGACACCTGCTTCGGCGGGTATCAGGTGCTGAACCCGACCGGCCAGTCCGGCACGGTGGCCCTCACGTCCTCTACGAGCGGCACACAGCCCTATACGACCACGGCGCAGTGGCAGGCCCCCAACATCGTCATTGGCACGTCCCTGAGCGGCGTGGCGACCCTGACGGCCAATGTGAACTACCAGCTTCCCTCCGGCATCGGCGGCATCTGGAGCATCTACAACAACACCACCGGGGCCTACACGGTCACCTTCTCGTCGGCGGGCGGCGGATCGTCGGTGGTCCTGCCGCAGGGCTACCGGATCAAGGTGGTCAGCGACGGCACCAACGTCCAAGTCGCCCAGACCAGTTCCACAAACTTCGGCCTGTCGGGCGCGCTGCGCTTTCTGGGCTCGACCACCGGCTACATGGGCTTCCAAGGGCCCGCCACCGGCAACAACACGACGTGGACCCTGCCCGGCACGGACGGGTCGTCTGGGCAGGTTCTCAGCACCAATGGATCGGCAGTCCTGTCGTGGGCGTCGGTGGCCTCCACGGCGTCGGCCCTGACCGCCGGGTCGGTGCTGTTTGGCAACGCCAGCGGCCAGATCGCGCAGGACAATGCCAAGTTTTACTGGGATGACACCAACTACCGGCTGGGGATCGGCGTCTCGTCGCCCTCGGCTATTTTGCAGGTCTCCGGGTCTGGAACCAACCAGATCAATGCCAACGACACGACGGCAGCGGGCGGCACCATTACCTTTGGGACCGGGTTCAATGCGGTTCTCGATGGACAGACTGCGGGCGTCCTGCGGATCAACCGCGCCGGATACACCTACGTGTCCATGAGCGGCAGCGTCGGTATCAACACGCTCGCACCCGCCGGGACGCTGGAAGCTCAGGCCGCAAACGCCAGCATCATCTCGACGGGCACGGCCGGGTATGGGTCTTTTTATGCGAGGGGCTCTGGCACCAATAGCGCCTACCTGTTCATGGGCAACGTGACCAACGGTGAGCAAGCCCGCATCACGGCCGTCGATACTGGAATTTTGCAGTTCAGCAATGGCAATACCGCCACCGAGCGCATGCGGATCACCCCCACTGGCCTTGTCGGCATCGGCACCAACAACCCGCAGCGGATTCTCGATGTCGAGCAGTCGGGCGTGGACTATCAGTTTCGGCTGGGTGACGCAGGCGGCTCGAACTATTACGACATCGGCCGGGTCACAGCCAACGGCCTGCTGACCTTCTACGGCAGCCAAGCCGCCGCGAGCGGGTATGTGTTCTCTACCGTCAATGGCGAACGCATGCGGATCGACACCAGCGGCAACATGGGCGTCGGCACTTCATCGCCCGGCAGCTATGGCCGCCTTGCCGTCAGCAGTGCTGCTGGGGTTGGCACTATTTATGCTTTGGGAAACAATATTTCCACTGTGACACCTGTGTTGACCGTCTCCGACTCCAACAATTCTAACGGAGCAAAT
>Ga0007876_1000726_pt1 | contig 12024 bp, 12 predicted proteins | sample CryBogCBH24Aug09_FD_70958 | JGI IMG/M metagenome (GOLD analysis project Ga0007876, IMG submission 70958) | Freshwater microbial communities from Crystal Bog, Wisconsin, USA - CBH24Aug09 | ecosystem: Environmental > Aquatic > Freshwater > Lake | place: Crystal Bog, Wisconsin, USA | collected...
ATCATCTTTGCTCTCTTCTGGGGGTCATCCCAGAATCCTGCGTCCTTCATTGCTCTCACCTGTTCGGGGTTGAGTGTGAAGGTGTTACGGCCTGCACTTGCCGCTGATGATTCACGTCCTGAACTCGTCACAACATTCCTAGGTCGTTGTCTAACTACAGGTTCATCGTCTGTGCTGTCATTGTATCTGTGCGGGAGACGTCTTTGCAAGCGATTATCTAACTCATCCCAGTAGGCAGGATTCTTTGGGTCCCAACCCTCTTCGATCAGTCGTTTGTCAATAATCTTTGCAATCTCAGTATCCTCGTCACCGCTATCTGGGCTATACCAGTCATTACGTTTCATCCACTCTGCGGCGTTGCGCTGTATCTGTGGATCGGGCAGGCTACGGTCATTGTTTGGCTTAACCGCCTGAGTTTTCACGTTTTTCAGTGATTCGATCTTCTGTCTAGACTCGTACCACATCTCTTGCGCTTTAACCAAAGCCTCGCCATCACCCGCTTGAGTAGCCTCTTGAAGCTTGAGCTTGGCATATTGGAACTGAAGCTCAGCGTCCTCTATAGCCTTGTCAACCCTCGCTAATTCTGCGCCATGTGTGCGTCTTTCAACATTAGAGAGTCGTTCCATTAACTCACGGTTAACTCTTTCTAGTTGCTGAAGCTTGATATCCTTCTCGGCATGATCTTGCTTCGCTCTTTGACGGCGTAGTTTCCTACGGTTGATCTTCTCTTGACGTACCTCATCGGAGTCATCAGGATGATCGTTGTCCTCTGTTGAGGATTCTGCCTTGACACTTCCACCTTCTGCTTCACTTTCGCTTGCATCGGGGCTTTTGATGTCATCTGGAAGGTCAACCACTGCTGAACCGTCCATCTCTTCTTTGACTTTTAAGTCTTCTTCTTTGCTTTCTGCTACTTCACTCATGCTTTTCCCTCTTTACGGTAGTCTTGCACGCATTTACACATATTCCGCCATTGCTAACGGATCTCCTTTAACCCTAGAGATAACCTCGTGGTCGTTAAGAACCATAAACATGGCCTTATCTTCAACGTGATCTTCCCCAGGCACTGCAACTTCCCATCTATCCCCACCCCATTTAGGGACACGGATGTAATCACCCACCTTTACCCATGAACCTTCAGGCCAAGCCTCCATCGTGTCACGGTTACGGTAGGCCAACGGGCCAATCTCAATGACTTTTGCGACCATGTTCTGCCATTTTTCGTTCTCACGAGTTTCCTCGGCGAGAATAATGCCAGATGCGGTCATTTTCTTCTTCGTTCTCTTTAGTTGAACAAGTACTCGTGCTCCCAAAGGCTCTACACCTGCTTCTACAGCAGGAAAAGCCCATGCCAAGTCTGTATCACTCATCTTTTTCTTCCTCTTCTAGTTGTTGTTCTATTAAATCCAGGACTTTTTGCAGTCCAATGTTTATCCCGACCATGCGTTGGTAAGATTCCCAGTTCATAGCGGCGCCATCCTTGAGAGAGTCGCCAATATCACCCTGCATTTCCTTGACCTTGCTGATCAGATCTCCGATAAACCCGCTCATTTTTTCTTTTCTGTATGAGCTAAGCCACCTTGCTTCTTCTCGCTACCGCCCTTTGAGCCGTAACTTGTCCCGTCAAGCTTTTCGCCTTGTGCGATACGCTTGTGTTGGGGTACGTTAATACCCTTTTGCTCTGCATCACTAGCCATGTTGACCTCCTAAGTGTCGTTGTGCTTCGTTTTGAAGCGAAATTGCAGTGTCATACTGCTCTTGCTGTAGCTTAGCGGCGTCCCTAGTGAGTTCCGCTGAAGCTATACGCTCTTTTGTCAGGTTGTCAGTGGAGTTGATTGCGACCTCAAGCTCCCTATCTGCCTGCGCTTTTTGCTGTTCGCTCATGATTTTGGACTGCTGTAGCTGTGTATCAGCCTGCAACTGCTGTCCTTTGAGCGCCATCTCTTGTTGATCACGCTGTGTACGGCGTTGTGTCTCAGCCATTGAGGTCTGGATGAGCGCTTGAGCGTCTGGTCCAAGCTGTGGCTTGGGTGCAAACTGCTGTTGCATCTGCATAAGATGCTGAAAGTCAGGTATCAGCTTGGCAAATATCTGTGATTGCAGGTCTTCACCCACATGCTGAGACGCCAAACCGTAGATGTGGTCAATCTGCGCGGTGTATTTGGGGTCTTCGTACTGCTCAGCCTGGCGCTTATCGTCCTTGGTTGCGTACTTTTTCATCATTTCTAGGTATAGAAGCGTGATGTGCTGTCTCATATGCTCAATCATTGGACCAATCAACTGGGGACCAATGATCGGGTTCTGCCCAAGTAGCGGGTTCATCACAAAGTCAAAGTGACCTTGGATGTGTGCCAACTGATCCTGCTCAGGGTAAGCAAACGCACCTTGACCCAGTGCCATAGCAATGTTCTCTTCAGCCACGTTGTGCATGTGTGGCTCGGCTTCGTCAACCAATATCTCATTAATGCCTGCAACCTTCATCTGCTTTAGGAATCGCTCAAGCACAGCCTTCTGATTGAACTGGTTTGGATACTTATCCATCAGCGCCATCACAGCCTGGCTCTGTGCCATCCTCTGGGTTTCAGAGAAGATGTGTGGGTCAGAGACGGGTACAACGTCCGTGTTGCGCTCAAAGTCTTCCTTGGTAATCTCCAAGTCTTTGACAACTTCACCTTTACGCTGATCGTCCAAGTACCAACGGTTCAGTCTGCCAAGAATCTTGAGCACACGACCTTGTGAGTCATGGAGTCTGGCGTGGATCGCTGAGAATACCGCAGATCCCTGCTCAATAAGGGCTTGTGTGGTACCTACAGGCGCTTGCGCGGTCACGTCTGCTATCTTCTCCTCAGCCGTCGTTACAACGCCCTTGGCGGCGTTATCTAGCCATCCAAGTAGCTCAAATAGAACCTGAGAAGGAGGATTAAAAGGCATAGGCATAGCAATTTGCCTAATGTCATTAATACCTGGTCCTGCTTCAATTTCGGCAACTTGGGTAACTTCAACCTGCTGAGACTGACCACTGACCTTAGCGCCTTTAAGCTTAAGCATAGTAGCGCTGTTGTTGATATGTGCAGTATCAAGCAAAGCACGTAAAGCGCCAGTAAGGGCGGCACTAAGACCGCCAATAAGATGAGGTAAGCCAACTGCATACGCGCCTCTCCAGGGAATAAACTTAAACTCCACAACCCAGTCTAGCTTGGTCATGGTCTCATCCCCGTCTTCCCAGTTACGGTACAAACCAACAACCTCGTGATCCAGTGAGTCAATCATCAGGATGTACGGAGCCATCTCGCCCTTGGTGTACTTATCCTCCTCAAGCTCAAGCCATACGTAGGAATGATAAAAGCGCCTGACGCCGTCCTCGTTGTCCTGCCACTTCTTACCTTCAACCTTGTCGTTCGCCTTCTGTGGTCCCGTTGGCTCTGGCTCCATCGTGGCACGTATCATCCCAATGTCGCGGTACATCCCCGACTTGATACGCATCTTGACTTCCCACTCGGTAATCTCGTGAACCTCGGTCGCACGTTGAGCGGTATAGAAGTTGGACGCGGCAAAGGGTACGATAACTCGATCAATCGGCAAGAACTCCACGCAGGGGCGCTTCTTGTGCTCGTCGTACCACAGCTTTAGGTATTGGGAGCCACCAAGAGGAAGTTGGGTCAGCAACTGCTCTTGTTCATCGCGGAACTCCTCAATCTGCTCGGTGAGTTGCCAGTTCATGTAATCCCGCTTACGCTCAGCGCGTTCGGTCTTCTCGTCGTCAATGTCACCTAAAATCTTTGTTCTGACGGGTCCATCGGGTGGGAACATCTCTTTAATCGCCCTGGACGCAAAGTCTACGCAAGACTCAGCCATCACAGGGTGAACCACCTTAGACGCGCCAAAGAACGTCGCACCGCCTGGGCTGTCGTTACCCATGCCAGTACGCTTAATACCGTCCTCGTACTGCTTATCCCGCATCTTACGGGCTTCTTTATCCTTCTCAATCAGGTTGATGTACTCAAGCGCTAAGCCTTTGACATCAAACTCTTCAGCCAGGTTGGCGTAAAACTTCTTATCGTCAGCAGGACCTTTTAAGTCTGGGTCGTGGACAATCACGGAGCCGTCTGGCAGTTCCTCAAGCTCCATTTCCTCTGGTGGCATCTCAAAATCGACTGAGCCATCTTCGTTCTCAATCATTTGCATACCATCAATGTGACGGTTGTAGTCCTGCTCAATGGGCATCTGTGTTGCCATATTTATCCTCTAGTCTTTAGTTCGTGGCGCATCATGTCTGGGTCATTAGATACATGTACCTTACCGCCTTTGCGTCTGCCAATATCTTTGGATTCTGGGTTATAAGTACCTTGATTACCAGTTACAGATTTCATTTGATTGGGGCTTAATAGAATGTGACTATCTCCACCGCCTTCAAACTCATTGTTGTAAACAATACTATCGTGACCTAATTGATTAATGTAATGTCTTAATAAATCGCTTCTTTCACCTGGCTCAAACTCATGGTGATCAGACCAGAATCTAATTGACTCGTTTGGGTCGTAGTTATGATCACCAGGCGTTGGCTTGATTCCTAAAGCATCTTCAATGTGGAAGGTATCATTCATGTAATCATCTACATGACTAGGTGGTACTTGCGGTAACTCACCACGATCAGCCTTTTCCATGATGGATCTCATCACATCATCAACGCCCCAACGTCCAGTTCTGTTTTCATCCAGTCGCAGTGGATTCTTAACATTGATGTGTACAGGCATGATGTTAGCCGCCACATCTCCACTTTTAACACCTTGAGCGGTATCTTCTGCTTGTTTAATACCAACTCTAGCATTGGCGGCTTCTGGTGTACCAACGTGAATGCCAAATCTATGATATTCCTTATTACCATGATTGACGGTTGGAATTTTGAAGTTTGAATACGTCGCATGATATACAGGATCTTGAACTTGGCTTCCTGCTAAGAATTTACCAAGATTAGCCTCACGCTCAGCAGTGGGTACCACAAATTGACCAAGCTTCATGGCAATCTTATCTACAAGTGCTCCACCGCCTGCCATATGGACTTCGCCGCCTTTTTTCTTGCCAGTGTATTGCTTCATAAAGTCTTCATAAGCCTTTATTTCGTCAATGTGCTGTTGATCAACAATCTGTCTTGGTGTAGATGTTTGATATAGCCTAGTCATTGATTCAGGCAACTTAGTTGTTTCGTTCAGCGGATATTTTTGCTCACCATTAACTTTAAGATTTTTAAAGTATTCGGTTACATCAGGAAATTCCAACTGTGCAGGAACAGGATATGGTGTTCTGGTTATCTGACTACCTGGCTCATGAGGAATAACATGTGAATAAGTTGGGTGAGCAGATAAGATCAAATCACTTGACTTTACGTTTGGAGACAGTTGCATTTGAGAAAAACCAGTTGTTGTTACTGGCAAGTCCCTCAATGCAGGCTCAGTAATGGCATGATAAATAATTCTTCCGTCTGGCAAACCCAATGGTTCTGTATAAGTTGGTTTTTGCATGATGGAATTGAAATGCTTTCTTAACTCGCCATCAATAGCAAAATGCAAATAAGCATCAGCCTTATCTTCTATTCCTGGAAAGCTTGGTCTTGGTCCAGACTTTGGGCTTCCTTGACGTATTAATTCATTTAATTTTTCTATTTGCTGAGGAGACATCTTAGTCGTGTCTATAGCCCTGAGATTGGCTTCTGCAAAATGTTGAGCAAAATCACTACCTTTTTTACCCATAGCCATGTATTGACCGAGCACGGGAGCACCGCCATGAGCCTTGGATATTTCGTTAATCCGTTCTTGGACGTTAGCGGCAATTGGATTGTTGGATGCCCAAGCTCCTTCGCCACCTAAACCGTACAAAGGACCACCATACAACTGGGTCGGATATTCCAAGGTGTATGGACCCGCTCTATGCAAGACTTGTTCAGCAGAAGTTGTATCTCCTGAAATACCCATCTTGACCATGCCTTTTTGTTTGGCTATATCAGATACAGGTAAATCTTTACGTAAAGCTGTAGGTCTTATATCGTGTACAAGCTGTTGTTCTTGATTCCATTGTTCTAACGATTTTCCTGCGGGGTTAATTGATTTTTCAGGACTTATTCTATAAAACTTGTCTTGCATCATCTCAGACATTTGCTGAGCAAACTTTTGTATTTCGGCTTTAGTCTTAGGAGTGGCTCTTGGCAAAACATCTGGCAACGATAACTCTTTCTCAACAGCTTTAGTCATACCCATCGGCGCGAAGTTTGTCACCGAATTCATATACTTGGAAGCCAAATCATTAAAAGCGTTTTGATCTGTAATCTTTAATGGTCGCTTCGGATCGCCGAAGGCTTGATTGTGCAAATCACTTATAACTTGCAAGTCTTCTTGTGTCTGAGCACCAAGATTCTTGGCGTATTGAACTGGATCACTAGCCATTCCAACAAAATGGTTGGCTAATCTGTGACCCCAATCAGTAACAGTACTCTTAACTTTATCGGCAACGGACTCAGTATCTCCACCCTCAGACATGTGGATCTCATGCCTCATCATGTCTAAGTCGTCTGCTACGTGGACTTTGCCGCCTCTAGCCATACCATTAGCCCAAGTCCTTTGCTGTCTTCCATGATGACCTTGAACATATTGCGTCTTGCTTAAGTCAGAAGCCTCATTTGGATTTAGCTCAGGCGAGTAGGTAGCCAAAGCCGCTCCAGTTGGCATAAATGTATTTACAACCGATCCTATTGCATCGCCGTATTTGCCTTCCTTAGCCGCTTGAACGCCTTCACCAAGGTAAGGTATATCAGTCATTCTGCTAATGTTGTTTGGCGTAGCTAAAGACTTTACAACGCCGCCCACATCGTAGTTTGGCATGAACTCCAATGGATCAAGCGTCACCTGCCCGTTGGCAAGCTTCAGTGATGGGTTGAGGAATCCTGGGTGCTCCACTTGTCCACCGTCAGCATAAGCAGGCAAGCTGTCTGTCCTTATGTTTTGCTTCATCTCTGGCGTGAATTCCATGTAGTGGAGTGGCGTCCTATTGTTTGTTTGAGCAGTAGCAAAGTCATCCATCATTTGCTCTTTGTGCTCAAAGGGCATGTCCAACCATGTCTGCTCAGGCGTGTTGGTTTGCCTTAGCATATCGGAGATGGATAGGTTGCTACTCTTGGGGTTCAGCACTGACATACCATTTAATTGCATCTCAGCGCCGTATGGCTTACCAATATCATTGAAGACATTTGGTAGACGCTTGTCATAAGCCTCCTTCATGCCCTCACCTAAATACAAATCTTCACCTGTCAGTGACCGCAATGTTCCTTGCTGTGGCTGATCTAATAGCTTCTTAGCTGTCTTCTTACCAACATATTGATTTAAATTTTCTGGTGTAACACCAGTTTGTTTTATGACCGTATTTCCATCGTGATCATAGCCAACCAAATCACTACCAGATAAATGAAGTTCGTTTATGTATTTGCCAAGGTTATATCTATCCGCTTGCGTTTCACCATTAGTCAATGCTATTGCGTCATATCCATTATCAATAGCGTGTTTGACCAAGTCCTTGCCCACCATCTCTTCCCAGTTCTTTTTGAACGGGGCGTCTGGTACGCCTTTAGTTTTTTTAGCCAATTCACTAAATCTAGCATGAGCCTCAGGATTATTCATTAAAGCATTTAAGGGTATTCTTTTTAAATAATTTAATTCTTGTCCTTCTTCATAAGTCAAAGGTTTGAAATATCCTTCATCCCTACCACGTTGGTGCCAGTCAGATTGGATCTCCTCAACATGGAGGATCTTCTTGCCATCAGGTGTTCTTCGGTCAACTGTTCGAGCACTGGCTAATACATTAGGCTCAGCACCAAAATGCTCTTTCTTAGCCACAAAAGGCTCTTGTCCTTCTGGTTCATGCTTGTACAAATGTTCCTGATAATTCTCACCGCCAGGTAGCTTGTAGTCCTCATGGTGTACGTTTGAGCTTTCGTCTTGCAGTTTACGGATGTGCTCTTCAGCATCAGCCAAGGTATCAAACGGATGTCTAGTCACTTGCTCATGGTTGGCGTCCATAACATAGTGCCTATCGCTCATTCCCTCATCGTCTTCTGGAACTGTATAGTACTGTTCCGTGTCAGGATGCTTGCCCAGTATCTTCTTAGTGATCTGTGGTTTGGGGCGCTTATCAAGCTCAGCCTGGAACTGCTCCTTGGTCATTTTGGGCAAGTCATTGATCTCGTGCAAGTTCCTGTCAGCCAACTCAGCCTTCTTAACGCCAGGCTTCTTACTAAGCTCGGTCATGAACTCCTTGCCCGTACCCTTAGCCCTTGGCAACTCAGCCGCTGTCTTATCCACAGCAGACACCAGTTTGCTTGGCTGAACCACATGCATAGCCATCTGTGGCTCAGGGAATCCTGGAATCAGTCTTTGACCAGAGGCGACCATATGTCCTGCGTGTTCGCCAAGAGCCTTAGCTCCCTTGATTGCCGCCTCACCCGCTCCAGGTATGACAGCAAAGTCACCACCGAAGTCAGCCATCTTGTTCAGATTGGAGTTGGGGTCTTTGGTCAGGTCAGGGATCAAGCCCTTGATGTCCTCAGAGCCTCCAGGGATAGTGCCTGGCTCATACCCTTCAAACTTGTTCCTGCGGATGTCACGCGCCATATTGTGGACACCAATAGCCGTGTTAGCCAGATCAGCAGGCAATCCCGCTGTGGTTGCAATGGCACTTCGACCACCAGAATAGATCATGTCCAGTAAAGCTCTGGCAGGTATGCCCATGCTCATAGCATCGGCTTTGATTCTGTCTAAGTCTAGGGGTTGTTGGTTTGCTTTAGGGTTCGGCATGGTACCTCGCAATATTCCTTTAAGTGTACCCTTGCTACAGTGTCTGAATCAATGTGCATAGCTCACCCAGTGTCAGGTCAACGTGCTCTGGTTTGATCAGCGATTCAGGTATCTTCTTACCTATCTTATCCTCCACATCAAACAGCAACTCCACAAATCCAAGCGAGTCCAGTCCAAGCTCAGATACTCTGGAGTCCTCAGCAACCAAAATGGGATCAACCTGGTAATTGTTGATCAGCAGGTCTTTGATGATGTCAAACATGATTGTCCTTTGGTTGGGGTGGCTCACATAAAGCAGTGGTCGTCTGTACAAATCTCAGCACGGCGCTAACCCGTACCACCACCCCGTCTGGATCATACAACATGATGTAACCATCCTTTTAGGTGAAGTACGCGCGGAGGTATTCCTCGGTATCCCTTGCAACTCTCAATGGTCTTGGCAACAAAGTCGTCCAACTCTCCCTCCCACTTGTCGCCGAGCCATCTGTCCAACAGGTAGATCTGTCCCTTGGTCAGACCCTTCTCATCCTTCACCGATTCAATCCATTCAGGTGTAACTATCATACGGCGTAGGGATTCACCCTCGGTTGTGGGTTGGCGTCAATGTAGTCCTCTTCGTCGTAGTCTTCCCTTGGTGCGGGGTCAATGTTCAGGAACCCTGCGTCCCTCAGCCACCTCAGAGCCTGCGTCATGGCGTCCACATAGTCGTCATGGGTCGCATCAGGGAAGGCACAAATCTGGCTTATTGCTCCCTCTGCCCAGTCTCTAACGTACCCTTTGTTCATGCTTGACTCTGGCACCCAAACTCTGCCTGCGCGTATGATATTGGCGACAATTGATAACCGCTGAACCTTGTCAGCCCGTCCTGGGTTGTAGCTTTGTACTGGCAACTGTGCCCTTTGCAAGTCCTGGATCAAGCTAATGCCTGCGGCTTTGTCCTCCACCAGAATCATCTCTACCCGCTTCTTATCCTTGCCCTCGCCGTACACAGTCTCAAACTCGTCCATCACCTTGGGCTTGAGGTCAGGGTATTGCAGGCGATCTTGCCAGGCGTCCAACACGAGCACCGACATCGGACCATCCATCGGTTTGAATACACCGAAAGTGATACACGCTGTTGGGTCGTTGTGCGCCTTCTCGGTGAACGCACAGTCGTAGCTCTGTAGGATGAACTCAAACTTGGGCAGAGGCATTGGCTCACCCTGCGAGTTGTAGGCAGGGTAAAGCTTGAACCACTTGCGCTTAACAATACCCGTCAACTCAGGGTCTAAGATCTCAGCCAACACCTCTTGACGGTACAGCGCCGACTCGGGGTCGTACTGCTCAATCTGCTTGCGGAAGTTTGCAGATAGGTTGTCAATGTTGGCGTAGGTGGATGCGGTCGTCAGCGCCACGTCCTGCCCATTCCTTCCTACCAGGTCAACGATTAGATCCTTGGGCTTAGGCGTGGTCGTACAGATAACCTGGGTCTTGTCACCCAGTCGGATGGAGAAGCTCAGCAGATCCCAAGCCTCCTGGAGGTAATCCCACGCCGCCAACTCATCGAGCCATCCACCGTGGAACTGCGGTCCCCTGAAGCGCTCAGGCTCAGAGGCAGGGATGCCTTTGATAATTGAGCCGTTGATCAGGGTGATCTCGTTGTCGTCCTTCAAGTGCTTCTTAATGAGGATTTGGGGCATCACGTTGATTAGTCCTGAGTCACCCATAAAGCACACGTCTTTGAGGTCAGAGTGCGTTGGGGCGCCGACCAACCACCGAGACTTAGGCTTAGTCCATGCCTGCCACCACAGCCACTCTGCCGCCAGTCTGGTCTTACCCGCTCCCCGTCCACCGAGCACCAGGGCGATTGACCAGTCCCAACTTGCAGGCACTTGGTGAGCGTGGGCTATTGACAGCCACTTGATCCTCGCGGCGTAGGCAAGTTGTTCCTCTGGGGGTAGTACAGCAAAGTGAGCCTTGACCTCGGGGTCGGTCAATATCTCTATGACCTCATTAAGATCCTGCATTCAATGCCTGTTTCTTTAGCATTAAATGTTCAACCACTGTATCCATTGCTCCCTTGGCTGTAACAATAGTCTCGTTATAAACTGGGTTCTCTTTGTCGCCTGCGATGGTCGTCCTGTCCCCATACTTCTTAGGCTTGAGCTTCATAGCAGTCCATTTCCTAGCGTCTATGCGGTTTCTTTGCCACTGGATGTAGGAGTTGCTTAGCTCCATCCTGATTAGCTCACCAGTCCTACGGTCGATCACTGGCTCAGTATCGGGGGTTTCGTCAGCTATTTGGATGATCTCATCAGCGATGGTGTCAGCCTGTTCCTCACGTGCCCGAGCGTATTGCTCCGCAAATTCTGGGTGAACAATCAACCATTCATAGATCGTACTCTGAGCAGGAAAGCGTTTAGTCTTCTCATCTGCCTTCAGTATCTGTCTGATACTCATCCCATTGCTTATGAGTGTACATAGCTCAGCGGCTATTTGAGGGGTGTATGTTGTGGGCGCTCCAACCTTGTTTTTGGGCTTTTCGGTTGCGTTATCCATATTATTCCAATGTCGAACCTTGATGAGTACTATTGTATATCAGGCGTTCTGGATTCGTCTATCCATGCGCCTTATCGTGGCTTTGTGCTGATCGTTCTCTAACTTCAGCGCCCTTACTTGGTTGTCCAAGTACTTCATCCTTGCCGCTACATAATCCAGATAGTCGTTCATCTGTTGGAAATCAGATTCAGTCTTTTGTGGCTCGTCCATTAACTTCTTTGGCGTTGTTGTTTTCTTTGTTGCCATCATTAACTCCTAGTTATGGTTGTTGGTTCTAACCTCCACGGGGCTTGCACCCGAAAGCTAACTGTAGGCTAGAGACTGTGGAATCGCACCACGAGCTAATCGTCTTTCGACACCAACAAGAATGAGGACTAGATCATTGTCACCTTGTGCACAGGCTCCTCCCCAATCCTCATACTTGTTGTCAGGCACTTGTGCGCCTGCTCCTTATCCCAACTGTGTCCACAGTCTGTACATCTGTAGATCACGCCCTCCGTTACTTTAGTTACCCCCCGCTCTAAGTGTCTGCCGAGGAACGTCCTGATTTTCTCTACGGGCATACAATTCTCTGTAAGTAATAATAGCTAAGTTCCAAAGAGCTACCCCGACCAACATACCAAACACAAATACCCAAACTTCAGTCATA
>Ga0007876_1000727_pt1 | contig 12020 bp, 13 predicted proteins | sample CryBogCBH24Aug09_FD_70958 | JGI IMG/M metagenome (GOLD analysis project Ga0007876, IMG submission 70958) | Freshwater microbial communities from Crystal Bog, Wisconsin, USA - CBH24Aug09 | ecosystem: Environmental > Aquatic > Freshwater > Lake | place: Crystal Bog, Wisconsin, USA | collected...
TCACAACTCAACGATCATAAAATTCAGAACTCCGTTAACGGATTTCTGTAAGTCGTTGAATTATTAGAATACTGAGTTCATGACTTTATGAAACTCGACACTTATTTGTCGAATTTCTGATTCTCAGAAGTCGTGCAAATTTTCTCAACTTTGCAAATAACCAAAAACCTGGGATTCCGGGCTTTTTTGTAACTGCGAAACATAAGATCGCTGAGGGCTGATTGTGGGCACATGGGTTCGCTATGCCAATGGCTAGTAAGCAGACATCGCGGGTAAGCTTCCGGTGAATACCATCTTTCAGTAACGCCGATATTAATATTTTGTAGAGTTTCATCTAACTTGCAAGTTAGATGAAACTCTACAGTTCTTCGCAGCTTCATGAGAATTGAATAGCCGGTTATTCTCAGAATTCATGCAAAGACACTTGATTTCTATAAGCCCAAATTCGCATGTTTTATGAGAACCTACATTTCTGATTCTCAGAAGTCGTGCAAATTTTCTCAACTTTGCAAATAACCAAAAGCCCGAGTGTCGACCACCAGCTAAATCCTTGCTGGTGCCAAATTCGCTGACTCAAGAGTGTCAGATTCGTTGATTTATTTTTTTGTAAGTGCTTGATTTTTATACTGTGACGAGTGCCAAATTCGTTAACATTCGACTAAAAACAAAAAAACCGCACCATGAAGGTGCGGCTTTTAGGTTAATCAGTCCATCGATTCGGTGTCGTACATCATGCTGCTGACTCGAGACTTAGGCTCATATGTAATGAGCGCTACGCCATAGACACCAAGTGCCAGTGCGATGACAAATTGGTAGGTTTGATCCAACTTAAATATCATCATCAAAAGCGCCGTGGCGGCAAGCAAGAAAACTAACCATTCGTGATTGCCTTTTCTGTACAAAACACCAGCAAACGCAACCCAAATCACCAACAGAAATGGAAAAGTCATAGAAAACTCCTGACCATAGCGGTCGTAATCATTTAAAAGGGCTCTCCCAAACACTAGGGATTGCAGCGACTTGTTTAATATGTATCGATTTTTTTTAATTATTCCGAATTTTTGCTATTTCTGACGATTATTTTTTACCTGTTGCGTTAAGATAATTTTGCAATAGTTTGATTCAATTGAGCTTTATTTTTTTTGAGATAATTTTCAATAATTTTCAAATCTGCATACCCTGAAGCACATTTGAATAGCAATAAAGCTCTCTTATGAACCAGGTAGATTTTTCGTGATGTTGCAAACTCAGCTCATGTCCTATATCATGTTAGGTAACATGTAACTAAACATGAGTATCCATTCATGACCGGCCTTCCCGACAAGTCCATTACAAAAGTCGCACGACATCGAGAAAAAATGCGTGCCGCTGGAATGCGTCCTATCCAGTTTTGGGTTTCAGACACCCGGTCGCAGGCTCTGGTAGCTCAAATTCGACAACAATGCCAAGCCCTTTCTAAAGGCGTCTCAGAATCCGATATTCTGGTGTTCACCGAGGCTGCGGCCAACAAAACTGCAGGCTGGACAGAATGAAGCGAGGAGACCTTGTAACCGTTTCGCTACAAGGCGATTTGAGCACATCCCGCCCTGCCCTAATCATTCAATCAGACCTACTTTGCGACCTCTCGAGCGTAACCCTTTGTCCTGTTACTGGCGAAATCCGCACAGCTGCTTTTCGGGTCACCATTGAGCCAGACGCAGCAAACGGCCTCGCCAAGCTATCCCAGGTGATGGTCGACAAAATCGCCACCATTTCACGCGCAAACGTCAGCGAACCATTTGGCCGAATTGGGGATGAGCGAATCCGCGCAGTGGACCGAGCGTTGCTGTTAGTTGTTGGCCTAAGTTAGCACTATGCGCCCTACCCTTACAGCCGATTCAATCAACATTGACGATCCAGCGTTCAGGCGGGTTGAGCTCGCGGCACTCCGAGCCTGGGCCTATAAAATGCCGCTCGCCGATATTTCCGCTCGATTCCTTCGATTAAACGAGGCCAGCTCGGCAGCCTTAGTTCGTCGCGCCCTCTCCCTTTTACATCAGCACGGGAAAACTAACGATGCTTATTTTCTGAGGAACGCCCAGCAGTTCACGACAGACAAGGATCTTCTTGCGGTTCGAATGGCACTCCTACAAGTTGAGGATCTTGGCCAATCCCCGCCAGCGCTTCACCATCCAATTGAAATTTGGTTTATCCGTTGTATCTCGGCAAAGCTTGAAGAGTCGAATATCCGGACTATCCAGGAAATGATCGACACGATGAACCGGCGCGGTGAAGCGTGGTGGCGAGAAGTGCCAGGTTTGGGCAAAAAAGGCGGTTTAGCACTGATTGGCTGGGTCCGTAAAAACCAGCAACACTTTCGCATTCAACTCAAAGCGTTTATCAAGGCCCCTACCCTACCCCAGCTGACCGATAAAAATTCAGTGCTAATTTCCCCTCAAGCGCCTAATTTGGCTCCTTTGGAGCGCATTCGCATCGCCACGGAACTATCTGGCGAAAAAGGAAGGAATCGGCAAGATATCAGTAAATGTCGGCTCGATGCGCCCAACGACTACGCAGCCATTCTTACCTGGTTATCTTTATACCCGGAGAATTCGCATACTTATCGGGCTTATCGTAAAGAAGCTGAACGATTTTTACTCTGGTGTATTCAGGCTGCGGGCAAAGCCATGTCGGACGTTTATGTAGAAGACGTGATTCGTTATCGTGACTTTTTAAAGGATCCTCAGCCTCGGTTTACATGGGTTGGGCCAACAACAAAACGGTTTTCGGACGACTGGCGCCCCTTCCAGGGCCCGCTTGCCTATACGAGCGCTGCGCACACCATTACGATTCTCAAGACAATGTTTGAGTGGCTCGTCAATCAAGGTTATCTCAGTAGTAATCCTTTTTCTGCTTTGCCAAAAAACAACCGCCCTGCCCGCATCGCGGTTGAAAAAGCGTTATCTATTCCTGCCTGGCAAGCTGTTTATGAATGGGGTTTGACCCAAAAAGAGAACCCTACTATCGTGACCGCCCTAGCCTTTCTTGTTTTGATGCGAGACAGTGGACTACGCCGAACAGAGGTGGCGCACCTTAAGCGAAGCGATCTCGTTTTCAATGGCGGCTGGCAGGCCACCTTTGAGGGTAAAGGTGCTCGATATAGAACAGTGCCCGTATCCACTGCCGCGATTCAAGCGATCGAGAGGCACCTTAAAATTCGAGAAAAAACGCTCGAAACACTCGCACCAGACGCTCCGCTCATTGCACCCTCGAATTATCTAAAAGGTAATGCCTACCTGAAAGAAGAGAATTTTGGCTATACCGAGCAGGGATTATGGCGAATCGTCAAAGCGTTTTTCAAGTCATACACTGCCGCGAATGGCTTTTTTGAAGGACGAGATCTCAGTTCAGTAACCCCTCATGCGCTACGCCACACCTTTGGCGTTAACGCCATCGAAAAGGGCGTGCCTATTGATGTTGTTCAGCAAACGCTTGGGCACACCAGTCTGGCCACCACTACTATCTATAGTCAGGGCGATATTAAGCGACGCGCTCGCGAGCTTGCAAAATTGCACAGGAATTGATCGTGCGGGTACAAAAAAATACAAGTTTGCGCTTCAACCCACTATTGCAATGTGTCTGTGTGTTCGTCTGCATATTTCCTCCCAACCTCACCTGGTCAGAAGGGCACGATCAGCAGGCTGATCGCAATCGCGAAGAGCGCCGCAACGAGCGACTAGAACAAGATAATCGAGCAGAGCAAAGACGCGAACAATTCAATCACCGTAACTTTGAGTTTAATAGCTCACGGCCGCGCACCTATCAAGGGCCAAATCTGTTTCTGACACCACCTTTAAACACCTTGAATGCGCCCTACTCCGGAGCGCAGACTCAACTTGCTAATCCAGCTTCTATAAATTGTGTTGAACATCACAGCGGCTCGCTGACTGTCGCGACCGACTCGAATGGCGAGCAATATGGAATTTGCTGGCTTAGTGATAACGTCGCAATAGAAGAGTGGTGCCTATACCGGGCCGACCACTCCGAAGGGCAATTGCAATGCCGAAATCTCGCTCAATACGAGCCAGAGTAAAAAACCCGCCAGATGGCGGGTTTTTTGATTCAAAATTTATAAGTCATTGATTTTATGCATATTTAGTTTCTAAATGGCATATTTTTTTACCAACATCTCTAGCTCGTCCTTAAACTCCTCGACCATGCATTTACCTTTAAAATCGATAGCGACAATATTGTTTCGATGAGATATCCGAGCAAATGTTTTCTTTCCTACGCGGACGTCAACTACTGTTGTTTCGGCTTTGGGCGCTTTTTTGATGAGTGAGCCAATCGCTTCCTTTTCAGTCGAGATCGTTCCATTAACTAGCAACTCGATGGCATGAATGACTTCGTCATTGCTTGGCCCATCAGCTTTGGATAAAAGTTCTTTGATTTTTTGCGCAGAACTGGCTCCGAGTGAATTGGGCTTTTTTGCAAGTAAATCAAGTGCATTTTTAGGCAATTGACTGAAAGAAAAAATAAATGAAATTTGCGTCTCGGATACACCCGCCCGAACCGCTAGTTCCTTTTGAGTTTCACCCGTCAATTCCTGAATTTTCTTAAAGCCTAAAAACTTCTCAAAATCGCTCAGTGGCGACGAGATTAGATTTGAATAGAAAGATGCCTCGAAAATGTCATCATCCTTGAACTCTCTGATTTGCGCCTCAATCTCGGTTCTACCCAACTCGCGATACGCTTGCACTCGGTTATGTCCCGATACAAGCTCAAACCCCCCTTCCGCTCTTGGTCTCACCACAATTGGACTAACCAATGGGTTTAATCGAAGATTTGCCTTTAGCTGCGCAAAATCTTCGTCCGTTAAAGTACGTTTACGCCCAGACACCTCGTGTAGATCGGAGATCTTTACCAATCCGCGCTTCAATTGCTCTAATTCCTGGTTCGCCGCCTCCAGCGCATGTTCAGCAGCAAACCTGGCTTTCTCCTCGTGATGTTGTAACGCAGGTGCCGTCCTGGCAACCGGTGCGTCTGGCTGAGGCCTTAAACCCTCGTTCGCAACTAAATTAAAGGTCTGCTTCATTTTGTCGTTCAGCTTGGCCATGTTTATCTACTCCACGCAATATTCAGTTCTTTATTAGCAAACCTAACCAATTGATCGATTGGCTCTCTATAACGCTTAAAGGCAGCGGAATTCAAGTCTTTGCCAGTGAACTCATACGCTGTTTTTAATTCAATCGATGCTCGCTGAGGAATCGAAGATAAGGGGATCACCACATCGCACAAAAATTCGCCGAAACTACTTCTAATCCAGCTGGTAATCAGCGCTGCCAACTCATTGTTCTCTGACTGCGCTTTTGTTATAAACACAGCAACACAATCATATTTTTTGTTCTCTTCGAAATTTGGCAGACCACTAGCCAACTCTGAAAATACACCCCAAAATTGCACCAAGCTCGCATAGTCTAACGCTTCTTGCGGGCAAGGCGACAACACAATATCAGCTGCGACCAGCGCGTTTTGGGTCAAATATCCGAGTGATGGGCTTGTATCAAAAATGATCACGTCGTACTTTTCCCTTAGCGCATCAATACCCTCTTCGATTTGATTCCAGAACCGGTACGAGACAGCGTACACCTGTTCAGGCGTCGCAACCTTAGTTTCAATCAAGATCTGCTCAAACGTAACCGTTTGGTCTTGGGCGTACCGACGGCCGAAGACCGCTTTTGCTTCATAAATTTGCTCTACTGTGGCCCACCCTGCATTGATGAGCCCTTTTTCAACCCGATCCCGTTGTGATGAGTATTTTGGAATAACCAAGTCGGCAGAGAGCAGGGCGCTTGATGCCGGAATTAGATCAAGATTGTGCCAATAGGTTGGGATCGGTGCATACGATAAATCACTCTTGTCTTTAAAAATGTACGGCATGATGGTTTGCTCTGGCGTCACCTCAACAGATGGCGCGAGTCCTAGTAGCATTGTCGCGCTGCCCTGACCGTCAAGATCAATCAATAGCACCTTTCGCCCTTGAAGCGTCAAGCCTTGAGCTAAGTTGACGGCTGTCGTTGTTTTGCCAACACCACCCTTGTACGATGCGACCGCAATGAGCTTGCCCGGCTTGCCTTGGGGTCTAGCCTTGTAATCGCCTAAAAGTTGGTAGAGCTCAATGGCTTCCTTCAGGGTATATGTTTTATGCAAAGCGTCCGGCTTGATAACACCCCGAGTACTTTGAATCCTAGACTCAGCGGCTTTGAGCTGAGTCCTGTCCATACCAACGCTCGCTGCGACTTGAAACGCGGTGAACTCTGGCGCAGTCTTTCGTGGGTAAGGCTTGAGCATGATTGAGCGAATTTGCGCCAAAATATTTTCGGCGTTGTAAGCCATATCAGCAAGCTGGCCACACGTTACTTGAGACTTCAGTGGGCCTAATCCAGACGTCAATGCTGGATTCAATACGCTACTAATTGAGGTTTGGTTTGGCGTACTTGGCATTTTTGCCATATGGATCTCCCATCCGATAAGAGGACAGGTTTAATTCTAGATCAATGGAATAATGATTGCCAGTAATTATTGAGAGTTTTTTCTTATCACTTAGAAAAAACTTTTTTTCTGATGGCTTTTCACAAAGAATGGTATTTTACTCATAATTGTTAAGAATTCTAAATTCAGTTAACATTTTGTGAGTGACTCGATTGAACTAATTGTTATTAAATTCGTTTATTTTTCACTAAATAGCTACTTTTTTCAGTTCAGTACTTTACCTCATCGTTAGTAAAAAAGAATGGTACTTTACCTCATAGTTCGTTTAAAAGAATGGTACTTTACCTCATATTAAGTTTTGCTTTGTTATGTACTTTACCTCATGTTTGCTTAAAAAGAATGGTACTTTACCTCATATTATCAACCAAGAAAGGTACTTTACCTCAGTCAATCGTCCTGAAAGCCTTTATTCATGCGGGTTTTCAGTTCACTAAGTGTTTTGTTTGTTTTTTTACTACTAAAAACAACTACAGGACCATCTCCGAAACAAGAACACAAGCGTCATCCAGCCTGTTGTTGTCCTGGTTACTGCATGACTGATTTAAACTACAAAAAAGCGTGTCATGGAGAGAAAACCTAGCTAATGCCGATCTAAAATCCTTTCAAACACCAAACATAGCTGACCCATTGCCAACAAAATAATGACAAATCAGTCGACAGTGTAAAAAAAACGATTTATTATGCGTTACGTCCTGAAATTCCTCATTTCTCAAATGCAACGACTATTTTGTTTTGTTGAAAACTGATGCCCGCGACCGAGATAACCGTCCCTGCTAAACCAACTCTAACCGAATTAAAACGAAGCAATTCCACGATTGGACTTGTTATCGACGATCGCTATGAGTACACAGCCAACCATAGAAAACTATATGCAGCGATTCTATTGGTATCTCAGAATCAACCTACCGCCAGTAAGTTCAGAGCTTATTTACAAGATCTAATTTCAATCAGTGGGGTATCAGCGGGGAATATCTCAGAGGTTAAAAAGCTACTCAAAAAGATCCGCGACACGAGTGGTTGGTTTGAATGGACCAACGATGAGGACGAAGTCGAGCATCACCTGGTTGGCATGATCGATCGGTCAACCATTTACGATGGAAGACGAGGTAAACGAATTATTGTTGAATGGGAAATTGACCCCAAAATACGTCAACAAATCATTGACCCAGCAAACCTCTTCACAAGAATTTATCTTGAGAACATAACCAAACTGCGAAAAGGTCACTCCATCGCCCTTTACGAGATTGCGTGCCAGTATGAAAAGTTGAACAGAGATATGGACGGGTGGGGCTCGACCGGAAAGCGAAGTGTCGCTCAATGGGCCTCCGTCCTCATCGGTAATGAAAAGAAAGAATATGAATTCGCGCTGTTTAATCGGGACATCCTTAAACCGGCGCTGGCAGAAGTTAACAAAGAATCAAATCTTGATATCCAGCCGATCTTTATAAAAGAAGGGCGTCGAGTCCTTGCAATCGAGTTTAAGATTCGTAGTAAGGCAAAAGAGCAAGACTGCGTTGAAAGTGGCGCTGATGACAACTCCGTCGAGATTGACCCGAGGTTGTATCAACTATTAGGCTCGTTGCCAATTAGCAAACTTGTCATAAAAAAAATTTTGCATGATTACAAAGATCCAGATTACATAAAAAAACACGCAACACAGATGAAGGCCAAGCTGGATTCTGGTATCAAAATTAATAATCCTAATGGCTACATCGTGTCGGCTTTCCAAAACGACTATACCGATAAGCCAGCCCAACCAACTCAACAATTTACGATTCAAGTTGATGAGACGAAAAAAGCGATCACGGAATTGGAACAAGCTGACATCCAAGCCAAATCGCAAAAACAGATAGATGACGAAATCATCAAAGAGGTTTTAGAACTAGAGGCTGACCAAAGGGAATTGATCATTAACGAATGGTTGAATCAAGAGGCCAATGTAATGGTTAAAAATCTGTATCGCACAAAAGGCCTCAACCATGTGCTAACAGCCAAAAACTTCGTCGCCTGGCGGCGGTCAGTCAACTAAATCTGTGAGTTAAATAGTCTCACGCAAATCGACTAAATGGCCTTGAATCCCTTATTTTTGGGGGGTTGCGGCCTTAACAATTCGTTACATTTATTTAACAATTTGAAAGAATATTCGTCCTTCATTTCGATTATTCTTTGTTCAGTCTGCAACACAACGATGCGCGTCCCTCGGGGCCTTGTTCTCTTTTACGTTTCCATCTTTCACATACGCAAATAGTTGAGGCAACAATGAACACATCAATCATTGACAAAGTACAAAGCACTATCGGTACTAAACAAAAACTACCAGGCGTTGCAGTGCCGCGCAGGCAGGGAATCTTGATGACCTATCTAATCGGTGCGCAAGAAGTTATCGGCCATGACATTTCGGATCCTGCGGCTTTGGCCGCTGTGTTGTCCGATGATATTTCGGTCGATATCTCATTCACTGTGTTTCGCAATCGCGTGCAGGAATTAATGGCGGGCAAACTAACTTTCAATCAACTCTGTGATTTTTTGGATGAGTTTGCATATTGCCGTGGGGGGCACGTCCCAGCGAGTGAAGTTGGTGCTGCCAGTCTTATGCGTGAAGTGGCGCGAATGCTGGACGGCACTCAGCCGCAGAGTAAGTCAGCCATCGTTTCTTAATTTCGGCCAAACGCACATCTCCATCTCGTCAACTACAATTTTTCAAGGAGATAGTTATGTCTGTTGATTATGTCAAAATGGCAAACAAGTTAGTCGACGAAGATGCTGCATACCAAGCAGCTCTCGCATTCGACCAGCACAAGGCACTCGTATTAAGTAAGGTGTCCACACGAATCGATATGCAGGGCAGGGATGCGTCAGAGATCGAGTCGGCCGTTCTTCAAAAGATCCAGTCGGATCCTCTGGGTTTCATTATTATGCTCGAGTGCTGGAAGTACCAACAGATTGAAGAAGCTGCTGGTAAGGTTAGACTTCCTGTAACTGAGGTTAAGCAATCTGCTCCGTCTGTTCAAGTTCCGCCTCAGGCAGAGTTTGAGTTAGATGGCCCCGCTTGCACGATGAGGCCTGGTGATCCGGGCTTTGAAGAATGTGAGGCTTGCCAGTAAAAGTCAATTTGTGTATTCAAACCACCTAGTTTCTAGGTGGTTTTTTTTACGTCTAAATTTAAGCATGACCGGCCACTTCGCAAATTAACAAACCAATTTTTTGCAGAATATCATCCTTATTCTCGTTAAAAGTTGACATGTAATCCAAAGCCTTCAGTTCAATCTCCTCCGTGACCTCACCACTAAGAGCGGGCGCCCAGGCAAGCGTGTCGGGGTCTTGAATCACAATAAACCTATTCTGATTCTCGACCCAGTCAGAGGTAATGAAAACAATAAGCGCTGGCAGTTCGTCTGTACGAAGCTGAACTTTTTCGAAAGAAAAGGTTCTTCCGGATTTGGTGGTGTACGTAATCATTGCGCGTTCTCTTTGGCTCTAGCAAGAAAGCCAGTAAGTGATTTAGGCTTAACTTCGGGTTGTTGAGGCATTGGTAACGGAGTAACAACAGGTAAAGATTCAACTATGGCAGGCAAAACATTCATCTCGGGTACAGGGGAGGGTGGCGTTATAGGTCGATACGTTGCCTCAGGATCTAATGAAACGTCAAAGCCTGCAGGCTGATGAACCTCAGCCATTGTTGCTACGTGTGATCCCCTTTGTGTCTTTCCACTGGACAGAGCTTTTGCATGTTCACCCAGTGCTGCAAGGATCACCGCATTCAAGTCTATGGCTAGGGGAGTACTCGTCATTAGCCTGTATAACTCCGGATGCTGTCTAGCACTTATTTTGATGTATGGTCGAAAAACAATCGAGTCGTTATTTTGTGGCTTTGGTTTTGGCCCAGGTTTTAGTCTTGGTTTATTCACGATGGATCTCTAACATGAGGTGGCAAACTTACATACTTGCCATCATTAATCCGAACCTGCTCAATCCATTTGCAACCGAGAATCTTGGGTTATCCAGAATCGTTGCATTTGGATACTGTGCCTGGATGGCAGACCCGACGCCCGAAATCGATGCCCCGCCACCAGCAATAACGATCCCATCCATTCTTTGAGCACTATCTTTAAACAGGTTGTTGGTGCGCTCTTTTATTACAGTTGCAAATTCATTCACAGCTGGCGTAACGATAGCCGAGACGTCAACTTCATTTCCATAGATCTTGATTTTTTGAGTAGAGACAGCTTTGGAGATTGTTTCCAGATCGTGGAGATACCCAGCTTGCTTAAGCCCCTCTTTAACTCGCTGATAAATGCTAATCACCCCTTCGGATGACGTGCTTGCTTCGTCAATCTCTTGTCCACGATCCTGAAAACTAAAATCGGTGGTGTAGTGACCAATCTCAACTGAGCCCCACGAGTCATCCTCGCAAAGTTTGCCAGTCGGTACGCCATATTCATCAATCGCAATCGTAAACAACGGAGCAAGCGATTGCGACTGGATGTAGACATTCAGTCGTTGATAATGAGCAAGAAGTGGAGTAATCAGCTTAGTTGCTCGAGCGCGAAGAGCATCTTTCTGGCTAAAGAACAAAGCCGTCGGCAGTCCCATTACCAGGTTAATGACGCCCGGCGATTCGTAATCACTTCGACCGTTCGCGAGTCGCTGCGCCATTTTCCACGCCCCGACTAGCAGAGCGTCATGCTCAATTGAATTAATCCAATCCTTAGACTGACCTGAAAAATCTTCCGCGCGGCTTTGAAGTACTGCGGTACGGCCAACGAAAAAACGGCGTCCGTTCACGACAACGGTATCGGACTCAGCTGCTTTTGCTGTTTCAGGGTTGCTTAACTGCTTCCAGTCCCTAACAACTGTTTCCATTTGATCGATAAGTGATGCTCCGCCAAATTGTGAGCAAAGAACCGAAACCTTGACGCTAGAGTGGCCAACGTCAATACCAATAGAAGTAGTATTTTTCATAAGTACCTCGAAAATGTTGTTATAAGGTGTTGCAAACATAATAATAGCAATATTAAGAGATCAGGTCAATTAATTATTAGGCAATTATTAGGCAATTATTAGGCAATCTATTAGGCAATCTATTAGGCAAGCAATTAGAGACTCATTAACCATTGATTTAATTGGATTTTATGCCCTAATTATTAGGCAAATTATTAGGCAATCTATTAGGCAATCTATTAGGCAATCTATTAGGCAATCTATTAGGCAATCTATTAGGCAGACAATTAGGCAAGCGCGAATCCCATCGCTTTAGCAGCAAAATAGCCGCCATTTCGTGACTTTCGGTCGCTTTTTTGGTGATCAAAAATTGCTCACATGCTTTAGACGCACGGTAGCGTAAAAAACCACCTAGTATCTTAGGGCGCGTCGGTCGGTAAACTGCCCGCATTTCATGATGATTTTTAACGGTTTTTTCGCATTTTCTAGGTGAACTGGATGCCATCGCCGCTCGCCTTCGCTTGCGACGCTTGAAACCGCCTGCGCTT
>Ga0007876_1000747_pt1 | contig 11760 bp, 10 predicted proteins | sample CryBogCBH24Aug09_FD_70958 | JGI IMG/M metagenome (GOLD analysis project Ga0007876, IMG submission 70958) | Freshwater microbial communities from Crystal Bog, Wisconsin, USA - CBH24Aug09 | ecosystem: Environmental > Aquatic > Freshwater > Lake | place: Crystal Bog, Wisconsin, USA | collected...
CCGACTTTTTTCGGCCGTAACGCAAAACAAGGGGGTCCGAAGACCCCCTTGTTTCTCTGCAGCGCGATGCGCCCAGTAGTTACTTCTTAGCTGGAGCCTTCTTGGCGGGAGCCTTCTTGGCGGGAGCCTTCTTGGCGGGAGCCTTCTTGGCTACAACCTTCTTGGCGGGAGCCTTCTTGGCAACAACCTTCTTGGCAGGAGCCTTCTTGGCAACGGCCTTCTTGGCGGGAGCCTTCTTGGCAACAACCTTCTTAGCTACGGCCTTCTTGGCTGGAGCCTTCTTCGCAACAGCCTTCTTGGCGGGAGCCTTCTTGGCAACAACCTTCTTAGCTGGAGCCTTCTTAGCGACAGCAGCCTTCTTGGCTGGAGCCTTCTTTGCTGGGGCCTTCTTTGCAGGGGCCTTCTTTGCGGCAGTAGCCACGTTTCCTCCTTGGGATAAACACAACAAGCAGTACCAGCTCGACACCACCTTGGTGCGTTGCTCTCGGTACTACCCCACAGCGCGTGCACTCGAACATGTACGCATCGACAACGTCGACACGTGACTGCACGCAGTGCACGTTCCTAGGTGGAGGGACGATGATCGCCACATGCGACGACACATCAAAACGTCCCCTCCGCAAAGGACAACTTAAGTTCACTCGTTCCACCATCGAATGTCAAGTATTTGCGACACGCAACAGTTGCGTGAACGTGGAGGACAACGGCATCTATCTCGGACGTTCGTCGCGTGGTGACGTGACGAGTGGTTCGCAACGATCGACACTCGTGCTTGGACCAAGTCGAAGTGGCAAGACGTCGTCACTCATCATTCCCAACTTGCTCACGACGCAACGCTCGAGTGTGATCACCTCAACGAAGGATGACATCGTGCGCATCATGGCGAACGTTCGAAGCGACGCAGCGACGTTGCTCTTCGATCCATCAGGCACTATTGCCACGCCCAGCGGTGTGCGTCGAGTTGGCTACTCGCCCGTTCGCCAGGCACAGACATGGGACGGCGCGGTCCTCGCCACACGTTCGCTACTGGACGTCCAGTCCCATGGTCGCGGGGGCGCATTCGAAACGCACTGGAGCGAACGCGCGGGGGCGTTGATAGCGCCGCTACTGCACGCCGCTGCGCTCGCTGGGCGTTCACTTCCCCACGTAATTAACGGGATTGACGCACGCCGAGCGGACGAGGCCCTCGCAATACTTCATGAGACGCATGGTGAATCGCATCCGTCAGTGACCCTGCTCGGCGGCATTCTGGCGAGCGAAGAACGTGAGCGTTCCGGCATCTGGTCGAGTGCATCGGGCCTCTTCGCTGGAGTTCGCACCGATGCTGCACGCCAGGCGGCGCGAGAGGCACCACTCGACATTGGTGAGTTCCTCTCGGCACCTCACCAACTACACATCGTGTCGCCCAGTCAACACCAAGAAGTCACCACACCACTCGTCGTCGGCATGATTGATGAACTCATCCACGCGACGTACGAGCGCCACCACCACGGCGCGCGACTCTTGTTGGCCCTCGACGAGTTGGCTAACGTCGCGCCACTCCCCCGACTCGCCAGCGTGGTGAGCGAAGGAGGTGGACAGGGCGTTCTCACAATGGCGTGTCTGCAAGATCTCTCTCAGGCACGTGCCCGATGGGGAAAAATCGCGGAAGGATTTCTCTCCCTCTTCGCCACGACCGTGGTCCTCCCCGGCATTGCTGACCGGGTCACGTTGGAGCTACTGCAGGATTTGGCAGGTCTCGCACTTCACCTCGAGCCAACCATCCAAATGAATCGCCGAGGCAAGGCGGTGGGTCACTCCTTGTCGTGGCGCGAGCGACGGAGGGTCAGCCTCGAGAAAATGGCTCAAGGTCGAAGTGGACACGCTCTTTCCCTCGACAGTCGCAAGCGGGTGGGGTGGGTAGAACTCACGCCGTGGTTTTCTGACGCGCGATTCCGCACCTACCTCGAGAGCTCGTGAGCTCTTCGCTCTCGTGCAGGGTGGCCCCGCCACTCACTATCGCCGGCCAGGGTCAGCGGTCGCGGTCCGCGTTCATTGACCAAAGACCGCTGGAGCGCCGCATCGAGTGAGAGCGTGCGTAATCGGCTGCCATATTCCTGACGAATATCGGGGTAGCGAGCGTCGAAGGCGGCCTCCCAGCCTTCAGGGTCTAGGCCAAAGGAAGCGGCATCGCACCAGGCCTCAACGAGCACCGGCCGCGTTATGTGCTGGTGCTCGAGAATTGAACGCGCAAACGCCTGTTCATCGAGGACACTCCGAGAGCGAGATGGTTCGCGGACAACGGCCACCGGTTCGAAGTGTGCTCGCTCTTTCTCCCACTTGCGAACAATGTCGTCTCGGCGCCAGAAACTCTTTTCGGGGCGGTTATCAAAATGGCCACCCCAGAGTGCCCGATAGCCCTCGTCTACACCGGCCACGTGCTCAACGCCGTGAAAGGACCGCCAGGGTCGCCACGATGTGGTGCGCGCAATCTCGATTCGCAGTGTCGCGCGATAGAGAGCGTCCGCACTTGTCGCGTAGGCGCCGAGAACTCGGCGCTGCAACACCGTGGTATCCCCGACGGGGCGAGAGCCCACAATGACGTGGTCGTGGAGGTGGGGCTCACCGTGGCGATTCACGCCGTGGGTAAAGCCGACGATTCGCGACCACTGTGCCGGCTCTTCGACGTCTCCACCAAAGCGACGATCACGGATGACGAGACCCCGCGACTCGAGGTAGCGCAGGGCTGCCAGGACCGCGTGGCGGTGCGCCCGCACCACGGCACCGGCGTCGCCACTGAGCGCCAACAGAATTGAAATCGGTCGAGGCGCGGCGACGACAATGTCGTAGCCCGTGGTACTCGTTCGCTGCCCCGGAGTGAGCACGCGTGCGACCGAATCAGGATCGCAGGGTCCCGTACCCCGAATCCACCACCCGGCCGGACCGTCCCTGACGCCGTCGAGTTCGTTCGCGGGGTCACGGAAATAGTACGAGACGTCACTCCCCGTTCGACGCAGTATCCGGATCATGGTTCACCTTTCGGTGAACCAACGGTCGCTTAGAGGGCGTCGAGGATGCTCTGGGCCAAGGCACGACCAGCCGAGGCGTACTTCGGCGTCACCACCACGGCGCCGGGTCCGGCCAGCAACATCAAATGGTCGAGGAACTCACTGGTCGCTACCCGGAACTTGACGGCGTGCTTGCCCTCGCCGAGCGAGACCCACTGCGCACCCGGAAGGGGCTCGAAGAGGTACCGCGTGGCCGCGTCAACAATGCAGACAACTTCTTCGCCCGACTCAGCAATGTTGGTGAGCCAGTTCGGTACGTCATCGACGGGTCGGGTTTCGGTAGCGGGAGCCTGGGCGACAATCGCGTTGATGCGGTCGACGCGGAACGTGCGCCAGGCACCACGCGTGGTGCAGAAGGCGCGCACGTAGCTGTGGCCGTTGAGCTCCTTCACGTCGCGCGGCTCAATGGTGCGCTCCACCGACTCGTCGGAGTAGCCCGCGGTGTAGACAATCTTGATTTGCTGCTTTTCGTTGACCGCGTTGTAGATCTTCACCAGCAGTGGCTCGACCACGGTGTGCTCAATCACCACGAACTCACGCACCACACTCTCAATCTTGGTGATGGCCGAATCAATGGCGTCGTCAGTGTAGATCCGCGCGGCTTCGCGCAATGCCACGTTGAGCTCAAAGAGGTCGCGCCACATGATGGCGGGTGGCTCGTCCTGGGCGTCGTCGAAGTCGGCGTAGTACAACGAGTCATCGTTCTCTTCGTCATCCCAGTCGTCGCACTCCTTGGTGATGCGCGCCGGAAAGCGCCAGGTACCGTCGTAGCTGTCGGCAAAAGGCTCCATCGTCACCAGGCGACCCATGATGGAACGGACATCCTCGGGCCGCATCGAGAAACGGCGAGCCAACTCCGAGACACGCAAGCCCGCGGGGCTGTTGTAGACCGCGTGGAGCAGCTGCAGGGTCTGACCCAACACGTCGGAAGTGGACGTGGTGGGAAAGACGATGTCATCGAGCTTGGGGGTCTTGCCCTTATTCACGCCCTTGAGCCACGCCGTCAACTCCTTGACGAGCGCCTTGGGGCTGTCGAGGCGCAAACGGTCCGCGCCCTCAAGCACGAAACGCAACGCGGCGTGGGGGTTGTCAAAGGTGATGCCCACTTCGACCTTGCCGCTGCCCTTGGTGGCCGTGACGGCCTTGGGGTACTGCGACTGCAGCAGTTCGGCGTAGTTCGCGTTGGTGGCCACCACGACATCGATGGGTGTGGGGGCCTTTTGGAACTGAGGGCGCCAGGCCTTTGCGGCCGCCAGTAGTTCTTCGGAGGCGACGAACGATTCGTTGAGCACCACGGGGATCGACGTCATGCGCGAGTAGCGATAGCCCTTGACCTCATCCGTGCCGGCCACGCGGGCAATGAGATACGACACGCCGTCGATCTGGACGTTGGTCAGTGGCTCAACCACGCGCGAGCGCTTGGTGGCGGACTGGTACTCAAATTCAACGCGGCGACCCAAGTGCAGCGCACGCATGATCGGCCCGTGATTGAGTGAGTACTCAAGACCACCGTCGGCCGCGGGCACGTCACTGAAGGCGCTGAATGCACCGGAGCGACCAAAGCCGCAGAAGCGAAGGGCCAGCGACACGACGCGCTGCTCCTCTTCGGTGAAGTGCATCACTGGGGCGTAGGCGCTAGCGGGGTCAACCTGATAGCCCACGCCGCCGCTCGGCATCTCGACGGTCAGGATTTCGAATCCCTGCTCGCGGATGGCCTTCTTGTCACGTTCGAACTTGCCACGCACGGCAACATCGGTGCCTTCGTAGGCCTTGACCTTCTTCGGACGAACACTCGTGACGGGATACTCGTCAATGGTGAGCTCACGAAGGATTTCTTCCTGGGTAATCGGCTTGGACGTTTTAAACGCCCGTTGCAGCAACAGACAGAGCGCCACAATGCGCTCGCGACTCTGCTCTTGACCTCCGCGGTACCCGCTCATGTGACTCCACCTCTCGCCCCGAGGGCACTTACGACGCCGGACTGCTCGACGCCTCGACGGAGGCGGCCCGATGCCGGCACGACACCTTAGGGTAGTTGCCAATCGAGAGCATCCCGATTTGCCCCATTCTCCAAGGCTCGCCGGTCGCACCTCGCGGGCGCTCCGGTAAACTGCCTCAGCGACCCGCAACCTATCGGAGCAGGAACTATGCCAACATACGAATACGAATGCCACAGTTGCCACGCCCGCATCGAAGCGGTGCAGTCCTTCGCCGACGCCCCTTTGACCACGTGCGAGACCTGTGGTGGCGAACTCAAGAAGGTCTTTAGCGGTGTGGGCATCGTGTTTAAGGGATCGGGCTTTTACAAGACCGACTCGCGCACCTCGAGCGGCGACTAGTCGTTCCCGGTGCGCCAGCGCCACTGGTTGCTGCGAGCACCACAACTAGGCTGACCTCGTGCTATTGACGTCCATTCAGTCCCCGGCTGACCTTGAAGGTCTGACCTACGAGGAGTTGGACCAACTCAGCGCTGAACTTCGCGAGTTCATCATCGCGACCGTCACCACGACGGGGGGCCACCTCGGGAGCAACCTCGGCGTCGTGGAATTGACGGTTGCCCTGCACCGCGTCTTCGACTCGCCCAACGACATCGTGCTGTTCGACACCGGTCACCAGTCCTACGTCCACAAAATTCTCACGGGGCGCATGGAGAGTTTTGCCAGCCTGCGCAAGCGCGGTGGCCTCTCGGGCTACCCGAACCGGACCGAGAGTGAGCACGACTGGATCGAGTCCTCGCACGCCTCCACCGCCCTCTCCTACGCCCACGGTCTGGCCGTCGCGCTGGAACAGCGCAAGGAACTTATCGGCCACGGGGGCAATCGCCACATCGTGGCCGTCGTCGGTGACGGATCGCTGACCGGCGGCATGGCCTACGAGGCACTGAACAACCTGGGCGTGGCCGGCTCGCGTGTGGTCATTGTGCTTAACGACAATGGACGCAGCTACGCCCCAACGGTGTCAAAACTCTCCACGTCGCTCACGTCGCTTCGCCTCAATCCCCGGTACCTGTCGCTGCGCGAGCGCATTCGCCGTTGGCTCCCGCGCCTGACACGACTGGGCAAAATGGCCTACAAGAGTATCGACGGTGCCGCCACGGTCATGAAGGAGATGGTGACCCCGCGCGCCTTCTTCGAAGACCTCGGCGTTCGTTACGTGGGACCGATTGACGGCCACAACATCGCCACCATGGAGGCCGTATTGCGCTCGGCCGCCGCGTGGGACGGACCAATCGTCGTGCACGTATTGACCGAAAAGGGCAAGGGCTTCGCACCCGCCACCGAAGACTCGCTGAAGATGCACGACTTCAAGCTGCCAGCCAAGGGTGCCGACAGCGCCCCGACCCCCTTCACCCGCGTCTTCTCCGACACTCTCGTCGAGTTGGGCGCCGAGGATGATCGCGTGGTCGCCATCACCGCCGCCATGGCGGGCCCCACCGGACTACTCCCCTTTGCCGAGCGCTTCCCCGATCGATTCCTCGATGTCGGCATCGCCGAACAGCACGCCGTCACCGCGGCGGCTGGTATGGCCATGGGTGGGCTGCGACCCATTGTTGCTATCTATTCGACCTTCTTCAGTCGCGCCTTCGACCAGGCCAACCTTGATGTGGGTCTGTTAAATCTGCCCGTGGTGTTCGTCTTTGACCGCGCGGGCATCACCGGCGACGACGGCCCCAGCCACCATGGCATTTTGGACATGGCCCTCTGCCTCGCTATCCCCAACATGACGGTCTTCGCGCCATCAACCACCGACGAAATCCCCGGCATGCTGCGCAGCGCGCTGGCCTTGAACGCTCCAGCGGCGATTCGGTTCCCCAAGACACCGCCGGTCGCGATCGACGGACTCGTGGGTGAAGGCCTCTCTGCTCGTCGCATCCGTCAGGGCGACGGCTCACTCTGTGTTCTGGCCGTGGGCAAGATGGCGGCCACCGCCTACGCCGCACTGGCGCAGATTGCTGACGCCGACAAGGTCACTCTCTATGACGTTCGCGTGCTCCCGCCCGACGCCGCGATGATCGACGACGCCGCTCGCCACCAGCGGGTCATCACGATTGAAGACGGCACCCGCCACGGTGGGGCCGGCACCCTCATGGTCTCAGCGGTCCGTTCACGGGCCCAAGACCTGTCAATCGCGTTCCCCACCACCCGCATTCTCGGCGTCCCACGGGCCTACCTCGAACACCACAAGCCCGATGCCCTCCTAGGTGAAGTCGGTCTCGACGTGGCCGGTGTGGCCGGGGCCATTGAGCGACTCTTGCGTGATGAGCCCGAGTTTGCCCGGCCAATTCCCGAGGCGCCACGCCCCCACTACCTCTAGTTCGGCAGCATCGCCGACGGCTCCCCGTAGTCTGAAGCCATGACCTTTGACGTAGAAAAGTCCACTGACGAATGGCGCAGCGAGCTGAGCCCTGAGCGCTTCGCGGTTTTGCGCGAAGCGGCCACCGAGGCCCCCTTCACCGGTTCACTCTTGAACGTGACCGCCGACGGCAAGTACACCTGCGGTGGTTGCGGTCAGGTGCTGTTCAACTCCGGCCAGAAGTTTGACTCACACTGCGGCTGGCCGAGCTTCGACGCCTGCGAGCCCGGCACGATTATCGAGCGCGAGGACCGTTCACTGGCCCGTGTGCGCACCGAGATTCTCTGCTCCCGCTGCGGCGGTCACTTGGGTCACGTCTTCAACGACGGACCAACGCCGACGGGTCTGCGCTACTGCGTCAACTCCGTCGCCATCGACTTCGACGCGGAGTAAATCAGACGTCGAGGAATCGACGAATCGCCAGCGCTGAACCCACTGAGCCAACGCTCACGCCCACGAACAAGACCACCAGGTCCGTGCCGTAGACGTCGGTAGCGCTCAACTGGAAACTGTTGTGCAGTGGATACCAGATGTGCAGAGCGGTCACGCCCAAGATGGCGATACCTGACCCCAGCAAGCCCTGGACGAACCCCTCGGTGATGTAGGGGATCCGGATAAACCAGTTCGTGGCGCCGACGAGCTTCATCACCGACACCTCTCGGCGACGAGCAAAAATTGCCATGCGGATGGTGTTCAAAATCAACACAATTGCCGACAACAGCAACACGCCGGCCAGCCCCAAGAAGACCACCTGCATGATGTGGATCGCGTGCTCCATCTCACGGATCTGCTGCTCGGGGTCGGTCACGGCGTAGACACCGGGCTGGTGCTGGAACGTTGACTGAATGGTCAGGGCGTCCGTGGGGACCGTCGGCACACAGCGAAAGGCCGTGGGCATCTCCGAGACCGTCAGGTTCTGCATCTCCGACGGTGGCAACAGCTGCTGAGCCTGGTGGTAGTCCTGGGCCTGAGTGAAGTAGGTGCAGGTCTTCACAATTGGCAGCGTGGCCAACTGGGTGCGCACGGTGTTGATTTCACCGGGCGAGGCCGTTGCGGCCATCCACACCGTCACGCGGGTGCCGCTCTCCCACTCACTGGAGGCCTGCGCCGCGCTCTGCTTGAGCAAAAGGGCCGAGCCCACGAGTGACAACGACACGGCCACCGTCAAAACGGCGGCGATGGTCATCAAGCGATTGCGCCAGAGGTTGGACAGCGTTTCTTTGAATGCGTAGCGGAAATAGACCTTCATTAGAGCTTCGCCTCATCCATGCCGTAAACGCCGCGCACCTGGTCGCGGACGAGTTCACCCTTTTCGAGCTCGATCACTCGTCGGCGCATCCGGTCCACCATGGCCTTGTCGTGCGTGGCCATGACGACGGTGGTGCCGGTGCGGTTAATACGCTCCAGCAACGACATAATCGACTCGGAGTTCGCGGGGTCGAGGTTACCGGTGGGCTCGTCCGCCAAAAGAATCAGGGGGCGGTTCACGAAGGCGCGGGCGACGGCCACGCGCTGCTGCTCACCACCGGAGAGCTCTGAGGGGAGGTTCTTCGCCTTTTCGGCCAAGCCGACCAGCTCGAGGATCTGGGGGACCTGACTCTCGACCGTGGAGCGCGGGCGACCAATGACCTCCAGGGCGAAGGCCACGTTCTCAAAAACTGTCTTATTCGGCAGCAAGCGGAAGTCCTGGAAGACGCAGCCAATATTGCGGCGCAGGTAGGGCACGCGCCACTTGGGCAGCGCACCAATGTCGCGGCCCGCTTCGAGAATCCGACCCTGGTCGGGCAGCTCTTCGCGCAGCAGGAGTCGCAGGAACGTGGTCTTACCGGAGCCGGAGGCGCCGACCAAGAAGACGAACTCGCCCTTTTCGATGTCCAAATTGACGTTCGACAGCGCGGGCGTCCCGTTCTTGTACGTCTTGGAAACGTTCTCAAATCGAATCACGGCGTCACCCCTCGGTGGGTTCGTTCGACGCGTAGCGCGTCACGAGTGCTTCCATTCTACCGCCCACCACGAAAAATCGAGGGCGAAAACCCCTTACAAATGGGGGTATTGGGAACTTCTTAGGCTTTGGCGCGCTGGCGACGCAGCTCGGCTTCCATAAAGCCGTCGAGGTCGCCGTCGAGCACGGCGTCGACGTTGCCCGTCTCAAAGTCGGTCCGGTGGTCCTTGACCAGTTGGTACGGCGCCTGGACGTAGGAGCGGATCTGTGATCCCCAGGCGTTGTCGCCACGGTTGCCCGATAATGCGTCGAGCTCGGCCTGTCGCTCGGCGCGGGCCTTCTCGGCCAACTTGGCCGCGAGGATCTGCATGGCGCGCGCCCGGTTCTGGTGCTGAGAGCGTTCGTTCTGGCAACTCACAACGATGCCGGTCGGCAGGTGCGTAATACGAATGGCCGAGTCCGTCTTGTTGATGTGCTGACCACCGGCACCCGAGGCGCGGAAGGTGTCGACCCGCAGGTCCTTTTCCTCAATGTCGATCTCGCCGGCGTCATCGTCAAGGAAGGGCGTGATTTCAAAGGAGGCGAAGCTGGTCTGACGACGGGCCTGAGAGTCGAACGGACTAATGCGGACCAGTCGATGCACGCCGCGCTCGGCCGACAACCAGCCGTAGGCGAAGCGACCTTTGATGATGAACGTAGCCGACAACAACCCGGCCTCTTGCCCTTCGGTGGCTTCGTCGACTTCAATCACGAACCCGCGACGCTCCGCCCAGCGCATGTACATGCGAAGGAGCATCTCGGTCCAGTCCTGGGCGTCGGTGCCGCCGGCACCGGCGTGGAGTTCCACGATGGCGTCGTTCGCGTCATACGGGCCCGAGAAAAGACTCTGGGTTTCGAGCCCGCTGATGTGCTGGGCGATGTCACGCACCGCATCGAGGAGTTCCTCGAGTGCCGATGCGTCTTCTCCCCCGCTCAGCGCCTCGCGCGCGAATTCAACGAGCACGTCAGCGTCATCGAGGGCCGAGCGCAGGCCGTCGAAGGCCTCGAGATCCGTCGTCAAACGACCGAGCTCCGTCGTGACAGCGCGGGCGTTGTCCTGGTTGGACCACAGGTCCGGATCGGCGGCCTCTTCGGTCAACTGGGCGTGGCGCACCCGCTGCTCGTCGATTTTCAGGTACTCGCGCGCCGCTTCCCAGCGCTGCGCCAAGTCGACCAACGCCGACTGCGCATCACGGAGTGCGTGTTCCGCCTTAGGGTCGGCCATGGCACTGCTTGAACTTCTTGCCCGACGCACACCAGCACGGGTCGTTGCGGCCGAGCTTTTCGTTCACGGCGACGGGAGCGGCGGGGGTGTCTATCTCCACGGCTTCGACGTTGGTCACGGCACCCTCGAGGCCGGTCGTGGTGTCTTCGACAACCGCCTCGGCGCCCGCAACGTCGATGTAGCTAATGAAGCGCACGAAGTCGCGCTCCACCTGTTCGAGGGAACGGCTGAAGAGGTCGAACCCTTCGCGCTGCCATGCGGTGAGTGGGTCGACTTGGGCAACCTGACGAAGGTGGATGCCTTCCTTGAGGTAGTCCATGTCCGAGAGGTGTTCACGCCAGCGGCCGTCGATGACCTGCAGAAGCACGTCGCGCTCGACCTCCTTGGCCGTTTCGAGCCCCTCCGGGAATGCGGCGCACTTGGCCTCGTAGAGGGCCAGCGCGTCGGCAACCGCCGCCGCCACAACCTCTTCGCGGTCGTTAAAGGTAGCGAGCACTTCCTCGGTCAAGGTCGTTGGGAAGGATGCCTGCAGTTCGACGAACAGGGCGTGGACGTCCCAGGCCTCAGAGAAGTCGCTCTCGAGTTGGGTGTCGACGATCTCGGTCACGACGTTCTCAATCATCGTGAGCACTTCGCTGTGAATGTCCTCAGAATCAATGATCTGCAAGCGGCGGGCGTAAACGACCTTGCGCTGCTCGTTCATCACTTCGTCGTACTTCAGTGTTTCCTTGCGCTGCTCTGCGTTGCGACTCTCGACGGTGCCCTGCGCACGTTCGATGGCCTTGGTCACCATCTTGGCCTCAATGGCCTCGTCGTCGGGCATGGCCCGGTCCATGACCCACGAGACGGCGCCCGTGGAGAACTGAATCATGAGGTCGTCCTCGAGGGACAAGAAGAAGCGGCTCTCACCGTCGTCGCCCTGTCGACCAGCACGACCGCGCAGCTGGTTGTCGATGCGGCGTGAGTCGTGACGTTCCGAGCCGAGCACGTAGAGGCCACCCAAAGCACGGACCTCTTCGGCCTCGGCATCACACTGCGCCTTAAACCCGGGCAGTAACTCGGCCAACTTCGCGTCGAACTCTTCGGTGCTTGGCGTAAGGCCCTGCGCAATGGCCTCACGGGTGGCGAGGCCTTCGGGGTTACCACCCAGCAGA
>Ga0007876_1000748_pt1 | contig 11755 bp, 10 predicted proteins | sample CryBogCBH24Aug09_FD_70958 | JGI IMG/M metagenome (GOLD analysis project Ga0007876, IMG submission 70958) | Freshwater microbial communities from Crystal Bog, Wisconsin, USA - CBH24Aug09 | ecosystem: Environmental > Aquatic > Freshwater > Lake | place: Crystal Bog, Wisconsin, USA | collected...
CTGGCAACACTGGCGGCCGCATCAGCTGTGTAGACAAAATAGTCTAGGCTAGGTGTAAAATAGCCATCGGTTAGATAAAATTGATCTTGTGTTGCCATTGCTTGTCCTTAGATAATAGTAATATAAAAACTTATTAAACTTTGAGCACTAGCGGCACTTGTACTAATGCTGAAAGTTGAGTTGGCAATAGTTGAACTGGGAGTCAACGCATCGAATGTTTGAACATATTGGGTAGCATTGTTAGCTATTTCTCGAGTAGCTGTTACTGTACTTCCTCGTGTAACTGAGCCGCCGCTTCCGGCAAAGTAATAGGCAAATCCAACAAAAGTTGTATTATTTATAGAACCCATAGGAAGTACTTGATTGGTAATAACCCCGGAACTACCGTATCCTGCTTGACTGATGCCTGTACTAACAATGATTTGATTATTAGGAATATTTGGACGATATATAATTAAATTATTTGTTGTAAGTGTTGTACTAGTTTGATATGTCATACCAGTAAGTGTGGTACCACTTTCGTTGCCAGTACACACTTTGTAAAACACATTGGATCTTAAACCTCTTGTTGTATTATTTGTAGCTATTTGAATACTGTTAAATCCTGTTGGATTAACTGTGGTAGGCACGGCATTAGAAAAAGTAGATACGGCCGAGTTAAAATATATAGCGATATCACCTGCTTGTACAGTTGGCCAAGTAACTGTTGAACTGTTCGAAGTTGTAGTACTGGAAATATAAGTCAACTGACTGACTAATGGCGCAGGATATCTCAATATGGCAATACCTTGATTACCAGAACCACCAACCTCGGCTGAACTACTATTATTATATGCGCCACCCCCACCCCCACCATATACTAAAAGATTGCTTCGTCCGGGATTGGTTACTGATCGGCCACCACCGTTACTTCCGACAGAGGTAACTAAAGTTCCTGTATTATCATAAACCTGACCGGCTGTTGTACCTGATCCACCCCCACCTGAACCATAATATAGATTAAAACCATTAATATTATTTTGAATGCCTATACCACCATTGCCGCCTGTAGCATTAGCGGCATTTGTACCTGCTCCACCCGCACCAGCGGCTCCACCTGATGCTATAGATCCGGCGGTAGATGAGCCGAAACTATTACCGCCCTTATAAGCATAAGTGCCTTGTGTACTGGTAAAACTTGTGACACTATTTGAACCTGAACCGCCGCCGTTAGTTGCGGCACTATTAACAGTTCCTCCACCACCACCCGCCGCTGTAATTCCACCATTTAATGTCGTAGAAGATGATCCACCTGGATTTCCATCAGCGGCATTAGCTCCGCTTCCACCAGCCCCTACTGTAACTGTCCCAGTACCTACAATAACAGGAACACCTGTTTGATAAACGACAGCACCACCTGCTCCGCCGCCACCTGCGCCAGTAGTAGTTGTAACGCCGCCACCTGCTCCGCCGCCACCTACTAATAAAATATCTACTTTGGGTGTTCCAGTGGTAGCACTGACAACAAACGAGTTTGAACCAGTTGTTGTAAAAGTGTGAATTTTGTAACCAACACCACTAATATAGGCAAAATTCACAGATCCACCAGTGGCTGTTATGGTTCCACTGGTAGATAACAATCTACTGATAGTATTGAGTTTGAACGCACCAATTGGCATTATGCGAATCCTGTGGCCAAACTGGCATAATATGTTGAACCATCATAAAACACAGTCATAATATCAACAGCACTGGCTGTAGTTGTTAATGTTTTTGTGGCACCAGCAAACTTCATAGTTGATGTTAGTGTATATGGACCACCTGAGGCTGGTTGTGTTATGATTAAGGTCATTGATTGACCTGCTACTGGATTGGCAAATGCTGAAAATGTTATTGAACCAGTTAGAGTAATCTTTTGTGTTGTACCATTAGCACAATCAGGTGTAATTGTACCTGTTGTTGAGCCCGAGGTATATACCGCTTCATTGTAATAACCAGTTGTGGTCAAATTGGTAAATTTACCAGTTTTTGCGGTTGTTGATCCAATATTCATACCATCAATAGTTCCAGTAGTAGGACTACTGATTGTAATTGTACCAGTACCACTAGGTTGAATAGTTACTCCATTAGTACCATTAGGAGTAATATTAGTTAATCCACCCATTGCTGTTGTACCTGTGGTAGTTAAACCAACAGTTTGAATTGTACCACTTGAATACAATGACAATGGAGTTGTTATAGTGACATTAGTACCTGCTGTAGGAGGAGCAATAGTTAATGTAGCCGCTGTTGTATAGGTAACACCTGCGTTCGTGGCCGCTATAGTTGGTGGTCCGAAACCATTTAGATATGTTGCGGTAATAGTACCTGTACTGGTAGTATCTGTAATAGTACCACCACCTGATCTAAACAGTTGAGCTTGCGTTCCTAGACCAGCAATACTTAAATTGCCATTTCTAACAATTTGTGTAAATGTTCCAGCGGCAGGAGTTGTTCCACCAATCGGTCCGGGACTTGTGGGATCAAATGCCGACATACCATTGTTAATGGTAACAGCACCTGTTGAACTATTAACTGATAAGGTAATATTTGTACCTGCTGTAAATGTCACTGTATCATTGAGACTGAATGCGTGACTGTTTGTGCCATCTGTAAATGTCAGTGTGGCATTTTGAAGGTTAGTAAAATTACTATCGCCTTCGGTCCAAGTAAGGGCTGATCCTTTACTTGCTCTTGTAACTATAACTGGTTTGGTCATTGGTTATTCCTTAGGCGTATTTGGTAATTTGTAAAATTCCATTATAGGAATAACCAGTATTACTAGTACTACCTACAGGAATTATAGTTGTACCTGTAGTGTCAAATGTAAAAATTCCTCCTTGAAAAAATGGATAACTTCCGACAGAGAATTGTTGAAAAGTAGAATTACTATAAGATGTAACTAATTGATTATTGGTAGATGTATCTCCAAAATACATTGTGCCAATTGTTCCAATCTGTGTTTTATAAGCAGGTATTAATATTTGATAACTTCCTGCTGGGAATGTTATATAAGGGACATTACTAACACTACCGTTTCCATTCCAATTATAACTATTGCTACCTATTGATAAAGAACTTATATTTGAAAATATTTGATTAATATTGCCATTTAACGCCTTACTACCAGTACCGGAATATGCTATATTTGCTCCAAAATTTATGATAGCGGTAGGTAATCCACTACTGGCTGTGGCCCAAGTGGCATTGGTTCCGTCAGTGGTTAATACTTGTCCACTGGATCCCATACCATTGGTGGCTTGGATTTTGTCTGAATTGAGATTGGTAAAATTGCTGTCGACCTCTATATAGGTTAACGGTGAGCCTTTACCTGCTCTTGTTGTTATTGATGACATTGTGACTTGCTCCACTTATAGTTGTTTCTACAATACTCTAGGAGTCCAAGTCTAGAATACTGGTGTACTCAGCCTGAAAGGGGCAATGCCCCTAGCAGGTGTTGCTTAACGAATTAAGCTAGGGCTACAGTCAAGTTGCCACTTGTGATCTGAAATGTATCACCTGTGTCAATTTGCTTGGCAGTTGTAACAGCACCGAAGAACAGTACATTACCAGCTGTTGCGGCATCCATAACGGCCACATGAGTGATTGAACCAAAACTTGCTGTTGCTGTTGGGAATGTAACAGTTGCGTTGGTAGCACTTGTAGTAACGGCTGTTAGACCACTACCAGTAGTTGCGGCGGCAGCGAATGTTACAGCTTGACGAGCATAAGCAGTACCTGAAGTTGAAACTTCATCTGTTAATGTTCCGTTTTGTAGGTTAGCTAATGCGTTACCACTTGTGTTGTTAAACAAAGCCACATAGCGTGTGCTTGGTTGTGTGTAACTTGTTGATGTTAGTACATGGTTTAGTACTTTTGCTTCTAAATAACTTGATGCGGCTGACATAAAAATTCTCCTTAAGGGTTATGAATTTGTTGTTGATCTTTCTGATCACATTAGTATTTAGTGATAACTTAAAAAAACCCTGAAAAACCCAAGAAAAAGTAGATAAAAGTTTTTGGTTATTAAATACTGGATGAAAAATGAAGATATCAAACAATTTATAGAATCGGTGGCCATTATAAATCCAACAAAAAAATGGTCCAAACCCAAACGAGTGAGACAAATAGTTGAAAATGAATTTGGTGAAGAAGAAATTGTTGAAGTATTTGAAATCAGCGAAGACAACAATACCACATTGCCTATTGAAATAGAAAAACTAAAACCCGTTAATAGATTGTGTGAATTGGGTTGTGGAGAAATTGTAACTGATCAAATAGTTGAAAAACGATTGTCATTGACGCCTGAAAGACACTGGCGAACTCATTGTAGAAATTGTAGTGCCTTTGTTCATCCAGATGGCACAACATTGATCAAAGGAGCGCATAGAATTCAGTCTATTTTCTATGCTTATTTTACTGAGCGGAATAAATAAGTGTGTTAGGGAGAATTGTATTGCGTCCTGTGATACAAGGTTCTGACATCGTTGGCATAACGATAAATTCTCCAGGGTTACAGCCATTACCCTAATTTCTCTGAATTTCTCCCTAACACCTTTTTCAAAAGACTCATATTATGAGTCTTTTTTTTGATTATGAAAATTGATTATAATAGATTGAAAGAATTAATTCAAAGAATTAAAACAAATTCTTTAACTGAAGATGATCATCTTCTCTTAGAACAAATCTCAATTATATTAGATAAAATTAATATTAACTAACTGTATATTGTTTATCTAATGGATACATTGTCGAATATGAAACATATGTCAATGTTTCTGTATGAGTTTTTGTAACTCCATTTGCCGTTAAAGCATAAGAAATAGTTACTGAAGTCGAACTCGGTGGGATAGAAACAGTAGTTGTATAATCAGTCCAAGCTGAATTATAACACCAATTTAATTTACCTTGTAAAATAGTATTAATAGCATTATAACTTCCAGTAAAAGATAATGGATTATTTGAATTGCCATATTGATTAGGACCGTCTGTAATTCCGGAAGAACTATTTGGAATATAATTTGTTGAATTCAATTGATTAGGCGACCAACTAACGCATCCTACACTTGGAGTAATTACTAAAGTATAAGAACTAGCAATATTATTCTTAATAATTAAAGATTTTAGTCCATATATTCTTGGAGCACTACCTGTACCATTAGGTTTATCCATTCTAAAATAAGTTCCTGAACTTATGGTGCCGGGATTATATGTGTATCTTATAGTAGCACTAGTACTAGTTGAACTAGAAATCGTATGTAATCCATTAGCTGAAGGATTTCCAGCTGAAATTAACCAATTTCCAGTAGGTGCTGTAGTAGATGAAAAGGTAACAGTAATATAATAATAGCCACCGGTTGGGCCTGTTTTAGAACTATAAGTTGCGCCAATAGATGTACTAGTCTGATCAGGAGCAACAGTAAATTGTTGATTTCCTCCACAAGTTGATAAATTTGTATCTGTAACCGTTGGTACACTTATTGATCCAACAGCAATATATCCTCCAATTTCACAAACATCAGTAGGTGCCGGAGATTGTTGATAATAATGTGATCCACCAGGACCAGTTTCTGTTCTATCTGGTCTCCAATTAGTACCATCCCAATACAAATAATCTCCAACTAATGGTGTAACAGTAGTTGTATCGGCATCTGTTAAATCATCCATTTTTTGAACATTAGAAGATGAATTAGTTTCAGGAATCCAATATGTTCCATTCCAAGTTAATACTTGTCCTGATGTTGGGGAAGATGAATTAACATCATTAAGATCATTAAGATTAGCATTTAGACTAACCACACCAGATGAACTTACATTAATACCTGTACCAGCAGTTGTACCACCTGTAAATTGTTTATTAAGATTACTTTGAATACTAGCTACAGTTGAAGAATCTAATATTCCAGCACTTTCTAATCCACTTAAAATACTATTACCCAATCCTTGCCAATTTATTTGACTAGCTACATAAGCACCAATAATACCAAGACCCAAACCTTCAAGACCAGTTAATCCACCACCGCTGGAATTGGTTATAGGTGTGTTACTTGGCAATACATCCGGAGCTTGTGTATAGGTAAAAGCAAATCCTGTACTAGCCGCACTAAATTGACTTGTACCTTGTACATTACCAGCACGAACTTTCCAATACCAAGTGGCTGTTAATAATTCAATACTTTTGAATGAAGTAGTTGATCCTGTGGCAAATGGTCCACTATTAAGACTACGAGTAGATCCTTGGAATGTATAATTGGTACCATCACTTGACGCCCAGAATTCCATGTCAGTAACAACACCTGCGGGTACTGTTGCGGTAACAGTCATGCTGGGTTGACTACTAACTGTGCTTCCTACCACTGTAGGCGCATCAGGTGTTTGAATAGCTGCCAAGTTGGGATTTGTACTGGTTCCTAACAATGGAGTAAATTGATCTATTGTATCTACAGTATAAACATCCGGATTGTAACTAAGTCCAGTGACCGCAATGGTTAACTCACCTTTTTCATCTTCGGATTTGATTAATTTTATAACACGAAATTGTCTATTGGTAAAACCATAGGTGCTGTTTGTAAGACCAAACACATCACCCACTTGTAAATTGTAACTGGAAAAATCTGTTTTGAATTCCACAGCTAGATCTTCTCTACTTTGGCGTAACATGATATTACCAATAATAGCCGCTTGAACTTGATTGTTAATTAGATCATGCTGTAATTTAAGAACATTGATAGGCTCATTGTAATCCAAATCTTGACTAGGTAAATCAATACGAATGTAATTGTTTTGATCTCTATAATAAGCATAAGGAAATTGTAATTCAACCGCATTGTAGTAACTGTCCAAAGCAGTACCTGTGGCACTGATTTGTCCTATGATATTGTGATCACCGAAACTAAATGTTTGACTAACAACCTGTTGAATTAACACACTCCATTTACCAGTAGCCACATCGTAGGTAATATAACTACCGGCTGTGGCAGCTATTTTGTCCATGTTATCTAACACTTTATTAGTAGTATCTATTAGACCATTGATAGCATAGCGTTGCTGTGCTGGATAAGCGCCATAAGTAACTGATTGACTACTATAGGTATTCAACGCGGCGATGCTTGAAGTATTAATCAAACTGGGATCAATGCTCGCACCATAAAGATCATTGACCATATAATCATACAAACAATCACCAGGCAAATTCATGTTATTGACCACATGGAATTTCAAATTGGGAATAGTATGTTGACCTTTGCTTTGATCATAATTCAATTTGACAATGGCAAAGATCAAATTTTCTGCCATGTAGGTATTGCTCCATCCAGGCATAATGCTATAGGCCGCTGGAGGAACTGTGCCACTAATAGCTGTGGTTGTACCAGGAGTTACTGGCAACATAGGACTACTACTATTGCCTTGATAGAGATAGATACCTATTAGACCGCTGGGATTGGTATCTTGAACACCAGTATCATCTGTGGTATAATCTACCGTTGTGCCATCACTTTTGAATGTGATTAATTTGTTGTCTAAGTAGATAGCATCAATATGAATACTACTGGCTGAACCTGTAGAATATAAATTACCTGTAGTTTCACACAAGGCAATGGCAGCCCAAAGACTTTGATTGTTATTGGTTAATTCGATATCAAATATGGTACCATTAAAATAACTAGCACCATATGCCACTGGAATCTTGTTAGTAGTAGCTGGAGCAACTTGGATACGATTATCAACAACAGTTGTGGTTGTGTTATTTTTATTAGTAAGTCCTGTGATAAATCTCATTAGACCAAATGCCACAGCCACACGAGCAAATATACCGCCTAATCCAGCACCTTCTCCAAATATCGAACCTAGAAAATCCCACATATCTATTCCTTATGCCTGTACTACCATGCCAGTAGTTGGACTAATAGTACTGACTGGTGTATTGCCACCAAAATTCCATACCGCATCAGTCAAACTGGCTACTCTATTCATGCTGTTGTCACCGGGGAACCAATACAATTGATCTGCTTGGTTGGTTCTGCGTCCACTTTCTTGTTTGCTTAACACAGCCAATGTGCTGGCACAGGTCAAATTGATTGTGCTGGTAATGCTTTGACTGGCGTAATTGGTCCATTTTTCATCAATTGAAAAGTTACTGACCACTCCAACAAATTCCAATATTGGATTACCAGTAATATTCAGATAATTGCCATTGGTATCAAAAAATACCTTGCGTATTTCTACTGGTGCCGCTTTGATTGGATTGGCCACAATGTCGGCCATGTATTGTTGGGGAATACCACTTAAACTTATTGTGACATCCGCCTGACTGGATTTGATTTCATTGGTAATTTGTGTAACACCCAACAATGTACCTACAGCTGGATAACTATAACTTTGTCCATCACTTTCAACAATTGAAAATGGAGTTGAATGATTGCTTACACGCACCACCACTTGGCTTCCATTTTGCGTGAATACCATACGAATGAATGTGGCCTGTTGAATGCCACGATAAGCAGTTAGATTTAGTGCTGATGTCATGGTGTTGGTAACGCCTCTACAAAGATAAATGGTTTATCCCAAGTAACAATATTACCAGGATTGATTTTGTAATCAGGTAATTGAGTACAAATCAAATTGAATGTGACATTGTTGCCCACAGTCAATCCATAAGTGCCACTAGCTTCTAGTACAGGACGATTAAGTGTAACTGTGGTACCATTGTTATTACCATAGACACTATAAACTCTTGGTTGACCAGTAAGTTGAACAACATCGCCACTAATCAATGTGCCACTGTTGATAGTTGCTGTGTTTGATCCTTGTGTAACTGTAATGCTGGTTGGTGGAGTTGTATCTTGATAAGGAAACAAATTCAAATGACTAAAACTGGCTGTGAACGCTGTGAATCTATCTAAATTATCTATTGTTTCGATATAACCTCTAATACTGGGATCATTGTATCTCAATCCTGTTGCTGGGGTAACTGTAAAGCGCCAAACGATACCAGCACGACTAACACTACGCACAGTTTGGTCGCGGGCTATGGTTGTGGCCACAATACCACGCTTGTTGATCTGTACATCTTGTGCGTTATCTATAATCCATTGAAAACTCATTTTATAATCCTCCGGCCGCGCCAGGTATCATGTTTTGTCCACGCAAGGTCACCGCATACAAGAAACTTGGATCCTGGGCAATCATTTGTTGGAAACTTCTAGCATCGGTAGCATTGATGTTATAGGTCACATTGGTCATTCCGCCACCATTACCTAATTGATTATTTGGAGTAACTGTCATTCCTTGTGCGCCACTGATAAGCTCAGGTCCGCGCTCACCTACTAGAACTGGAGCATTGGTAGGAATAGTTCCACCATCAGCAAATCCTAACAGTTTGCCTAGACCACTGAATATTCCGCCTTGAGCTGTGCCAGAGCCGGCGCTACCGCCATATACACCACCATTACCAATGCCTGTAAACAGTCCAGCAAATAATTGTTTAATTTGACTACGCAAAATATCTTCGGCAATGTTTTGTAGCAAGGTATCAAAACTCAATTTACCTGTTTTGGCAAAATTAACAATGGCATCTTCCATGCCTTTGGTACTATCATCGAATAATTTTTTGGATGTTAATGAAGCATTGGTAGCATCATCTTTATATTTGACAAATGCTTCATTCCACCCAGTTGCCCAATCTCTTGCCTGGACTTCAGATTCCGCAACAACTTGTTTTTGAGTTCTACCCCAATCTTCAATTTCTGCTTTTTGTTTTAAGAATTTGGGATCAGTATCCGCATTATAATTTGGTCCATTAGCTTCTTGAAATAATTTTCTTTGAGCATCAATGCGTTTGGTAGTTTCTTTATCAACTTCTGCTTGAGCTTTTTGACTAGAAGTCATTGTTAATTCAGCAGTTTTTCTTTTTATTTCAGCAATCTGTTCTTCAAATTGAGCTTGTTGATTTAATAAAGCAATATCTTCTTTTCTGGCTTCAGTGCCAGCTACGATATCGCCTTTAATTCCAGTTGTTCCGGCAAAGCGTTTATTTTCTTCATCTTTCATCTTTTCAAGAATAGCTATTTCTTTACTATGATCAACACCTTGTTTGCCTTGTTCAGCAGTTAATTTGTTTATTTCGCCCTGTAATCTTATAAGTTCAGTTTTATGTTTGCTTTCACTATCAAATTTTTCTAATTCAGCGGCTTTATAACTATTACTGGCACTTACCAAAGATAATTCTTTTTCTAATCTTTCTTTGGCAATTTTATTATTAGCAATCATTAATTCCAATTGTGTGTTTAATGAAGCTATATGAGCGGCATTAGGATCAACTGGTTTTTCAGTTGATATCGGTAAACTAGCTTGTTTATTTTTATCTAAAGCAATAGTATTTTGATTAACATAATCTGTTAATTTTTTCCAACCTGATGCTACACCTTCACTGATTTCATTTCCTAATTTTTTGTAACCATCCCATAATGAATCCACTTGACCAGTCAATCGTTGATATACCGCATATACTGTAGCGGCAGCGGCAGCGGCAGCAATAAACCATCCTATTATGGGTGCCATTGTAGTTTCTAATGCCAACATACTGACTACAACACCTTGAATGGCTGTTTTTAATAACATGAATCCTTGTACTATGCCATAACCAGTTAATACAGTAAACACAGCTACCAAAGCAATACCAACAAGTTTGGCAGCACCCATCTCATCACTGATGCCGGTAAAATAACTGATTAACATTAATATTGGACTTAGAATGGTTAAGATTTCATTTTTAACATCATTCATAAATTTGGCCATACTAGAAAGAGCAGAAGCGGCAGCATCGGCACCTCTGGCAGCTTCTGCCATAGTACCTTTTGTTCTATCTAATTCGGCAACATACTTGACCCAATCAACACCTTTAACACTACGACCTAAAATATCATAAGCGGCTTGGGCTCGTCTGGCTGGATCTTGTATTGCGGCAAGACCTCTAGCGATTTTTTCATAGACTTCTTCGGCACTTAATTTATTAAAATCAGTAACAGCTATGCCTAATGCGGAAAAGTCAGCTCTTAATCTTGTGTTACCTTGAATAGCACCTTCAACAGCTTTTTCCATGAATCCAAAACTGGTCACAAGAGTGTTAGTATCTTTACCTACTGAACTCATGGCTCTTGAATATTCCAACACACTTTCGGTAGTCATACTTACTGATTCAGCAAGACGACTCATTTTGGCACCACCTTCTACTACACTTTCAATAAAAGTTCCAATGCCAATTGCCGCTATGGTAGAACCTAATTCACTAAATGCTTTTGAAACTGGATCAGTACTTTTCTTAATATTGACCATAGTGGTATTAACACTATCGCCCGCGGCTTTTACTTTGGCACTGAATTCATTTAATTGTTTGACCGCATCATCCAAGCCTTTCTGAAAGATACTGGCATCTATGGTTAAATTTACATTTAGATCATTTGGTCCGGCCATATTAAATTCCTACACTTTTAAGTTTTTGAAGTATTATTTGTTTGGCATAATCAATAGTGGGTTGACTCATACCATTAGGAGCTTGCGTAGATCCACGCATCTGACCATCTCTAAAACCACGCCCAGCATCTAATACACCAGCATATGGATAGGTACCGCGAATAGTACGACCATTCAAACTGGTATTAGATCTAGCATTGCCGGTTTTGATAGGAGTTAATTGATAAAATTTTTGATAAATTTGAGGCATACTAGCATCAATAGC
>Ga0007876_1000759_pt1 | contig 11710 bp, 15 predicted proteins | sample CryBogCBH24Aug09_FD_70958 | JGI IMG/M metagenome (GOLD analysis project Ga0007876, IMG submission 70958) | Freshwater microbial communities from Crystal Bog, Wisconsin, USA - CBH24Aug09 | ecosystem: Environmental > Aquatic > Freshwater > Lake | place: Crystal Bog, Wisconsin, USA | collected...
TGGGTTAATGTACTGGATGGTAGAGCTGTTAGAACCTTGGGACAATACAACTGCTTGGAATACTGCTTGAGGATCATCTACAACATAACCGATTGCATCAGTAGCTGTAGTACCTGCTTGATAGAACTGATAACGGTTTTTACCGTAGATAGGACCGCCTGTTGTTGAATATTCGCAACCAACAAAAACACCGATAGTACCAGCAGTACCACCGTTAGCTGTTGTTGGAGCTAATGTTGAAGCAACCAGAGTACCTGCTGCTGTGCCAACACCAATTTGAACAACGTCACCGTTGTACAAGCTAGTAGCATAGCCATTGTAGATCGGGAACATGCGGGTAGAACCAGCAAATACACGACCACCAATGAGGTTAACTGGCTTTAGACCGTAAGGGGCCGAAACTGTAGGATAAGCCATTTAAATCTCCTAAAATTATTAAGAACCTTTTCCAAAGGTCACCGAGGATTTCCGTTCCATAAAGATTGGCATTCTCGAATCACTTTGGCGCATAAGATTATTATCTACAGCTTCCGCTTGTTGTGCCGTCTGGTTATTTTCATATTCCATACGTTGAGCAACAAATTCTTCAGGAATCTTGCAAAGTAATAATCCACCAATCTCAATATTGTCTTTAAAACGACTATTGGGATCGGCTAACAGTTTAAATTTTGGCTGTTCTTCAATGGTTACTGGCTCCCAACCTTCACGCAGCTTAGCAGAGGTATTGCGGGGGTCAGCTTGATTCAACATTGAAACACGAATCCAGCGATAAGCGAAACCAGCCTGTTTGTCTGGCTCTGGGAGAAGTTCGGGCGGACGCCACTGTTTAGGACGCTCACTTAACTCACGGGTTTGCAACTCACGCTCTAATTTATTACTAGCCATATTAGGCCTCCAATTTTAAAAGTTCACTGACATATTGCTCGGGAGTAAGACCAAGTTTTTTAGCTATCGCAACCTGCGATGTCTTTAACCTGACTTTTTTAGAAGATGTGCTTCTAGTTGCCGGCGCTACTACAGTGGACGGTTTAACCGCTGGCTTGTCAGCCGGTTTCGCTGCTTTTGGTTCGTCTACTTCGGTTATGTCATCGAAGTTTTCTGCAAACCGTTTACGCATAGTTTTGTCTAATGCGTTGTAATACTCGTCAGAACCAATTATAACTCCGTTGCGTTTTAGCTTTTCGTGTAGGCCTAACGCTGCCGCAGTCATCTCCTCGTCTTGTCCAAACCAAGGATTTCTAGCTTGCCAAGCCAAAACTTTTTGGTCAGGCTGTGGCGCAGCTTGGTACTGTTGGGTCATTTGTACAGGATTTTCCTGCTCTTGTAAAGGGGGTAGCTTAAATTTCTTTACCTTATCGAGCTGCATCTGTGCTTTAACTAAATCGCCTTGTGCTTCCATCATTTTTTCGGAATCACCAGCTTCATAAGCCTCTTTGTAGGCTTGTTTAGCTGCTTTTAGTTGTGCTTTAGCAGACTCTTTTACCGCTTCTTTATACTCTTTTTCACCATTTTCAAGAATAGATTTAATGCGTTTATTCTCTTCATATAGCTTTTGAGCAGCTTCTAAAGCGGCATTTCTTTCTCTATCGGCAGATTCTTTGGCACGTCGCTCGTCATTCCAAATCTTTTTCATCTGCTTTAGCTTTTGTTTAGCCTCTTCGCTGTATTGATCCAGCTCATCGACTTCGACTTCAAGCTTTTTTACTACTTCTTTAGGTAGTGGTTCACGATTACGATCATCCGCAGGGGTATCGTCTTCGATCTCAATCTCAAGGCTTTCGCCTTCACCTTCCAGCTCAATATCAACTTTTTCTTCGGGTTTACCCGCAGATTCAGCTTCTATTTCATCTGGAAATTTAAATTCTTCTTTTTGCATTTCCGCCATTTTGTGGGCTCCTTAAACAAATTTACGTTTGATGCCACGTGGATCTTGTACTACAGCTTCCACAGAGTCATCGTTAATAATGCGAAATTCCCGGTCATGAATTACCAAACGAGTACCGGCGTTAGGGCGCACAAGAATAAAGTCGCCTTTTTTACACCATGGTCCATTTGGGAATCTTTCTTTATCCGCATAACAATCAGGACCTAAATCAACCACAAACAAAACAGTTGTTAAAAGTTCATCATGCCTACGGGTTTCATCAGCTTTAATAATGCCGCTGTCAAATGCTTCTTCCGCTTCTGGAATTGCACATAAAATACGGTATCCGGAAGGTACGGGTAGTTGTTTCGCCCTTTCTTCTGCCGTTTTAGCCATTACAGCTGCTAGGTCAACTGCTTGACTAAGATCAAGGTTACTCATCGTCTGAGGTCTCCGTTTTGCGTTTAAGGTCTAATATTTCTTGCTTAGCGAGCAGCAGACCATGTATCTCCCCGCTAAGCCGTTTGTATTCTGCATAGTCAGCTGCTTGTCCGCTAGCTATCCAGTCTTTCTTTGCTGCTACTTCTACGTCTAGCTTTTGTACTAGAACTTCGAATGTGTCCATTATTCTCCTTTAGACTTTGGTTGATTTTTTAAATTAGCTTGGTGTTTTGCTAATTCCACTGCATTTTTCTGGTGAGTCAACGATGCTTCGTGTGCATGGTCGGCTGCCTCCATCAAATGATTCCGTGCTGCTTCTTCCTTATCGTGACGCATTTGTGCAACAGTCTTCATAGCATCTACGTTACGCTGAGCTTTCTGTTGGATAACTTGGGCGCCGGCTTTCATAGCATCAATGTCAATTTGCTTAGCTTTGAGCTTGGCATCCATCTGATCTTTAGCTGCCTTGCGTTGCTGCTCAGCCATCTTGATCTGAAGTTCCTGTTGTTGCATTTGAACAATCGGATCTTGCGCTTGCTGCTGCGCTTGCTGTTGTGCGACCTGTGCTTGGTTCTGAGTAAGCAGACGTTGGGCGGCTTGTGCCAAGAGGGGGGCCAACCGAGCTTCAACTTGAGGATCCATATTGATATCTTCACCAGACTCGTTTTTCTGAGGTGGTAATGACATACCAAGCTGCTGTTCGATTTGAACACGATACTCAAACCCTAAGTGCTCATTGATGTGGTTCATCATAGCTGCTGTAATTTGCTGAGCCATTGGATTGTTTTGCATGAGCTGAGCAATCTTAGGATCTTGTAAAGCAGACATGTGAACTTGGATATGCGCCTGATGGTCTTGGTACAAGAATGCCTTGACCGGCTTCATCATGAGAATGTTTTGATTCTCCGTAACAGGGTCTGTCGGCTTTTGGTCTTCGTCCATCGGAATGAGTTTTTGCGCATTCTTAATCCCCAGTACATCGAGCATCTGTCTATGGAGGAGCGGGAGGTTGTAAAGCTGGGGAGCTCCCTGAGCCAGTTGGAGAACTGCTTGGTACTGTACGATCTTTTGCGCCATCGTAGACGCATTAGGGTCGCTGACCGGGATAACATCGACGTTATCGTAGTCACTCTTTTTCGCACGCCGTGAACCCTCAACTGGATCATAGTTATATTCCTCTGGAGTGTAAGCAGCAATAATTCCTTTGAGTAGCTTTAACTCTTGCTTCATCGAATAGTGGATACGTGCTTGCACAGCACTCATCACTTTCAATGTACGCTCAAGGATTGCCAGTGTTGTACCTACCGGAGCTTGCGCACCCATATCACTAATCTGCATGTCCGCAGTATTAGCAAACCGGCGACCATCTTCAATGATCTGATTAAGTAAACCGATTAATGTTTGGCTTGGCTCTTTGTATGGGAGAGGCATGACGTTGTCACGCATCGTTCCACTGGGAACGTCAACGTCACGGAACTCGCCGGGGGCGATGGGGGTGTCATCTCCTTTGATACGCAACCCACGGGTCTTAAAGCCACCCGGCAAGTTGGAAAGTGTCCCTGCATCGACCAACTGACGAATAATGGAAGTGCCACTTTTAGCATAAGCGCCAATAAGGTGGATGAGGCCAAAGTAATAAAAACCAAAGCCCGGAATGTAACCATAGTGCACAAAATGCTGGCGTTTTTGGTAAGTTTCATCGTCTGGCTCCCAGTTTCTACGGATAGACAGAATAGTGTTGCTACCCTTCTCAATAGTGACAACGTATGGTAGACCGATGCCTGTTGGCTCGCCGTTCTCATCGGTATGCTCGAACCCTTCAATGTCTAGGTTCACGTGCATCTCTAGAATCTTAAAGCGGTCATCACTCGTCGCTTTAAAGCCCATCTTCTCTGCAATCTTTTTCTCAACTTCGTCAAGAGTATTGTCAGGAGTGCCAAGGTCTACGTCACGATAAAAGCCAGACGCTTGTAAGCGCAGCAGCTCGTTCTCGGTCTTACGCATCACGTGTGTTATCCGATCAGCAGACTCAAGACTAGAGGCGCCATAAGGCACGACCATATCTTCAGCTGGCACAAACATAGAGACTTGACGCTCTAAGTGTGGGTCGTAATACACTTTCTTAAACGCATTACCAGACAGACCTAAGCCCCATAACATGCGCTCATGCTCAGGACGATACTCTTGCATTACATCTGTTAACTGGTAGTTCATGTCATCTTGGACACGCTCTGCCGCAGCTTTTTTATCTGGTGTCTCTTTACCAATAATCTGTGTCTTAACTGGACCACTGGCTGGGAACATACTCATCATAGTCTCAGCTTGGAACTTGACCAGCGACTCAGACAGTAGTGGGTGGTACACACCACATGCGCCTTCCCATGGCTCAGCACGCTCTTCAATCTTCATACCCAACAACTCAAGACCATCGACGTAAGTTTGTATCCAGTCCTTGCGTGAGGCAATGTCCATGTCATAGTCACCAATGAGGTCACCAGCAATCTGGGTTAATTGACCATCATCTAAGTACTCCGCCAAGTTAGCATTGAACTCATCGTCCATTTCACGCCCCGGCTCAATTTCAATCTCGAGGCCATCCATACCAATCTTGACTGACTCAGGATCCTCAATCTCAATCTCCAGCGGTTGTTCTTGCGCAGCTAATTCTTCGATGCCTTGCGGTGCTGCATAGAGCGCTTTATCTATTGCCATAATTTATCCTTAGTAATACGCAACTTTACGTTTATATATTTGCTCGTCGGGCTCATCAGAGTTTAACCTAATGAAGCCACCTCTCCGATATCTAAGCAACGCTTGAGTCATCGAGTCCACCAAGTCATCATGCTCGCCTGATGGGAAACTTGCCACTTCTTCCACTAATTCTTCTGCCCAACTGGTGTTAGGAACCCATACATGTCCTGACGCAAACAAGTCAGAACACGCATTTAATCTAGATATTTTATCGTTACCTTTGGTTGGAGTAAAATCTTGGACCGGTACGCCCATAGCTCTCAGCTCAAAAATCAACGGCAGCCCAGTTGCTTTTGCTTCTACGATTATAGAGTCTGGATTCCATTCTTTGTACTGTTGATACGCTTTTTGTTTCAGTTCTGGGAACTCCATACGTTCTTTGAACGCATTTAACAGAATAATATTCGCTTGTTCTTTGCCAGTAGAGTCAGGCCAGTAGAACACACCCCACGTTGTACACGCAGAATAGTCACTACGTTGTGTCTTTAAGAACGCTGTATCCCAAGATTGAATAATAAACTCGCAATATGGGGGTGATTCGTCCTCCCATATGCGCCACCACTCACGTTTAATGATCGCCGACACATCAGATGTGGGCTGCTGCATGTACTGAGCCATCCATTTGGCGTTAGGCAACTCAGTTTTTAGCGCCATTAACTCAATTTTGCTCCAAAACTCGGGCCAAAGTGGGCGTCCGCTAGGTAAAAGTGCAGGAAAATCGATAACTTCCCACTCTTCACCGCTTCTTTGCGCCGCAGCTTTGAGAACTTGACCGGTTAAGTCCTTTTTAGACCACCGTGTCATAACAATTACGATAGCTCCCCCCGGTTGGAGACGCTGCCGTGGTCCTGAGGTGTACCATTCGTAGGTTTTGTCGTAGATTTCTGGGTTAGTTTCCGACAAAGCGGCTTCTTGCTCCGAGTGAGGATCGTCAATGATAAGCAAATCAGCTCCCTTACCAGTAACAGCACCCCCCACACCAATAGCAAAATAGTCGCCACCATAATTAGTGGCCCATCGACCAGCAGCTTTCGAGTCAGCCTGAAGGGCAACATTGGGAAAAAGGTCCTTATACGTATCTGAATCAACTAAGTTTCTTACTTTTCGTCCGAAACCCACGGCAAGTTCTGCTGTATGAGACGTTTGAATGACTTTCTTTTCGGGGAATTTTCCGAGGAACCAAGCAGGAAGAAGATAAGAAGCAAACTCAGACTTTGTGTGGCGAGGAGGCATATTAATAATAAGTCTCTTACAGGTTCCATTAGCTACCCTTTCAAACGCTCTAGCCATTTTCACGTGGTGATCCCCATGAATAAAGCTAGGCCATACATAATTTACAAATACCATGAAATCATTCTTAGCCTTATCAAAGGCCAAGGTCTTTTTAGCCTCAACAATTAACGCCCCAACTTTCTGCTGCGCCGCTGGGGGTAAGTGTGGTAAGGCTTTTTCAGCTTTCTGTAGGAGTTCCGGGCTCATCGTTAGTGCCTAGTTCCTCATCTACGTCAATATCGCCAATACTTTTCACCATATCTAGCTCCGTGGGCTTGACCTCTTCCACGTCCCCCATATACATATCAAGGGTTTTGGCAAGCTCTTTCTCAATATCTGCCACGGTTCTATGGGTAACATTGACCTCAATCTTTTCAGAAAACAACCCTACGGTTGAAATGCGACCTAGATTTTCCAGTGCTTTCATGCGCTGCCGGGGGTCCGGGTCTACTGATTCTTGTATAAACTTGTTTGTGACGTAGTTACGTAGCCGTCTGGATACATCTAGAACCTCATGGTCCCACTCGTTGAGTATCGCTTCTAAGTTGATAATGACGCCGGGCGTCAACGTTTTGGTAGCTGGAAGTTTGCCTTCGGCAGCAATCTGGTGGCTTAGTGCCTTATCTTCAGGCGTAATTTCTACCTGTGCTCCAGCAAGCACAAGTTCTTGCACCGTCTCAAATAGGGCGTGCGCCTTTTCTCGAAAGTCTTCGATTTCCTGCGGCGTGGTGTCAAATGGCAGGGGTATCCCAACTTCCGGGGTTACAACAATCGGCATTTATGAAACTTTCTGTGGTTTCGATAATCCGAAATATAACACATTAAATAAAAAAGGGGGAAAGCATTTCTGCTTAACCCCCCGCTCACGTGACTAAGCTTTATCAGTTTACTACTTTTGGAATTGCTTGAGGGAGCTAATAATCGAATCTAGCCAAAAGTCATTTACCTGTTTTACTTGCTTAGCAAAGTCTTGCAGCTTCTTATCAAAATCTAAATACCAATCAAACATAGCTTTCTCCTTTAGGTTGGTTAGTTCTGTGTAGTATACCAAATTTATGGTGCAGTGCAACAAGATTTATTTTGAAAAATATATACCCCCCGGGGGGTGCGATTTACAAAGTATAAGGGGGGTGTTTTTAAAAACACATAATCGGTTGTGCATATTAGTATGTGAAGCCAAGATATAGGAGTCCCATTTTAAATTTTGGGGGGTGGGGTGTCGAACTTATTAACAGCGTTAATAAAAACGCTAGGAGAAAACCTAGATTTTGTTACATTACACCTAAGGGCTAAAGCATTATCTAACCCGATATTTTATTAACAGTAGTTAATCTTTTATTAGGAGAATTAAAATGAGTGCAAACTATTCATTGGTAGTTAATAGCGTTAAGAGTGCTATCAAATCCGATAGCGAAGTTCAACACAAGTGGGTCAAGGCAGGTAGTGAAGTGGTTGCGTTTTTTGGTAGTGAGAAAGCCCTCGACGAAGTAAAAGCCCAATTTATAGCGGATTGCATTTTACCCGCATTAGATAAAAAGCATGCTGAATCATTGGCTAAGGATTTACCACGCAAGGGCTCAAAAGAGTTCAACGCATTACCCGATAGCGAAAAGGCTAAATGGGAATTGGCTAATCAGGCTAAGAAAGATGCAAGGGCAACATGCAACACCTACTACAATCGGGTCAAATCCTACGCTTTCGAGAAAGAAAGCAAGGCAACGACTAAAAAAGGTTTTGCTGAAAAGTTAAGTGCATTGGTAGAGGAGTGTGCAAACTTAAAAGATGCAAACTTCGATATCGTTGCTTGCATGCAATTCTTAGTAAGTGCCGAGAAAGTAGTTAAGGGCATCAAATAATAACTACTTTGTAGGATACCCCGCTTCGGCGGGGTTTTTTATTGCCCGCAATTCATGATAGTTCAAGAGGATTAAGCTGGTGCTGACGGCAAAGTTATTAACAGTTGTTAATAAATCGGCTTGTTCCAAGTTTGTTCCGTTTGTTCCGCATTGTTCCATGTGCATGGAACAGGGTTTTTGCAGTCTAAGTCCTTGATTTATATAGAGTTAGTTAGTCTATATATATAATTGTTCCATTGTTCCATATATATACACAACTACATTCTCATGCGAGGACTTGACAAAGTAAAGTTTTAGTTTATTCTCGAGAAAAAAGGAGTTCTTTTTCAAGCGTCATATTGCTGGAACAATGGAACAAAAGTCAATTTTGTTTTCTAAGTCGTTGTATCAGTTAAACTTTTCGCCGTTTTTCTTTTTGGAACAAGCGGAACAAAACAGCACTTCGCTGGAACAAGCCTTACAAAGTAAAGGAGAATCATCATATGGAAAGATGTTGTAGGTTATGCGGTGATGAGATAGCAGTCGGCAGATGGGAACTCGGCTACAAGTTCTGTTTGTCATGCGGTGATGAAGTAGCTAAAAAAGTAGTCCGTTGTGTTGTGCCAATGCACAAGTCTAACTATGTGTTGGTAACGGATCGTGATTTATTAACAGGTGTTAATACGAAAGGCGGGATAGTGAAATGATGGATTCAGCGTGGTTACTGTGGTTTATGTTGGTTGTGTTCATGATTAACTTAATTGTGGGGGTTATATGAGTATGCGTTCATTTGGCAAGGTTGGTAAAACATATTCTAGCTATGACGAAGCATTTAAAACGGCTGATTATGCAACACCAATTTGGCGGTGCGAAAACGATTATGACAGAGCAAAGCCGATATTAAGTTTTATGGTGGCTTTGATTATATTCGTCATGATTATGTGGGGATTTATTGAGGGGTTTGCAAAATGGATAAGTTAGGCAAACTAATTGATAGAAAAACAGGTCGGCAATTACATAGCGGTGATTGGTTGTTGCGTAAAGACTACAAAGGATTTACTCGCCATTATGAGTTGCTATCCCTTAACGAAACCAATACTAGGGTTCAGGTCAGAGAGTTAGATGGTGAGGATCGCTGGCTATACCATAGTTTTCCCCTAACGAAATTAGGATTGGATTGGGTGATGCTATGAGCCGACTTTTACAAAGGAGATTTAGTTATGACGGAAGAATTGATGTGGCAGTTGGTTGAGCAGTATGGCAAGGCAAGAGTGTTAGAAGTAATTAAACAATTTAAATATGAAACGAAAGGGTGCAAAAATGAGCAATACTTTGATGAGCAGTTACGAGTATTACAAGAGCAAGTGGGAAAACACGAAGCGGATTAGAGGTCGGGCGGTGGATTGCAAGCCGTTGGGTGATCGCCGTAGAACCCACGAAACTGTGGAAAAGCTAGATGGTGATGTGTATGCGTGTCGTTTATACAACACCGACTGTGTGAAGTATTACCCTGATGGGTCGGTAGGTATTCGGGTTGGCAGTTATGCAACACCCCTGACGGCGGAGTTTATCTATACTCACAGCCCCTTTAATTGCTTTAAACAATATAACAAGGTGTGGGTAAGCGTCAATACTACTGATACCAATAACACTATTAAATACCCTGTTCCCACAGGTAGCGGTGAGTTGCGGTTGATCGGTCGGGTTGAGGGCACTCAAGTTCTGTATGAACCAAGCGAGCCTGTTGTCATTAAGAAACAAGTTGTGGATAGAGCTAGGGCAAAGGAAGCTAGATCAAAGATACAAGGCTTTGTAGATTGGGCTAAGACTTTCAATAAATTATCAGATGGTTGGATACATAACGAAACGAGAGAGCAGTTCGGCAAATGCTCAGGTGGTTGGTGGCGAGCTAGTTGGGATTATGGGTTACCCGAAGGTTTGGTTTATAGCCAATGGGGTAGTGCCAATATAAATGTGGAGAAGGCTTACCAGTTTCTACAAACTTGTGATGATGATGGGTATATGCGTCTGTATCTAACTATGTTTAATCATGCGGATAATGCAGTAAACAAGCGTATGGCTAAACAAATCCAAGCACTTGATGACAAGGGTAACCCAACAGGTAACAGTATAGCCTTGCATGACTTTCAATATACATGGGAACATGTCAAGCGGAAGATATATCAGATTGCCGACAATGCGGTAAATATTATGAAGGAAGTAGAAGTGCAAGCTGGTAGCAAAACCTTAACGAAGGTTGTGTAAAAGCTTGACAAAGATGTTGATAGATGTTATAATAGTTGTATAAGTTGTAGATGTATCGGTGTTTTATTAACAGTTGTTTATAAATTAGAAAGAGAGTGCGTATGTCAGTTATTAACTTTGGTCATTCGGTATCGTTGCGGGAGTTCGCACAAGGTATCGGTGTTGTAGGTAAAGATGTAACTATCATTGGTCAAGGCGAGCCGGGGATTGGTAAAAGCTCAATGCTAAAGGTGTTGGCACAAACTTATCCCGACTATGAGATAGCGTATGTGGATTGCACGCTATTGGACTTAGGCGACTTTGCCTTGCCATATACTGAAACTCATGGCGACATGAAGGTTACTAGGTTTGCCCCTAATGCTCGGTTCAAGATGCACTATGACAAGCCTGTGATTGTTATGTTAGACGAGATCGGTAAAGCTATGAAGGCGGTCAAGAATGTGCTATTGACTCTCATGCTAGAGCATAGGATTGGCGATAACTATTTACCCGAAGGCTCTATGGTGTTCGGCACTACTAACTTGTTATCAGATGGTGTCGGCGATATGTTAGAAGCTCATGCCCGTAATCGTGTGGCTTTGGTTACAGTTCGTAAACCTGATGCAGATGAGTGGATCGATTGGGCTCTCAAGAATGATATTGCACCCGAGGTTATTGCATGGGTCAAACAGTTCCCGCATGCCCTAGCGTCTTATACAGATGGCAGTCAAAAGGACAATCCGTATATCTTTAATCCTACTCGGGCTGGCATGGGTGCGGTTGTTACCCCTCGTTCATTGGAGAAAGCTAGTCATATTGCCAAGCGTAGGGCAGACTTGGGAGATAGCTTAACTATCAGCTTATTGACAGGCACGATCGGTGAATCAGCAAGCCGAGATATGCAAGCGTTCTTTACTGTGGTGGACAAGTTGCCAACATGGGAAAGCGTGATCGCAAGCCCAACGAGTGCCAAGTTGCCTGACGATGTGGTGGCTAAATGTATCTTGGTGTTTAGTGCTATCAGTCGGGTGGACAAGGAAACTCTCAGCAAGTGGATGCAGTATGTCAAGCGTATGGACATGGAGTGGCAAGCCCTGTTCGCTACAAGCGTGATGAAGTCCCCCAAGCAAGCGTTCTGTGTCATGAATGGTGAGTTCAAAGATTGGGCTCTTAAAAACCAATGGCTATTCTAAATGTTGGTGATTATGTGCTGGTGGCTAACGATTGGGTTGGGGTTATTACGCAGTTAGGTTTTAACCCTAAGTATCACTTGGTCTTTCCTTTAGATAGAAGTAGTCCTATG
>Ga0007876_1000769_pt1 | contig 11633 bp, 10 predicted proteins | sample CryBogCBH24Aug09_FD_70958 | JGI IMG/M metagenome (GOLD analysis project Ga0007876, IMG submission 70958) | Freshwater microbial communities from Crystal Bog, Wisconsin, USA - CBH24Aug09 | ecosystem: Environmental > Aquatic > Freshwater > Lake | place: Crystal Bog, Wisconsin, USA | collected...
AATTTAAGCATCTGCGTGTCAATACTGAAAATACTCATGGCACAGGCTGCTCTTTATCTGCAGCGATTGCTACTTATCTTGCGGATGGCCATGATTTGCCGCATGCGGTGGGTAAGGCAATTGCATTTGTAGAAGCGGGGCTACAAGCTGGACGTTTTTTATCGATCGGTGAAGGGCCTGGACCAATTTGGCCAATGTTTGAGTTCTTTCCAACTGCACTTCCGCTCGAAGACCAGTAGCCCCTAAAACCAGCTAATGCCTAATTAATTCCTGGAGTCGCTTAACAGCAGTTTTTGGGTCATCTGATCCTGTGATGGCTCTGACTACGGCTACTGATCCCACACCGCTATGCGAAACCGCTTGAATACTGCTCTCATCAATTCCGCCAATAGCGACTAAAGGATAAGCTTGCATTAATTGAGCATACTTATAGAGCCGTCCTAGACCTTGAGGCGCAGTTGGCATTCGTTTAAGTGTGGTTGGGAAGACTGCTCCCATAGCAATATAGCTAGGGCAGAAGCGATCTGCATAAACCATCTCAGCGTAACCGTGGGTACTTAAACCTAAGCGCAGCCCCGCGTTTCTGATTGCATCCAGATCAGCGGTGGCTAAGTCTTCTTGACCCAGATGCACACCATAAGCGCCCAACTCAATTGCACTTTGCCAATAGTCGTTAATGAACAGCAGCGTCTTGCTGCCTTTCACTGCCTCAATTGATTGTTTGATTTCAGAATGAATATGTTTCGTATCATCGCTTTTGAGTCTCAGTTGGACAGTGGGTAGTTCAGCATCTACCATTCGCTTAATCCATTCTGAATCAGGCATGACTCCATAAAGCCCTAAGCGCTTAGGACATTCTGGAAAAGCTTTGGGATTCATAATCCGAGTCCAGGGCAATAAATCAAAATATTCGGGGCGATTGGGCCATTTGATCGGATCAAAATTTCCGTCGTGATGAACCATTCTGGACCATGCTTTCCCCAGCACTGTTGCATCGGCTTCTATAAAGCCCATGGATACCGCTGCTAAAGTAGCAGCAAGTTCGTAGTGATCAACAGCATGCTCATTATCAATGCGAGGTGGTGGTGAGCTAAAGCTATAGTCCGGAAGCGGCAGTGCGACATCATCGCTGCGATGCGCAGCCACGATCTGATCAGCAAGGTCGCGTACCAAGCTCATGAGAACTCTAGGCTTGATGCCAAAAAGGGGTGCCCACTAGTGGGGTGCTAGCTTGAGCAGATTCTTGGGCAGACATAGCGCCCGATAGATATGCTGAGCGACCAGCCGCAGTTGCCATGGCAAAGGCTTTGGCCATGGCAATCGGGTTATCAGCCAAGGCGACAGCGGTATTGAGTAGAACGCCATCAAAGCCCCACTCCATAACAGAGCAAGCATGCGATGGGAGGCCAAGACCGGCATCAACCAATAGGGGGACTTTAAGACGCTCCCTTAGGAGTTTCATGGCATAAGGATTGAGCGGGCCTTGACCAGTCCCAATCGGAGCCGCCCAAGGCATTACCGCTTGGCAGCCCACATCGACGAGGCGCTGACAAAGGATCAGATCTTCAGTGCAATAGGGCAAGACCTTGAAGCCATCATTGATCAGTGTTTTTGCAGTTTCAACTAGACGCAGTGTGTCAGGTTGTAGGGTGTAATCATCGCCTATTAACTCGAGTTTGATCCAGTCAGTTTCAAAAACCTCTCTGGCCATTTGCGCAGTTGTGATGACCTCTTGGGGGCTATGACATCCTGCTGTGTTCGGCAACACAGGAACAGACATCTTTTTTAACAGTTCCCAAAAAGTATTTTTTCCTTGTTCTGCAATAGAACCCTGGCGACGTAAGCTCACGGTAATCATTGCTGGCTGAGAAGCAAGAACTGCTTCCTCTAAAATTTGAGGGGAAGGGTAGCGCGAGGTGCCCAATAGTAAGCGACTCGAAAAATGTTCGCCATAGAGCACGAGATCATCTTTACTCAAAGCGTTTTGCTCTTTAATGGAATTCATATTCATAGTAAAAATCATCCACCAGTGACTGGCGAAATAACCTCGATCTGATCATTTTCGGCAAGAACGCACTGACCATAGTTCGACTTGGGAATAAATTGCAAATTAATGGCTACTGCAAAAGGGGGCTGAGCTTTTAGAGCCACGAGTGCATGCTCTAGTTTTGCTCCCTCTGGAAGTAAATGTTCAATCTGATTGATCATTACGCGCATGCTGCTACCCTATTTATTGAGGTGTCAGCAATCTTGAGGCCTAATTGTTTTGCTGTTTGACTTGAACCGCTTATTAATAATTCGATCACGCTATCTAGTATTGCTGGAGCAATCATAAAGCCATGACGATAGAGCCCATTAATAGATAAACGCTTGGTTGGACCAGTACCGCTCTCAATACGAACCTCAGGTAAGTTATTCTTTAAAGTCGGCCGACATTGGGTAGCCATCTCTAAAATACGAGCTTCTGCAAAACCGCTGTGTACGGTATAGACTGCACTCAACAACTCCATTGCGGAGCGTACGCTCATTTCTGAATGATCATCAGACTCGATCTCGGTAGCGCCGACCACATAAATATGATTCTCTTTTGGCGCAATATAAATGGGATAGCGTGGATGAATTAAACGAGTGGGTCTTCGTAAATTGACCTCTGGTGCATAAAGACGGATAACTTCACCACGAACTCCGCGCAAATAGTTACCCTTAGTTTCTGGCCAATCTTCTTTGGCACCTAAGCCTCGACAATCAATCACCCAATCATATTGACCAGATTGCTCTAGGGCCAGTGGCTCTGGGGATTGATGCCAATGTAAATTGACGGGCAGGTTAGACAGCTCTAGCGCTAAAGCATTGAGTAGCTGCCGGTTATCCAGTTGGCCCTCATTGGGCAAATAGAGCCCTTGATTAAAACGATCGGCAACGCTGGGTTCAATCTCCAGTAGTCTTTTAGAATCGAGTAACTCTGGTTCAGTAAGCACCGGATTACTGCGTTGATTCTTTTGCAGATGCTTAACAAAACGCTCTGCATCATTTGCATCTTGGCGATGCCACAAAATCAGACTGCCATTTTGCTGAAAGAAAACTGGGCTAGCCAATTTGGCAATGATTTCTGGCCAACGCGACAAGCTATGTACACCCATATTGACGACATTGTTCTCGGTGATGGCAGACTCAGCTAAAGGCGCAAGCATTGCTGCAGCGACGCGGGCAGCAGACAATGCAGCGTCAGGACCACCTTGATCATATAGATCGACTTGGCCCCCCGCTTGCGCGAGCTCGACCGCCAAGAGGCGCCCCATCAAACCAGCACCAACAATAGCGAATCGACCCTGCGCTATGGAATCCATCTTGAGTTACAGACCCGTTACTTATTGGTAGATTTCGCTACCGCGTTTACGAAACTCAATTGACTTTTCTTCCATGCCTTTATTTGGGTCAACTCCCTCAGCTTTCAGATTGGCTGCATAGTCTCGTACTTCTTGAGTAATCTTCATTGAGCAGAATTTAGGTCCGCACATAGAGCAGAAGTGAGCAATCTTGGCACCTTCAGCGGGTAAGGTGGCATCGTGATATTCACGCGCACGCTCAGGATCCAGTCCTAGATTAAATTGGTCTTCCCAACGGAACTCAAAGCGGGCTTTGGAGAGGGCGTTATCCCGAATCTGTGCACCAGGCAAGCCCTTGGCCAGATCGGCACCATGCGCAGCAATCTTATAAGTGATGATGCCTTCACGGACATCTTCTTTATCTGGTAAGCCTAAGTGCTCCTTAGGAGTCACATAGCAGAGCATCGCTGTACCATACCAACCAATTTGGGCTGCACCAATACCGCTGGTGATGTGGTCATAGCCAGGAGCAATATCGGTGATCAATGGTCCTAAGGTATAGAAGGGCGCCTCTAAGCAATGCTTTAATTCCTCGGTCATATTTTCTTCAATACGCTGCATGGGAACGTGGCCAGGGCCTTCAATCATGACTTGCACATCGTGCTGCCAGGCTTTAGCAGTGAGTTCGCCAAGGGTATGTAATTCACCAAACTGGGCCGCATCATTGGAGTCAGCGATACAACCAGGACGCAAGCCATCTCCTAGACTGAATGAAACGTCATAGGCTTTCATGATCTCGCAGATTTCATCGAACTTGGTATAGAGGAAATTCTCTTTGTGGTGGGCTAGGCACCACTTGGCCATGATCGAACCACCGCGCGACACAATACCGGTAATACGGTCTGCAGTCAGTGGCACGTAACGTAGCAATACACCAGCATGAATTGTGAAGTAATCCACACCCTGTTCAGCTTGCTCTACCAAGGTATCGCGGAACATTTCCCAAGTGAGGTCTTCTGCGATGCCGCCAGTCTTATCGAGGGCTTGGTAGATCGGCACAGTGCCGATCGGTACAGGAGAGTTACGAATAATCCATTCACGGGTTTCATGAATATGTTTACCAGTAGAGAGATCCATGATGGTGTCAGCACCCCAACGGATTGACCAAACCATTTTTTCAACTTCTTCATTAATTGAAGAGGTGACTGCCGAGTTACCCAAATTGCCATTGATCTTGACGCGGAAGTTGCGGCCAATAATCATAGGCTCTAGTTCGGGGTGATTAATATTGGCTGGAATGATGGCGCGACCTGCAGCAATTTCTTGACGGACAAATTCACCGGTAATACTCTCTGGAAGATTGGCGCCATAACTCTTGCCAGGGTGTTGCTTTAACAACTGGGTGTACTCTGGATTTTTGCGCAGTTGCTCTAGACCCATTGATTCACGCAGGGCAACGTATTCCATCTCTGGAGTAACAATGCCTTTACGAGCGTAATACATCTGACTCACATTCTGACCAGCTTTGGCGACCCGAGGTGCGCGAATGTGGGCAAAGCGTAAGTGCTGCGTCTCTGCATCTTTCGAGCGAGCGACTCCATAGTCAGATGAGGGTCCCGTTAATTGTTCTGTGTCATTGCGTTCTGCAATCCAAGTCTCTCGTAAGGCTGGCAAACCTTTTTCTAAATTGATAACGATTTCAGGATCGCTATAGGGGCCAGAGGTGTCATAAACCGGGATAGGGGGATTGGGGACCATCTTTTCCCCAACGCGGGTAGCGAACTGTTCAATCATGCGCACAGGGGCCTTAATATCAGGCCGTGATCCTGCTAAATAGGTTTTACTGGATGCCGGATAGGCAAATTTTTGACCAAAGTCTCGTTCGAGGCTCTTGAGGCTTGGAATTTCAGGTTTTGTTTTTGGGTTCTTGGTGCTCATATCCATCTCCTAACATATTTAGATGGACGAAACCGGGTACCGGTCTGATGGAACTCCCCACGCCAGCATTACCTGGTTCGGGTAAGAGGGTCTTTCTCAGCGCCTTTTTGTTAAGGGCACCCCTGTTTCATCCTTAAAGTGATTTAACCACAAAATGGAACTTAGGAGGGGAAGCTGAGTTTGCTGCTCCGCAAAATGAAGTCAGCCGTGACAAAAGCAGCGTCTGTCGTGAATTCCTCTGCCAAGATACGGGCCGCCGCCTCGGCTAGCGAGATTTCAATAAAGCTGCTGACCTCACCATCATGATTGGTGGGAATAAAGTTGCTTGAAAGTGCAAGGTCGTAGATAAACAGCTGCTCATCATGAAAGCCACCCCCGAGAATAGGGCGGCGCATATGGACTTTGCCGGCTGGGGTAATTTGCGTGGCCAATTGTGGTGGGACGCCAGCTTCTTCCCATAATTCTCGAACAGCACAAACCCAAGGGGTTTCATCTGCAGAAATACCACCCGCTGCCAGATTATCTAGAAGACCAGGATCGGTTCTTTTGCTCTCACTGCGCCGACCAAGCCACAAATTTCCTTCTTTGGTAAAGCCATTGATATGACTGGCAGTGCTTCGTAAACCCAGAATCCTAAAAGCGGCCCTCTCAAGGCGAAAGTAGGCGTGACCATTGTGATCAATCCAAGCAAACTCTTCATTACGCCAACCGGGGATAAAGCCACCTTGGCGCAGTCGATTAGCTAACTCAGTCAAGCCTGCAGAGATCAGAAAGGGACTCGCGCTATTAATGAATAGGCCATGGTGATCCATATGAATATGGCTAATTTTTTTCTCTTGCAAAGAGTCATGAATAAAAGGAATGAACTCGGGATTGATATGACCAATGATTTGCTTTTCAGCATGTGCACCAATAAAAAAAATGGGCAAGAAATCAAGTGGTGCAGAGCGTGCCGAATTTTGCAGCATCTCTTCGAGGGCAGCTAAGGTGCTGTCATTTATTTTTTGCATAAGCAGAGTGTAAGAGAAATTGCAAGCGAACTATACAGAAAGTCAAGCAAGATAAACTGCTCAAATATTGGGCAAGCTAGGTCGCTCTATACAAATCGGTAACTTAGCAAAACAATTTGGTATTTATCCACAGAGCCTGTGGATAACTTTGACTCAAATTTGGTCCCTCCGCCAGGAGTCGAACCTGGATCTACCGCTTAGGAGGCGGTTGCACTATCCATTGTGCTACAGCGGGTCACTGAGACTTAACTACACAAAGCCCATAACTGCTTAGTGATGTTCACCATCAGTTCTGGGCGATAGTAGCTGATAAATACGAGAGCAAGCAATATTAAAGTGATCCCACGAACTAACCAGGTAGAGAGCGGGGTATTCATGCTGGGAGTTCCTCTTGTGAACTGCGCGAAAGGGCTTTTTCTTTAACGGGTAAGTTAATTAGGCATGCCAACACACCAAGGCCAATTGCAATATCCCAAACCACGCTATAAGAGCCCGTCAGATCATATAAATAGCCACCCAAAAAAGCGCCTGAGAAGCTCCCCAATTGATGAGCAAAGAAAATCAAGCCCGAGAGCATGCTCAGGTATTTAACCCCAAAGATTTGCGCAACAATGCCATTAGTCAGTGGAATAGTAGAAAGCCATAAGAAACCCATCACGGCAGAAAAAATATAAACAGTGATAGGCGATAGTGGTGTCCATAAAAAAGCCATGATGGCAATGGACCTGCCAAAATAAATTCCTGAGAGTAAATAACGTTTAGGAAAGCGCTGCCCGAAAATACCTGCGCAATAGGTACCAAAGACGTTGAATAATCCAATCAAAGCAAGGGCCGTGGTTGCAATCGTAGGTGATCCTACCGCTGGATAAGTTTGAGACATATCCTTAAGGTAGGGCGCCAAGTGAACCGCAATAAAAACTACCTGAAAGCCACAGACAAAATAACCCAGAGTTAAATAACGATAGCTTGGATTGCTAGCTGCCTCTCGAAGTGCTTGTCGAATTGTTTGGTCACCAGCGGCATGGGTATAGACAAAATTCTTCTCCCGCAATAAGAAAGCAGTTGGGATCATGAAGCTCGCAATAATCGCCAAGAGGAGGAGGGCATCTTGTGGACCAAAACGACTCAAGAGACCTTGTTCAGCAGGAATCATTAAGAACTGACCAAAGGATCCTGCAGCAGCAGTGATTCCCATTGCCCAGACGCGTTTATCGGCTGGTACATTTCTGCCTAAAATTCCATAGACCACGCTATAGGTCGTCGCTGTTTGGGCCAAACCAATCAGGAGGCCACCCGCAATTGTGAAGTTCAAGGTATCGCTAGATATGGCCATGCCTGCCAAGCCAAGGGCGTAGAGTAGGCCACCAAGAAGCATGATTCTGAATGCGCCAAATCGATCAGCAAGTGCCCCAGTAAGCGGTTGGAATGCACCCCAAATTAAATTCTGTAGCGCAATCGTGAGGGCGAATGTGCCGCGTCCCCAGCCATTTTCTAAAGTGATGGGTAAATTAAATAAACCAAAGCCATGACGAATACCCATAGAAAGGGTGACCATGAGCCCACCATAAATCAGAACCTCTTTAATACTGAGAGAGCGAGCAACTTTTTCTGGGGAGATCACAAAACACCTTTGTCATAAAGTTTCTCTATTGCTTTGCTATCCAGCATCAAGTGTTCTTGCAAAACTTCTCGAGTATGTTGCCCCAACATGGGTGGTGGCATGTTGTATTGAACTGGCGACTGGGATAAATGCATTGGACTGGCAACTAACTTCATTTGGCCTACTGCTGGATGGGGAACCGTGACTTCAATGCCTCTGGCCTTTACCTGTGGGTCCTCAAAAACCTCTTTAAAGTTGTTAATAGGACCACATGGCACTTGCGCTTCTTCAAGCAAATGAATCCATTCGGCTTTGGTCTTTTGTCGTGTCATTGCCTCTAAAAGTGGTACGAGCTGATCGCGATGTTTAACCCGCTTAGGGTTGTCGTGAAAACATGGATCATTGGCTAACTGGGCTTGACCACCCACAGTTACAAAGTGTTTGAACTGACTATTGTTTCCAGCGGCAACAATGATCCAGCCATCGGATGTTGGGAAAGTTTGATACGGCACGATCGTTGCCGATGCATTTCCTAAACGTTGCGGAATTTGTTCAGTACATAAATAAGCACTGGCTGCATTAGCCATGACCGCAATTTGTGTATCGAGTAAAGCCATATCGATGCATTGCCCTTCGCCAGTCCGATCGCGATGAATCAGGGCTGCCATGATTGCATTCGTTGCATACATACCTGTAAAAATATCGGCAATCGGCACTCCCGCTTTTTGGGGTGATGCCCCTGGAACATTTTCTGCTTCGCCGGTAACACTCATGAAGCCACCCATGCCCTCAATAATCATGTCATAGCCTGGGCGATTGGCATAAGGGCCAGTTTGACCAAAGCCAGTAATCGAGCAGTAAATCAAATCGGGCTTTACTTTTTGTAGAGCAGCATAGTCAAGGCCGTATTTCACGAGTTGGCTTACTTTGTAGTTTTCAATCAGAACGTCAGACTCGGCGACTAATTTGCGAATGATGTCTTGCCCCTCAGGTGTGCTGATATCAACGGTGATTGAGCGTTTATTTCGATTCATGGCGATGAAAAAAGCCGTCTCACTGCTATCTTGACCTTGAGCATCTTTAGCGAAGGGTGGCCCCCAATGGCGAGTATCGTCTCCAACCCCAGGTTTTTCTACCTTAATGACATCGGCACCCAGGTCAGCCAAATTTTGGGTGCACCAAGGTCCAGCGAGAACCCGGCTGAGGTCTAAAACACGAATATGACTTAAGGCACCCATTAGCTAATTTTGGCATGAATACAGGGTTAATCCCTGAAATTTGAGGGTGTCAGCCAGACATGGCTACAATTTGCGCGAATGGCTACACGTAAAACCTCCGAATACAGCGAATCATCGATTCAGGTCCTCAAAGGCCTTGAACCCGTCCGGCAGCGGCCCGGAATGTATACCCGCACTGATAATCCACTGCACATTATTCAAGAGGTTCTGGATAACGCATCGGATGAAGCGCTAGGGGGATTTGGCAAACACATCATTGTGACGATGCATACCGATGGTAGCGTGAGCGTAGAGGATGATGGTCGAGGTATTCCTGTTGGAATACATCCCACTGAAAAACTCCCTGTTGTAGAAATCGTATTCACTCAATTGCATGCTGGTGGTAAGTTTGAAAAAGGCAGTGGCGGGGCATACGCCTTTTCAGGCGGCCTGCATGGTGTTGGCGTCTCCGTTACGAATGCACTCTCCAAACGACTGGAAGTGACTGTATGGCGTGATGGGCAAGTTTCTACGCTGACCTTTGCTGATGGCAAGGTTATCGAGAAACTCAAATCCAAAGCTTCTAGCAAAGAAGATAAGTCACATGGCACTCGGGTACGAGCTTGGCCTGATGCAAAGTATTTTGATAGTGCAGTTATTCCAATGCCGGAGTTGATTCGTCTACTAAGATCTAAGGCGGTTTTACTCCCTGGGGTTAAAGTCACGCTGATTCAAGAAAAATCAGGTGATAGTCAAACTTGGCAATACGCTCAAGGCCTACGTGGCTACCTTAATGAAGCGATTGCCCAAGCAGGCCATGGAGCCGAGGTCATTCCTCCATTTGAAGGCGAGCAATATGCCACTGGGAATAGTGATGAAGATGGTTTTGCTGAAGGTGAGGGTGCTGCTTGGGTAGTGGCTTGGACCGAGGATGGCGCACCCGTCCGTGAGAGCTACGTCAATCTAATACCAACACCAGCCGGCGGAACACATGAGAGTGGTTTGCGCGAAGGCTTATTTAATGCTGTCAAAGGTTTTATTGAGATGCATGCTTTGCAACCCAAAGGTGTCAAGCTGATGCCGGAAGATGTGTTTGCAAGAGCCTCCTTTATTTTGTCGGCAAAAGTTCTAGATCCCCAATTTCAGGGGCAAATTAAAGAGCGCCTGAACTCCCGTGATGCAGTGCGTTTGGTTTCGGCTTATTCCAAATCGGCCCTAGAGCTTTGGCTAAATCAACATGTCGATTACGGTCGCAAACTTGCTGATCTCGTCATTAAGCAGGCGCAAGCGAGAACGCGTGCTGGCCAAAAAGTTGAGAAGAAAAAATCATCAGGGGTTGCTGTTCTCCCAGGAAAGCTAACCGACTGCGAGAGTCAAGATACCGGCATGAACGAAATCTTCCTGGTTGAGGGAGACTCAGCGGGGGGCTCAGCAAAGATGGGTCGCAATAAGGAGTATCAAGCTATCCTGCCGCTCAGAGGAAAGGTTCTTAACACTTGGGAGGCAGAGCGTGATCGCCTCTTTGCGAATAATGAAGTGCACGATATCGCTGTAGCAATTGGAGTTGATCCGCATGGTCCCAATGACGAGATCGACTTAAGTAATTTGCGTTATGGCAAGGTTTGTATTCTGTCTGATGCAGACGTTGATGGAGCGCATATTCAAGTTTTATTGCTCACTTTGTTCTACAAGCACTTTCCTAAACTCATTGACTTGGGCCATGTCTATATCTCCAGACCGCCTTTATTTAGAGTGGATGCACCAGCCCGTGGTAAGAAGCCTGCTCAAAAAATCTATGCTCTGGATGCAAATGAGCTGCAAGCAATTGAAGATAAGTTACGTAAAGATGGGGTTCGCGAAGCAGCCTGGCAAATTTCCCGCTTTAAAGGTTTGGGTGAAATGAGTGCGGAGCAATTGTGGGATACCACTTTAAACCCGGATACTCGACGCCTTTTGCCTGTAACCTTGGGCGATTGGACCCAGGATGAAACGATTAAGACCATGGATATGTTGATGGGTAAATCTGAATCTGGCGCACGGCGCGATTGGTTGGAAGAACGCGGTAATGAAGTTGAGGCAGATATCTAATGGCCATTAAGAAGCCCGTTAAGAAAACAGTTTCCACAAAATCGGCCAAGCCGGTAGAGCAGGCTGATCTTTTCTCTAATATCGATGCGATAGAAATTGCTGAGGTCGACCAAGTCTTACCGAAGTCATCAAAGTCTGGCGGCAATTCGCCACCACATGATCCTAATAAGGTTGAACTCAATGAAGATGACAAAGATAGCTTAACGCTGGCAGTGTATGCGGAGCGTGCTTATTTAGATTACGCCATTAGCGTTGTGAAGGGCCGTGCTTTACCAGATGTTGCAGATGGACAAAAGCCAGTGCAACGCCGCATTCTTTTCTCCATGAGCGAGATGGGTTTGCGGGCGGATGCAAAACCTGTGAAGAGTGCGCGGGTCGTAGGTGATGTATTGGGTAAGTTCCATCCACACGGCGATCAATCTGCTTATGACGCATTGGTACGTTTGGCGCAAAG
>Ga0007876_1000784_pt1 | contig 11489 bp, 12 predicted proteins | sample CryBogCBH24Aug09_FD_70958 | JGI IMG/M metagenome (GOLD analysis project Ga0007876, IMG submission 70958) | Freshwater microbial communities from Crystal Bog, Wisconsin, USA - CBH24Aug09 | ecosystem: Environmental > Aquatic > Freshwater > Lake | place: Crystal Bog, Wisconsin, USA | collected...
GAATACCATATGATGCCCGAATCTGTCGCCCCCATGAGCTTCACCATCCCTATCGATCTGGACCGCCAGGTGACGATCGCCGTGCGCAGCGGGGGACGGGCCAAGCATGTGGCCGCCTGCTGCTGCGGCGCGCTGATGCTCATCCTGATGGTGTCGGGGTTCATCACAGAGTGCGCGGGCCTGTCGCACACGCGCGACGGCGATCTGGGCGGCGGCTGCCCGTCAAACTACTGGAACGGCGCGGCCGGGCTGCTCTCGGTTCGCGCGATCTTTTGGGTGTTCCTTGCCGCGAGCGCCGCGCTGTGCTGGGCGTACGAGGAGGTCCCGCCGTGCACGCCGTACCTCTTTGGCGTAGGGATCCTGCCCCTCACGCTTTCCAACACGGCACTCACCGCGCAGGCGTGGGAGGCCGTCAACTGCACGCGGGCCATGATGGAGCACAACCGCGACGCCGACCCGCTCATCGCCGCCGGGAGCTCGGTGCTGCTGCTGGTGGACTGGGTCATGCTGCTGGCCTTCGCCGCCTGGATGGCGCTGGCCGCCGCCGCTCCTCGCCGCGTGGCGCCGACGGAGTTCCCGGACGAGGAGGATGGTTGCATCTCCTGCTGCTCCGAAGGCTGCTGCTGCAGGGCGCCGGCAGCGTGCTGCGGCTTCGTCTGCGCCGCCGGGGCGTGCGCGTGCGTGCTGAGCCCCTGCATCGTCTTCATAATCGGGCTGGTCTACGCGCACGGCAAGGACGCGTGCCCGTCGGCCTTCTGGCCGTTCGCCATGGCCAGCTTCTTCATCCTGCCGTGCTGCACCGGCTCCCTCTCGCGCGGCTCCATCGGCTCCAGCGATGCTGGGGAGTATAGGGCCTTCAGGACCTCGTGCGGACCCTTTGTCCTCGCAGTCGTCCTGGGCCTCTCCATCGCCGCCATCGTCCTGGCCGCGGACGCCCTTCAGTCCGACGACTGCAAGCGTGCGATGGGCAACGACGGCGCAGCCGGTCCCCTGCTTGCGATCGCCGTCGTCATGTACGCGACCTTTGGGCTGATTGCGTCCGTCGCGTGCGTGTTGCGGTGCGTTAAGGATGCTATGTGCGTTGATGAGAAAAATTGAAGGAGACGCGATCCTCTAATTTCTGTGCCGATCAATGGCGATCATCCTTTATTTATTTTCATCGTCGACACGCTCGAATACCACCCCCTCCGCCGCGAACACGGCAGGGTCTCCTTGCTCGCCGCCGCTCACCCTGATCGTCAGCTCGCGCGCCGCCCCCGAGAAGATGGCGCCGCGCGGCCAGGCGATCCCCGTGTTCACCAGCTCGAGCCGCGACACGCATTGGCATTCGCCCACCAGGTTCCAGAAGAACTCCGAGCGCCAGTCCAGCAGGCGGACGTTTTCGAGGCGGAGAACGCTCCTCCCCCTCGTCGGCCTCATCTCCTTCGAGTCGTTGGTCAGGGCCGCCTGGATCAGCGCAAGCAACCCCGCGCCGAACCACCGCGCGCCGGGGAGCGAGGCGTCGGTGAGCACCACGTTCCGGATCGACGCGGAATTTGCGACGACGCTTATGAGCACGCCCATGATGGGTGTGTTCTCGAGCACCCACGTCTGGCACTGCCGATCGCGCAGCCGGCCGGTGCGCACCCGCACCTTGAGCGTCTCGAGGTTCGGGAGGCCGAGCAGCAGGCGCGTGAGCGTGTTTGCCGCCTCGTTGCTGCGGGTCGTGCCTTTTTGCTCCTCGATCGGCTGGATCAGAAACAGCTCGACGCTGCGGATCGACCCGGACAGCCCGAGCTCCGCCGCCTTCTCCAGGTACAGCCGCAGGCATCCCGCCACGTGGTGCAGGTTGTGGTGCGCCTGGAAGTACCAGGCGAGCGCCGCGTCCGAGAACGGCGCGAAGACGCGCTCGGGGAGCGGGAACGCCTTGGGGATTTTGGGGCGGAGCCGGAGGTCCGCCGCGGGGAACATCCACTGCGCGCTGACGAGGTGGATCGTGTCGCGTTGCCTGCGTGCGCGCTCCATGCCGGACAGCCGCAGCGCCTCCTTCGGATCGTGCCATAGCGGCAGGACCACGTGGCGGCCGCCGTCGCGCGAGTCCGCCATGGCCGCGTCGCGGAAGGCGGTGCACACGGGCATCCACTCGGGCTGCCACTTGCCGCTCAGGCGGCGGATGTGCTCGAGGATCGATGCTGGGAGCGCTGAGATGATCGGCATGTAGAGGTGGTGTGGTGTGGGTGTTTTTGGATCTGTTTGATTTTTTTTTTTGTTGTTGCAGCTTCTGTAGACTTTTGCAGGCCATACCATGGATTGTTCTGTCTTGAAGTGGCTGACTCGGATACGAACCACATGCCTGATGCGGGCCGGCGCTGACTCGGATACGAACCACCCGCCTGATGATGGGTCTCGGAGAAGCCGGATGCGTTTATTTTGCGCTGCGCTCGTGTTGGGATCTATATAAACACGCGCGTTGGGATGGGCTACCCGCATCGTTGCCAGTTGCTTCAGCCTTTTTTCGCCAGACAAGAAGAAGTATGCAGCATCAGGCAGCAGCGCCAAACTCCGCCCCCTCCATCGTCGCCGGCTGTCTGCCGTCCGACGGCGCCTCGTTTCAGGCCATCTTTGGGCCTGATGGGGGCCACCGTCGCTTCTGGGTCAGGTACACCATCTCGCGGACGCTGGTGATCCGCAGGAGGACCGAGGAGCCCGGCCAGCCGCCGTCCGATCTGTTCCGGTTTGAGAACCGGTTCGGCATCGGGGCGCCGGCCGTCGGCGACTGGTATCTGGTCCCGACCGGCGAGGCGAACGAGACGGATTACTACACGCTGATGTGGTACGTCGGCGCGTTGGATCTGTTTGAGGGAACGCACGTGTTTTCCCGGGTGGAGGACGTCCGCCCTGTCGTGAGGGACGGGACGTGGAGACTGTTTCACAACCATTACCGCGTCGCTCGGCTGGAGCAATGCCGTCGGGCGGCCTGCGTCAGGCCGGAGTATTCGAACAACCCTTGGTCAGGCGAGCTGGTGATGGCCCGTCCGCCGAGCGCCGAGGCCGAGCCGTCGTCGTCCGGCTGCTTCTTCTTTCGGACCAGCCGGCGGGTGCTCGATTCGGGCCATGTGAGCGCCGAATGCCTCCGCCGGCGGCTGTCCGAGCAGCAGTCGGCCTCGCTCGAGACGATGCGGCAGGTGCACGCCTACGACGAGGAGCTGCACGCCGAGGTGGCGCGGCTCAGGGAGACCAACCGCCAGCTGGAGGCCGAGCTCGCCGCCGCCAGGGGTGAGATCAGGTCCCTCGAGCGCGAGGACCAGCGGCTCCGCGAGGACACGGAGCGCCTGCGCAGGTTCGTCGCCGGCACGGAGGTGTCGGGCGCGCTTGAGTTTATGGACAGCATCGCTCAGGTTCGTGATGCCGTTCAGGGGTTGAAGCAGGTGCTGTACACGGTGTACGAGGGCGCCCTTGTTTGCCCTATCACGATGGCGCAATTTGTGGATCCTGTTGTTGGTGTCTACTTGGAGCACGTGGATCCGGACAATGTGCTTCACGTCTACGAGCGCGACTGGTTGGATCGTTATCGCAGGGCCGGTGGTCGTTCGTGTCCCACGACCAGGGCGCCGATCTCGATGGTTTCCGGTCTGCGAACCGTTCTTCCGCTGAAGTGGTTGAGCCAGCAGTGGCCGGGTGTCGATTCGGCCGTTGCGGCGTTGGAATCCATTCTGAGTCGAATGGCGAGGAGTGTGCCTCCGGATTCGGTCTTCAAACGAAAGGCGGCCAGAGAGGAGCCCCCTTCCCCCGTTTTGCGTAGCAACAGTTGGCGTGGCTGATAGTTGCCTGGCCGCAGCAGCGGCTGGTGCGACGAATAAAGCCCGTCCCGGTCATCTCACAGACGAAACGCAATGCACGCCACGTGTATATAAGCCGCGCGCGGTGCCGTGATGAGAGCATCATCATATGTCCGCCGATAATGTGGTGTTTCCTCCGCCGATGGTGTTTGACCGCAGGCGGAAGATGCGGGTGCCGCTCGGGACCGTGAAGGAAGAGGAGGCACCGATCTGCATCATACCAGCAGCGGCCTTACCTCCGCCGCCTCCTCCTCCTGCGCTGGTGGACGACATTCTTGGCCACTGGGTCCTCGCCTCGCTGGTGTTCTTGGCCGTGGCCGTTCTTATTTTTCTCGTGCGACTCGTGGTCCCCGCCGCCGTTTCAGCGCTCGTGGTGTCCTGCATACACGCGGCCGCGGTGCTGCTGGAGGGTCTGATTGCGCTCAACGGGCTGTACCTGCTGCAGGGCGGTGTGTTGCCAGGCGGGGGGTTAAGCTGTGATGGGGTCGGCAGAGGCATATGTGACTTCATTAAATTTAATCGTACAGGATTTCAGGACAGGTTGGCTATGTAGATTAGGATGCCGAAGGTCAGTTTGGAGATTATGCCTATGATGATGCTGGCGAATTCGATGTTGTAGGTTGGGTCGATCCGATTGATATAGTTTGCATATTCGTCTATCAGTGCAGCGACTGGTCTTGGTTTGATCTTCATTGAGATGAATTGGATTATGTGTGTCGCTAGAAAGCATACCATCTCAATTAGTATCATCATTGTTGTCAGAGAAGTGAACGTATCCGATGCTGGCATGCATGTGCGGCTTGCAGACATGTTGATGAGAATGGTAGCGTAGGCGCAGAGGAGGGTAAACCAACCGGATACGTGCGCTATGGCGTAGAAAAAGAATGACCCCTTCGGCCACATGTCCACGCTGCCGTACTCTGATTTATCCTCGAATAGCGTCTCTCCTATTAGTTGAAACACAGAGAAAGCAAACATGTTGGCTGCGACGTTGATCAGGATGCAGACGTCTGTGATTCCAACCTGTGTACACAGAACAGTGAATAGGAAAGGCGTCGTGAGGCTTTGTTCTATGCTTCCGGCGAGGTTGTTTTTGCCGTCGTTGAATTTTCGATAATATGATGTCGTGGCCAGCAGCGAGGCAATTTGACAGATGAACGACAGTAAATAGTAGAACCCGATGAAATATCTGATATCTACGATAGACGTCGACAGAATTACGGGGCGAACGTACATGGTTGATATTGTTGAGCTGTACATGCCGTATGTTGAACAAGTGGTTGACAATGTGGCTCCGTCGCCGAACACGAGGTCGTCGAATGTATGTCTTTTCATCGTCGAAGAATTGACCCATACTCCTAGGGTTTGGGTGATTGGGATGCCCAATCGACTGGTGGTGATTTTTACTGTGGAGCCGCCGAAACTTTGGGTGAATGATAAACCTCCGACCAGTGCAAGGATGACGCTTGTGAGTATGAATTGGATAAATGCCCAGTACCACAGGGTTATGCCGTAGCTCTTTTTGCTGTCGTTTGAGATAAGGGTTTCTTTTTTCTCGGCATCTGTCACTGCGGAGCCCAAAGGAAACATCCGCAACCTCATTTGAAGATAGTCTGTGCATCGTTTTTATACTGTTCGAATGCTGGATTCAGCCTGTTGTTGTCAGACCTCGATGACAAAAAATAAGTTTTCTTTCTTCCTATCTACAACCGTTCACCATCATCAGCAACCAGCAAACATCCCAATGCTCCGATACACGTCGTGCCTGTTTTCAACCATCGTCATCCAAGCCTACCATCGTCGCCGCGCGCTTGCGGACGATTCAACTCTCCGCCTCGCCTGCTACCATCACATCTTCCTTGCAGTTCTAGCGCTCAGCATCCTCTTCCACTGCACGCGCGACCCGCGCATCGGCGTGGTGGACCGTGCGCTGGCGCACCTGGCGTTCGGCTTCGTCGTGTGGTGCGACTCGCGGCGGGCGATCGACGAAGGGGCCGCATGGGTCCTGGCGTTTCCGCTGGCCGTGGCGTGCCTGTGGGTGGCGCAGAGGCGGTGGCCTACCATGGCGGTGAGTAGTTGCTGCGGTGTTTTTGGTCAGCATATGTGATGCTTATCGCGCCGTTTGGGGCAGGATTTGCTTCATGGCTGTCTTCACGTGACGACGGTTTTGGGCGTGAATCTGTATCTGTACGTGCTGGAGTGAGATAAATAGTATATAAACCGTCCGATCCGCAAGGCACCCCCATCGATGTCTCATCGCCGTGTTCAGTACGTGTTCACTATCAAGGTGAAACAGGGGGACACAGTAGGCCTTGAGCCGTGGACAGGCTCCGGGTCCGGTGCGTCTGGCGAGCGCGTGTCTCTGGGGTCGATCGACACCGTGGGTGCAATTTTCTACGACGAGCACCTCGAAAAGCACATGCAGCTTCTGTATGTGAATCAGTTCGACCAGACCTGCTTCTGCTCTGGTCTGTCCGGCGGCGTATATCGGTTCCCGCCGAGCAGGAGGGTGATCGTCCCGTTCGATGGTCCAAAGGTCGCGCTGGTGAATCGCACGCTGATTCGCCATTTCATGGACAGGGTGAACGGGGGCTACCGCATTCTGGAGGATTTCCGTTGAGGGAACGGGTGCGCTTGCTGCTGTTGCACTGTGTTTATTGAATGCCACACGCTCAGTCGTGCTCCAGCAGCCACAGCACCGCGTCCATGATCGCGCCGAACGCGTCGAGGAGCTGCTGGTAGAGCGACGTGAGGAAAGGCAGCGAGTGGTAGGAATACACCAGTTGCTGCATCACAGAATCTCGCCGCCCTCCCGTTTTGTATCGGCCGTGTTCCTGCGCACAGCGGTCAGCCACTCAGCGCCAGCGAGCGGGGCCAAAGCACTCGGGATACCGATCGGCCAGCATCCGCACGACCTCCTGCTGCGCGCGCTGCTCGACGTGGTGCGCGATCTGGTCGCCGAACGCGCCGAGGAAGTCGTTGCCGAGCGCCTCGACGATGATGCGGCCCGTCTCCTGCTCGACTCGGTCGACGGTCATGTTGGCGAACACGCCGAGCTTCGTCTCGTACAGGTCGAGCCGCGCGTGGATCTCGCCCGCCTCGTGCTCGACGGCGCTCGTCACGCGCTTGAGCTCAGAGGCCTGCGTCTCGACGGCGTCCGTCACGCGCGCGAGTTCGGCTGCATCCCGCTCGACGGCGTCCGTCACGCGTGCGAGCTCGGAGGCCTGCCTCTCGACTGCGTCCGTCACACACGCGAGCTTGGAGGCCCCCATCTCGACTGCGCCCGTCACACACGCGAGCTCGGAGGCCTGCCTCTCGACGGCACCCGTCACGCGCTTGAGCTCTGCCGCCTCCCGTTCTACAGCGCGCTCGAGCTCGGCCTCCAGCGCGCCGACCCTCGCCTCAAGCGCCGCGATTCGGGACATTGCGTCCTCTGTTACGGGGGAGGTGGCAGCGTGCTTGTCCAACCGCTCCTCGTCGAGCAGCGGCTCCTCCAGCTGGGGCGACATGCGGATGGGGCACTGGCAGCACAGGTCAAAGAGCGAGCAGAACAGCGGCATGAGGGGGGTGCGACGATCGCGCATGCTGTGTTTAAATAGCGCCTTGTGGCGAACGGCTTCGTATCGCCTGGGCATGGTTGCTGCGAACATGGAAGGGCGTGTGTGTGGAAGTTTTATTCTAAAAAATCAAAAAATAGATTTTTTTTCTCAAATGCTGCGTGTTATATCACTACTCCCCCTCACACACCGCGCGTTTACGCGCGATAATGCTTGCGTGTGCTATTTAATACGCGCCCGCCCTGCTCAGTATCGATGTTCTCGAACCTTCTGGCCACTTCCGACCACCAGACGGCACGCTGCCTGCTGTGCGCCGCACTCCTCGTCCTCGCCGTCTCGGGCGCGGCAGAGCAGGGCTGGGCCTTCTTCGGCTGCGCGCTGCTGGCGCTGGTGATCCTCGACGCCCACGCGTCGCTGGCGGCGATGCGCAAGGAGTCCGACGCCGAGCTGCTGCTGCAGGCCGTCGACAGGCAGAACGTCGCGCTCGCCGACTGCCTCCGCCTCGCGCAGCTGCTCAGGGCCATGTTGGTGCGGAGGAGGGCCGCGTCGGCCGAGGGCGGGGCGGGGCGGGTGAAGCGGAGTGTGATGTTGGGCAGGAGCGAGGGGGATTTGATGCTGGATATGGAGCGGGGGAGGGTGGGTGGTGGAGGTGTGGATTGTGTCTGATTGATACAGCAATAAGGAAATTGTGATTTCTATGTTTGATCGATCTAAACATATTTGTCAATTTAGAATCTTTCGAAGCATGCTGGAAGTTTTTATCTTCTTTTAATTTTTTTATCGATTTACTGCTGTTTCAATCCTATGTTTTATCATTGCCTTATCGTCTAGGTTCTTATCTCCTCCTTGCAAATTACTTTTATTCTTGCTGTCGCTTGCTGCAGCCAGGTCTATCTTGTTTTCATAGACGCCAATTGAAACATACTGATATCCCAAATTGTCTATATATAAAAATATATATAGATTCTTTAAATTGTATTGAACTAGGTAAGCATATACTGGCTTTCCCATTGTCAAATTTTGTTCTATCTGTGGAAACTGTGAAATATCGCCGGAATCTTTGTCTGTAACTGTAATGTTCATTGAACTAAGCACCTCTCCTGTCAACGATTTGAATCTATTTATTTTTGTTTGGTTTCCAAAACCGAGAAAGCCAGCATTAATTGTTCTGTTTTGGTCAAGGATAAGTAGCTCAAGTTTTATTCGTGATATTTCTTCATCAATAGCTGCAAGTTGTTTTAAATTGTTTGACATCTTCTTTGTGTGTATACTGTATAAATACTGTTTTATGTATTTTCGTGATTTTGCATCTGACCCTGTGTAACCCCTTTGAGGTCGGCTGGGTGCATGAATGAATTTAAGAATCGATTCTTACTAGTTTTTTATTGTTTTTTGTATGGTTCCTCATCCGCTGGGACCATACACTCTCTGCTGCCCATTGTCCACCGGTTGGTACGCCTGCGCGCGCGTGGCCTCGAGCTGCTCGATCTGGTCCCAGACGACGACGAGCTCGACGAGATGCGTGCCCATCATCAGCATGCGGCGCATGATGTCGCCGCCCATCTCGGAGAGGAAGAGCTTCATGCTGTCGGAGTGGTTCTTGTCGTTGGGCGAGAGGACGGTGGCGTGGTACTCGAAGAAGCGGATGTAGTGCGTGCCCGCGAGCTCGTCGAGGTCGACGTCGTTTGTCTTGTTGTAGAACTCGACAAACGTGGCCATGTCCTCGCGCACGCGTGCGCGCAGCCCGCGCATGCACGTGTAGTGCTTGACGATGATCATGTAGAGGCCGTGGAGGTGGAGGGTCTCCGGGCACATGAGGTTGAAGCCGGTGTCGCTGTTGATGCGGACGATGGCCGTGGAGGACCAGTCGAGGATCTGCTCGGTGAGGTCGTGGAGCAGCCGGCTCATCTTCGCGCGGTTGCGCGTCTTGACGGGGCTGTAGCTGAGGCTGGAGATGATGAGCCGCTTCAGGTCGTCGATGTTCTGGACGCTGTCCTCGAAGAGGTCCATCACGGACGCCATGATCTGCTTCACGGTGATGGGCTGCTCCTTCGGCACGTATCCCGGCGGCAGCGACGACGCGGACGAGCGCAGGACGGCCAGCTCGTTGACGCATTTGGAGAGCTCGCTTTCGAGCATGACTTGGGTGTTTTTCTTGGCGATCGGCATATGGTGGCTGCGGCTGGGGCGGATGCTTTTATATGGTTCGTGTTGGTGTAAGTGTTGGATTGTTGGTGTATGGTGGTTGTGGGTCGAAGAGGGCGATAGCAACAAGCCTTTTAATGAAGTTTCATCATCGTGATCCGAAAATTTGATGCGATCATGTGGAAGCATAAGAGAAGGATACTTGCTGTGAAGCAGAAGCAGTAGACCACGAGTAGCGGCTTTCGTCGCTGCTGCACAAACCACAGCAATGTCAGCACACTAGGAGGGTTTGCAGGGACTGTTGATGCATGTGTGTTACCTTAATTTCCCTACTTCGTGTTGAACCATTTCCACTTGTAGAGGCTTGGCTTCTTGAGCATTGTCACCACTGGATCGTTGGTCACAGCAGATACCCTGAAGACGGAGATGTGATGAGACCCATCTGTGTTTGGAATAGGTTCTGGAGTGACGCTGTGCGGCAGAATCCCGTTGTCGTATAGGATTCGTGCGATGTCTCTCATGCGGCGTCCGTTGTTCCTGTACAAAATAAGGCAGAGGTACTGCAACCCGCCGGCCTCGACGCCGTATGCCTCCTTCACCATGAACGAGTTGATAAGCGCCTGCTTGCTTGTGCGCTTGCCCTTGTAGAAGAGCGCCATTATGAACTGCTTGTTGTCAGGGTCTTCGCTGGCGGGGCCGTTTACCATGCGCACAATAAGCCTCCTGGCTGGGCAGACTGGCGGCGGCAGCTCGTCGTATTCTTCCACCACTGGTTCGTCGTCCGCAAGCTCGACGAAAAAGTTCACACCGGGCAGCTCGTTGTCCCAGGCAACTACACTTATCTGCGAGAAATGGGAAAGTTTGGTCTTCAGTTTCCTGGGCTTGTTGTCAGTCCTCTTAGCAACCGGTTCGCCTTCTTCGTCATCAGAGTCTGTGCAATGCTTATCGTCCGTAGCAGTCGACCCTTGACGACGATTCTCGCGAATACGGGCCATGAGTCGCTCCTTCTCCCATTGGGCCTTCTCTGCTCTGTGTTCCGCGTCTTTTATCTGCAGTTTCAGGTTTGAATTATCCTTCTCGGCTTTGAGCTGGAAATCGGCCATCTCTTTTGCCGCCTTTGTCTTTTCCATCGCAGTCGCGGTACGCTCCCTTTCCATTGCAGTGCGCTCTTTTTCCATGACAACACGCTCTCTTTCCAGAGCCAGCTGAGCTTCGGTCTGCTTCATGTATGACTGAAGCCGGACGTCGTACAGCATGCTGCGGGGAACAAGGGCGATACCCTCTGCAGGCTCTTGTACCTCTTCATCTGTGAAGCAGTTGATCGTCTGACCCTCGTCACCAGTGTCTAGATTGAATGAGGATGGTGCATCATCCCGAAATGAATCGAACAGATCGCGAAATTTACGTCCCACATCTTCTATCTGATTGGGGAGGCTGCGGAGCGTCTCCTTCACGCCATCCAAGGTCATGAAATAAGAGGGATTGTGACCGCTGTGATAGTAATGGGTGTATACCATGGCTCCCATATCGCCAGCCCTGTATGCTGTCTCGATATCGCCGCCATTTTGCATCCTTGCTCCATCAGCACTCCGAAAGAAAGCATGCATGGCATGCAGTGAAGCACTTGGAGTGCCCTTGCCTGTCAACGTACCAACTACTTGGGAAGCATGAATAAGATACTTGACAGGGCTGCTGCCCACCCCGATGATGTTCAGTTCCGGACTCTGGGCGCATCGATATTTCTGAACGATGAATGCCATGAATTTGAGCTGGTTTGCGAGAGTTTTTTTTTCTCAAGAGATCTAAAAAAAGACGGGCTTGACCCGGCTATGTAGGTGCTTGGATGCCTATGGCTGAGAAGCAAGATTGCGGTCGACGCGCGGTCCACGAAGGCAATATGGCGACGGATTCGTGAAGATATGATATGGGACTGCATGAATCCACGCCGGCGCGCACAGGGGAATGCGTG
>Ga0007876_1000806_pt1 | contig 11356 bp, 5 predicted proteins | sample CryBogCBH24Aug09_FD_70958 | JGI IMG/M metagenome (GOLD analysis project Ga0007876, IMG submission 70958) | Freshwater microbial communities from Crystal Bog, Wisconsin, USA - CBH24Aug09 | ecosystem: Environmental > Aquatic > Freshwater > Lake | place: Crystal Bog, Wisconsin, USA | collected...
AAAAAAAAAAAAAGTAACTAATGAAAATAAAGATAAGAAAGAAAAAAATAAAAAAGAAAAAAAAGAAACTAAAGGAAAAAAAGATAAAACAGATAAAAAAGATAAAAAAGATAAAAAAGATAAAAAAGAAAAAAATAAAATTAAAAATAAAGTTAATAAATCTAATACTAATAAAATAGAAGAAGACCCTATACTAAATAGTGTAAATCTATTAAATAGTGAAAATATTGATTTTAGAAATAGATCATTTAAAGTTCAATTACCCGGAGAAAATGACTTTAAAGGACGATTTACAGGTTTAACTCCATATCAAGCTGCTAATAAAGCATTATCAAAATATTTTAGAAATAAAGAAAATACTAATACTACTGAACAAGTATTATTTACAATTAAAGAATCTACTAGAGGATCTAAACGTTCATCTTATACTTATCATGGAACACGTGAAAAATTAGATATTCCTATTACTTATACTATTAAATCTGAATCAGGAGATAGTAGATTAATAACAAAACAATATAAAAATAAATTAATAAAAATTAAAAAAAATATATTAGAAACTAATTAAATAACATTTATTATTAAATAAATTTAATTCTTCTTCCCAATTAATATTATTATTTTTATTAATATTAATAAAAATTAAGGAATTATCTATTAATTCTATTAATTCTATTATTTTACTATCTGATAATTTAATAAGTTTATCATCAATTTGTGATTTAATAAATAAACATAAATTATAATATTGATCATAATAAGAAAGTTGAATATTTTCTGTATGTTCTATATCTTTAATTATTAAAAGTTTATCTTTTATATATGATAAACTAATATTTGATAATGATAGATTATCCAAGATAGAATATAAAAAATTATATTTAACTTCATCTTTTATTAATAAATTAATTATTTTATTTTGTAATTCTATTTTATATTCATTTATATTTTCATTTATATTTTCATTTATATTTTCATTTATATTTTCATTTATATCTTCATTTTGATAAAATGTAAAATATGTATTTTCTAATTCATTTAATAAAGATAATAATTCTGTATTATTAGATAATTCTATTTTCTCTTCAATATCTATTATTTGTTTTAATAATATATTTTTATTATTATTTGACATTAAATTATTTAATTTAATATTATTCATAATTATATCAATTTTTGATTTTAATAAATAAATTCTATTTTGTTTAATCATATTATCATTATCAATTATATTATTTATATTTGATAATTGTAATATTTCATTTATTTTATCTTGATCATATATTAAAGAATTTTTAAATAAAATATTTTTTTCAATATTCGATTTATTATCAATAACTGTAACAGATAAAATAGAATTTAAATCAACTTTAAATATTATATCTATTTGAGGAATTCCTTCTAATGATATTTTATCAAATACAAATTCTCCTATTAATATATTATGTTTTGCTATTTTGCGTTCTCCTTGATATATTTTTATATTTACATTATTAGACAATTTTGTAGTTGTATATCGTTTTTTCATTTTAATTGGTAAAGGTGTATCTTTTGGTATAATAATAGAAAAATTTCCTTCTATAGTTTCAATACCCAAGGATAAAGGTAATATATCTATTAATATAAGTTGTTTATTACTTTTATATATATTTTCAAGTATTGCACCATATAAACATGCGCCTTCAGCTACTACAGAATCTAATTTAGAATGTAATAAAGGGTTTATTTTAAATATATCATATATTAGTGTTTTTATAAAAGGACTTTTTGAAGAATTACCAACCATAATAATATATTTAATATCCTTATATTTATTATGAATATTAATTAATATATTATTTAATTTAGTAATATATGAATTGCATAATATGTTAAATTTTTGAATAGTTAGTGTATAAACAAAAGAATCTATTTTAATGTCATACTTATCTACCCAAGATAATTTTTCTTTTGCATTTTGACATTTATCCCATAAAAAATTATTAGTTATATTAAATGTATTTTTTATAAATTCATAAATTATTTGAGTAATAGCATTACCACCCATATCATTTATTCCTAGACTATATATTATTTCAAAAAAATTATCATCTTTTAATAATATTGAAATATCTAATGTTCCACCTCCTATATCAATAACTAATATATGTTCATCATTTTTATCTATTTGTGATAAACCATAGGCTAAAGCAGCAGCACTTGGTTCATTAATAATACGAATAATATTAAATCCTGCATTTATAAAATTAGTTCGAATTATTTCTCTTTGTAAATCATTAAAATTAGAAGGAACTGTTATAACAGATTTTAAAATAAAATTAGGAAATTGTTTATAAATAATTTGTTTTAAATGCAGAAAAAATATTAATAATATATTAGTATTATTATTTGTATCATAAGTATTATTATTTGTTTTAAAATTATAGATAATTTTATCATTATCTACTGCTAAATAATTACCACAAGTATATATATTATCTTTTATTCCTATTTGGGATTTTATAGATTTATAAATATTATTATCAATAAAAATTTCTGGTTTATTATTCTTAAAATATGATATAATAGTATTAGATGTTCCAAAATCAATACCTAATATTAATTCCATTTAATATTATTAAATAATTTTAAATATTATTTAATAATATTATTTAACGCAAATTATACATAATTTAACTCAAATTATACAAAATAACCTAATCCACCTAATCCATTTTCTATTTTAAAAATATTATATTGTAAACCATATCCTCTAATACTAACACTATTTTGATAATTTATTTTTTTATTTAATGTCATTTGAATATATGTATCATCTATTTGAGAAAAATTTAATGTTCCTGATGGTTGATAATCTTTTGGATTTAATGAAAAAGAAAACATATTAATACCTTTAGTATTAGACATAAAATTATTTAAATAAATTTGTAAATTTGTATATAAATTTACATTTTTAGATTGCATTCTTGGTATAGAATTACATATTATATTTTCTGATTGAATAATATTATCATATGTAGATGTTAATGGATATAATGTATAATTAAATAAATCATTTGATGCAATATTTGTATTTAATTGTGCTACCCAAAATATAATTTTATTTGGATTAATAAATGGTATTTTATATGATATATTTGATGTAAAATATGTTTGTTGAGCAATATTATGAACCATTGGAATTAAATATTGATGTGGTTGATTTAAAAAATTTAACCGTTCTTCATTATCAATATAAATATAATTTACCAATAAATATGCATCTAATAATGAGGGAATGTTATATCTAAAATATGGCTCATCTATAATAACTAAGCTATTTAATTTAATATTTACTTCAAATAATGATATTGATCCTATAATTATATAATCTATACTATATACTGTAGGTATCAAAAAATTATTATTTAATATAGTATAATATAAATTTTGAGTTATTATATCATAATATATAAATTTGCCTACAGAAATAATACCATTTACATTTTGTGTTATTATTTCACCATATTCAAATAAACAAAATGGTTCCATAATAGTTATATAATTTGTAGGTGATTCATTATATGTATTATTAAAATCATTAAATTGAACATGTAATTTAATATCATTATGTAATAATGATATTAAAGGTAATGCTAATCCAGAATCTTGACAAAACCAAAAATTTAAAGGAATATTTAAACCATATGATAATTTTCCATTGGTAAAATCTGTTAATAATTTTATATTACCTATCATTTTATTATAGGCTTTTATTTTACCATATGGTGTATTTAATTCATACCATATATTTAACCAATCTCCAAAATTTCGTTCTATTAATATACCTCCTATTTCTAAATCTACATATTTGATTAATGCTAAACCTATTTTATTAACCCATGCAAAAGTCTTAATATATGATGGTAAAATAGTTGGATTTGATCTAATAATATCTGGTAACAAAACATATAAATATATTTGCCCTAATAAATCTGCATTTTTAGATATATTTACTGTTACACGTCTACTAAAATCTGGTGTATTCATAAAATATTGTGCTACTGTTTCTATTGAAAAATTTGTATATCTTTTATAAGCAATTTTAAAATATGTAATTTCAGGTTGTGTTGATAAATATATATTTTCTTTTCCTATTGATACTAATACTAATAAACCAATTCCCATTATAATTAAAACAATTAAAATTATTATTTAAATAATATTATAATTATTATATTATAATATAATATTATTTAAGCATATTTTACAAATCTGTTTTTTTATTTATTAAATTATATTCATTAGATAATAACTTATTAGAAAATGTTTTTATTAATTCTAATTCAGATTTATTACGTTTATCATAATATTTTTCTGATTTATCTACAAATTGTTTTAAATGTCCCATTGTAAGAATACGTTCATTATCATACTCTGAATACAAATCTAATAATTCATAATATCGTTTAGTATATGCATATGCTGCTATTAATTTTTTTTCTGTATTCTCATATAATGTTAATTGATTTTGTATGGTGGCAAATGTTTTAGGATCAAGAGTTTTATTATGCATTTTATGTTGTTCTAGTAATGAATTAAATAATAATTTAAATTTATGATTATTCGGTTTTAATAATTGTTCATATTCTTTAATATTTATGATATTATTATATCCCCCACCTGTTTGGTCATCATCATTATATATACTATCTAATGTATTATTTAAATAATCTCCCAATCTATATTTCACATGGGGTCTTTTTTTTGAATATGATATAATACTATTTAATATTGAATGGGCTAAAACATTATTCCCTGTAGTAATGTATTTTGGGAAAGTATATGTTTTAATACCAGGATATTCTGAATACATAGGGAAATATTTTATGTTACTATTTGATGGTATATAATTTTCATTTAATATAATAGGATTATGATTAATTCTATTTACTATCATAGTTAAATATTCTATTAAATTTCTATTATTTATAATATTATTATACTCATTATCATCTAATTTAAAATCTTTTTTAATTCTTTTTAACCAACTATTTGGCAATTCATAATATTTAAGATCATTATCTGTAATTGTCTTAAAGTTTAATTTATTAAGTATTTTCATAAGTACTTCTGGTAAAGCTTCCGATAAACTATGTTCAGCATAAATCCAATATTCTGGTTTTCCCATTAATTTTTTACATTGTTCAATAGAAGAGTTATCCTTATTAAATATACATTCATTAAAAATTTGTTGACAATTTACATTATCTATAGCAGATAAATTACATTTAGAAGCAAGCATTTTGTCTATATTAGATACAAAAGAATAATTTACTTCTTTTCCATTTTTTTCCATACATAATTCATTGTTCTCATTTCTATAAAAATCATTTTCTATTACATAATTAAAATCATCATCAAAAAATGTATCTTCTTTTCCTAATAATTTTTTTGCTTCTTCTTCTAATTCATTTATTATATGATATTTGGTAAGGTTAATTGAAAAACGTTTTTGTTTATATAATTTTTCACCTTCATTCAATAATAAATTATAATTATATTCATGTATATGATAGCCATCCTTTGATTGATTAGCTTCAATTGTTATATCATCAATTTCAAATATATGATTGAAACTTATATAATAAGTATACGCTGTTGCTTCATCCCATCTATGGTCATGCATGATTAGTTCTTCACCTTTTATATTTTGAATAGACATTATATGTGCTTTAATTACTTCTCTTGCAAAATCATCAAAATTATCCCTATAATTATTTCCTCGTGAATATGTATGTATAATATTTAATACTTCGCTTTGATCTGTTCCAATTTTTAAATAAGGAATATCCTGATCATTATTAATATAAGAAAAAAAATTATAAATTGAATTAAAAAATATCCAATGCTGTCCATTGTTATATTTTTCTCCTTGACCAAATGGATTAGTTATTCTACTCCCTCCACCATACTGCGGTGGATATACCTTCTGGGTGGTGATGAAGTGAGGTAACCTATTGGAAAACAATTTTGAAAATATCTTATTATTTCGTTTACTTTGTTGTATATTCGGCATTTGTGCATTAGAAAATAGGGTAGGTGAATTACTTATAATTTCCACTATATTATGTGTACATAAGTACAGATCCCTAATATTAGGAACATTCATCAAGATCCCATAGTTTTGTTTAAATAAGTCAAATATATGTCCATTATAAGAGCCCTCCCAATTTTCCTTAATATAATTATTTATTTCATATATCATATCTTCTATAGAATTATTCAGGGTTTCTTTTAACTTATGAATATTTTTATCTGAATATATTCTTCTATCTAATTTTACATTATTTTTACCAAGTTTAACTTTATATTGTTTTAGTTCATCTTGTAGGTCATCTGTTATGTGATCATTGTTTATATCGGGTAATATTATAGTGATGATTTTTATAGCATTTATACAAATGCTTCTAAAGCTTTTATTATATATAGTGTTGGTTAAATTATAATAATATTTTAATTGGTCGGTTATATTTCTTACAAATGGGATGATTATCCTTAAAATCAAATTTATAAAATTATTTATAATTTCATCTATAATTTCATCTTCATCTTCATCTTCACCTTCATCTTGATCTTCACCTTCACTTTGTCTAATTCGCCTTTGGTTTGGACTTTCCCTATCTTCACCTTCACTTTGTCCCATTTGCCTTTGGTTTGGACTTTCCCTATCTTCACCTTCACTTTGTCCCATTTGCCTTTGGTTTGGACTTTCCCTATCTTCACCTTCACTTAGTCCCATTTGCCTTTGGTTTGGACTTTCGCTATCTTCAACTTCACTTTGTCTAATTTGGCTTTGGTTTGGACTTTCGCTATATTTACCTTCACCTTCATTTTGTATCATTTCCCTTTGGTATTGGTCTGGACTTTCGCTATTATGCCCGTGGTATGCATCTTCCTCTTCACCTTCACCTGGATATTCATCTTGATTTTGAATTCTATCTTCACTTTCTTCATTTTGGAAAGACTCGGAATTATTCTGTAAATTTTGAAATTGTATTATATTATATAAAAATATTATTATTAATTCTATGGAAGTGATGGGTGAAGGTAATTTGGTAAAAATATCCTTTATATGTCTTATATTACGCTTTACTTCATCGATATTATCACTTATATCATTACTATAAGTAAATATTTTGTACTCTTTTATTTTATCTATTATCTCATTACCTTTAAATGTTATATAATCTAATATGTTCTCCCTAATGGTAGAGTAATTTTCTACCCAATCTTCATTAATTATTATCTCCTGGGAATATTTAATATCTGATATATTAAAAATATTATAAGGGATAGGGTGTGGTATTACTAATATACCTATAAAAGTCTGTAATTTATCTTTATTGATATGTTTATTATGGTAATTTTCCTCTATAACATAAAGATATTTTAATAAAAATGTAAATATATCCATTAGGAAGTAAAATTTATAGTCGTCATATTGTATATTTCCCATCATTATGTCATTAATACCATTGCTGATTTCTATCTCTACATTCCCATATTCTATAGTTCTAGTAATATTAATAATAGTTTCTTTATCTATATTTGGTACCAAATCCCTTTGCCCGCCTTTCCTGTCCCTGTTAGAGTAATAGAATACTGGATTAAATATGGTATATAATATATGTATTATTATAGTGTTTACTACACTACTTAGTTGTTGTTCCCATTGGTCTGTACGGGATATAGATGGATAGGGAATTTGGACAGTACATTTTGTATACAGATTGTTTATTTTTTGTCCTTCTTGGGCGATTTTATTAAAAGTAGAAATATGTTCTAAATAATAGTTAATAAGATTATAAATATTACAATATTTATAAATATTATAAATAAAATATAGTAACTTCGGTATACTATATAATATATTTTGATCTTGTGTTTGTTGGCATTTATACATATCATGTATAAAATTATTATGCTTTAATAATAATAATTCCAAATCATGTAGAGGTTGATAAATGTCAATATCAACATAAGTATGTATCATGTTTGCATTACTATATGGATTAGTAGATTTAAATATTATATACGATATTATATATTGATCTATTATATTAACGTCCTCAATATACGATCTTAAAGTATGTGGAAAAAATTTGGTCTCTATATTATCATTAAAAAATTCATACTTAAAATAATCGGGATTAAAAATAGTGGTGGGCTCTATATATATATTGAAATCTTTATGAATATTCATAATATTCTTAAATTGGGCAATATTTTGATCCCTGTCTGAGGATAATAAGTTATAGGGTAAACCGAATCTATAAAATAACATATCAGGATCAGGATGAGTATTTTCTTCTTGGTTTAATGATTCTTGTCTTGGGCTTCCATGATGGGGGGGATTTCCAATATCATTAACTGAGTTTGGTGGGATGTGGTGTTTTAGGTCCAGTTCGGAGCTTAAAAGTGGGGCGGTTAAGGAACGTTGCAGAGATTTTTTGGAAGACCTTGTCCCCAGTGTGGGATTGGAGTGTGGGTTGGCAATGGTAGTTTGTTCTTCATGTGTTTCCATAGAGTGCTTGAGCTTGATTTGGCTATTTTTGGCTCGTAGTTCGTCCTCCATTTTCTTTTGGTCTAGATATGATTTTTGTTGCATCATTCCACCAATAAGACCACTACCCGACCCACTCCTACTACTCCTAGGGGAAACTACAGAAGTCACCTTACTACTAATAGTGTCAATCGAAGCAAAAGGGGACGCATCACCATAATCAGAATCATAACCAGAATCAGGACCAGGATCACTTTCAGGAAATATCTCCGCCATATAAAACACATCAGGATCAGGAAAATATTTATTTATTATGTTAATATAGAATCTACCGCTTAGCTCCATTGGGTCTATTTCATCTAATCTATTCTTGAATATTTTTGTTATATTATTTTGGATGGATAATATATTATCTAGTGAATTATATTTGTCTAGGCTATTGAATAGAGTAGACTTTTCAAGTAATAACAATAAATTAATACCGTTTATAATAGATAAATCCCCATCCGCCTTGTCCCTTAAATGGTTTATGGTGTTATTCTCAGAACTTAGCCTAAAAAAACTATTATATTTATATGAGAAATTAGGAAAAGTAATATGTTGGGCTAATAGTTTAAGATATATATAATAATGAATTTCCAAAATATATCGCTTTATAATTTCTTCTATAAATTCAATATGGCCATGGATTAAAGTAAAATAGTTCTTTTTACTCCTGTCATCATGAAATTCAGGGGGATTATCAAACAGGTTCTTTAGTTTATTAAGTATCTTCTCAAAATAGTTATATATATTGGATAAATCCTTATTTTTTAAAAAATATTCTAAAACTTTCAGATACTCGATAATGCAAAATTGTGACCTAGATACAGTTTTGTTATCCATATTATTTGTTAAACATAATCTATATTCTAATTCATATTTAAAAATATACATTTCTTTATGAATAGTATCATGGGTAGTAGTAGGAGTGCCATCATCATAAAATTGACATTTCATTTGATGAGGAATATCCTTAGAATGGTTATATATTTTACATATTCTATATTTAATATAATTATCATGTAACATATCTAAATATAATCTACATCGTTTATCATCTTTTTCCCCAAATAAAGGTAGTAAAGTATCATATTGTGTAGATAATGATGCTTTTCCAATATAATATTCTTTAGTATCAGGTTTAACTTCGACTTGCATTAGTATATATTAATATAGAAATTTTTATATATTTTTCTAAATTATTATAATGGCGTATTTTATTTTATTATTGGGAATTATTATTATAATAATTTTTAATATTATAATTAATAATAATCATCCCCCTGAAAATTTCCCAACTAATAAAATAATTATTTATAATTTTAATACATCATGGTGTACTTATTCTATTAAATTTCAACCAATTTGGGATAAATTTAGTAAGTTAGTAAATAATTCTAATATTAAAATTAATGATATAAAATGTGATCAAGAAGATAATATAGTATTATGTAATAAATATAATATTCCAGGTTATCCATCAGTAGTTAAAGTTACATCTTCAGGATATGAACTATATCAAGGTCCCCGTTCAGTTGATGGATTATTAAATTTTATTAAAACTTAATTTTTTTAATTTATAAAATTATTTTTGTTATATTAAAATTATATAATATTGCATGACTAAAATAAGTTTTTATAGTTGTAATATTTAAATAAAATATAATATTGACAATAAATATTTAAATAAAATAAATTTTTAAATAAAATGCATTTATATTTAATTTTAAAATATTATTTCTTATTCCTTAATTTATATTGTATCATAAATTAATACTTATTCATATATATATCGTTTGACTTTTATAAAATTTATATATAATTTTATATATTAAATACTAATGTCAAATCAAAATATTGATTTTAATACATTAAAATATAATTTATATGAAATACTTAATATAAAGTATAATTCATCCGATAAAAAAATTATGAAAGCATATAGAAATTTAATTTTAAATTTTCACCCTGATAAAAATAATAAAAATGAAGAAGATATATATTATCATATTATTATTGCAAAACAAATATTATTAAATCAAGAATATAGAGAACAATATAATAAATATATTTATGGTCAAAAACAACAATCTACATTTACAGATTTAAAAAATAATTTTAATATGATAAAAAATAATTCTGTAAATAAAGATTTAATTAAAAATAACGATTTAAATAATAACTTTTTAACCAAATGTATAGAATTAGAAAAAAATCATTTTCAAGAAAATATTAAAAATATTACATACGACTCTTTACTTAAAATGAGGAATACTGATATTAATATTGAACCTAGTAATATAAATACTATAACTGATTTAAATATATTATTTGAATCTAATAGAAATAATGGAGTATTTAAAGATCAATTAATACAAATTCCTGAAAATAATTTATTATCTCTTTATAATGTAAATGATTATTATACAAATATTGATATAGCATTTAATAATTTATATATTGAAGGTGGAGGTATATCTACACCTAATTATACATGTTATGATACTGCATTTAAATTACAACCAATACATAATTCTATTCGTCCTATATCAAATATAGAATCTTATAATAATTTTACAAATAATTTATCTAATATTATATTTAAAAAAGATAAATATGAATTATGGTAAATTTATTAAACAATTAAACAATTTATAGTACTGTGGAAAAATTACCCTTATTTAAAATAAATTATTTTAGCAATCTTATATAAATTTTAAACGCATAATAAATTATTTTACAATATATATTTTAAAATATAATCTACTA
>Ga0007876_1000811_pt1 | contig 11337 bp, 25 predicted proteins | sample CryBogCBH24Aug09_FD_70958 | JGI IMG/M metagenome (GOLD analysis project Ga0007876, IMG submission 70958) | Freshwater microbial communities from Crystal Bog, Wisconsin, USA - CBH24Aug09 | ecosystem: Environmental > Aquatic > Freshwater > Lake | place: Crystal Bog, Wisconsin, USA | collected...
ACTGCGCAAAATGCATCTTCACCTTTAATCATAATATCTCCTTAATGACCACAAGCAGTTAAAAAACGGTTAATATCAAAGAAACTATTATCCGCTTTGAATTGGACTGCTAAATCAGAGCATAATTGGAATGATGATTTATTCTCAAATAATACTCTGGCAATAGTAATATAATGCTTTTTACTCATATAATCTCCTATAATATAAACTCTTTAACCCATTCAAAACGGGTAGATAATGGTACCCATAATAACCTACGCTTATTCTCTGGTAACTCTAATGGATATTGTAATAATAACCAATCATCATTATCGGAGAATAATACATTCCGCTGATATTTTACTAGGCGGACGATACGATTATTCCATTTTGCTACGGTAATACTCATAATGTCCTCCTGTTAATAACTAATAAATCTATTCTATATTACTTTTGGTTATATGTCGGGATAATGGTCGGGATATAGGTGCTCTCGATTGGTCTTAGTTTTCATTTCAGATTATCCTAGATTATCCTAGATTATCCTAGTTAATCCTGGAAGATTTTCCGAGCAGCTTCTCAATATCTCTAATAATACCATTATCTCAATATAATCAATAACTTACTAATAACCACTATGCGTACCTGAGCACCATAATGGTTACTATAAATCATCGTATTATCTCTATACTATTATGCTAGTTTAGCAGTTAATTTAGCCAGTTTATCTTGAGCAGCTTTAATTTGCGCTTCAATTTTCGCTTTCTTTTCCGCTTCTTTATTAGCCTTAATGATTAACTTGGTGGATTTACTCATTACTACATCCTGCTTAATGGATTCTCTTAACTCTTTTAATAGAGCACGCTTATCCTTGAGAGAAACCATGGAGAGGTCGGTAGCACAAAATGATTTAAACATATAATATTCCTTTTAATAATTGGTAAATGTAAATGGTACAGCTTGATAATTAAGCGAATTTGCGATATAATCTAATACCAGCTTTAGCGCCTCTTACTGATTTACTGGTTAATCGGTCGCTTTTAGTGGTAATAATACGACCACCATTATTGAGATAATCCAGAATATCACGCTGGATGGCAATATCTTGGATAATACGCTTATTGGCTACTGGTTTATCATATTGCTTACCAGTAAAGGTTTTAGCGATATTATTAGCCACGATATACTCATTATCCATAATGGCAGCTTTTTTAGTGGCAGCACGCTCTTTCCGCTTAATAGAGGATATATCCTGATTAACTCGGGATAATAACTGCTTTAATTCAATAATCGATAAATTTTTAATATCCATATAATCCTAATAATAATATAATCGATAAAAGCGCCAAACGATGCGCAGAACCGATTTTATAAGTATACAGGAACCATGGAAAAGGTCAAGCGGTATTTTTGCGGATGGCAGGTAGGATGATGGTTTTTTGGTGCGTTGCCGGATGAGTGTTGTTTTGGAGCAACGACTGTGGCAGATTGGAGAACAGCTTTGAGGCGCTCAGAGGTAAAAGTGTTGTATGGGAGCAACGCCGGAGAGCAGTATGGAAAAAAGTTGCGGATAGGTCAAAACACAAGTTCAGTAACTCCTTTTCCAGGAAATTTTTTCAGGATCCGACTTTTTTGGATTCTAAATTTTTTTCCTGGTCCCGGTTCTTAATCCAGACTAATGCATCATCCAGATTCATCCACGGAGAATACTCTTTGGTCTTTTCGTCAGTCCATTGGTATTCGTGAGTTTCGCCTATCCACCAGGTATTCGCTGTGGAGTCCCATCGAGCAGAAGGGTTACTTTGTTTCTTTAATATCACAGTTACACTCTAAGCGGCCTTGATTACAGGTACCGGTACAGACTTTGTATTTTGGAAACTGGCAAGGAGCATCATAGTTACCAGTAAGGCATCGTTGGTCACAGGTAACTCTAATAGAAAACCACTTATCGATTAATCGTACCCACCAGGAATTAGGTCTACAGTTCTTCATTGCATATCTTTCCAATCAAATCCTAATAGTTTGTATAATAGTTTCTGAATCCATGACGGTTCTTTCTCCATACCAATCTGAACTCCACCAATGTTGAGTTGACCTACTGAATTTTGAGGATGAACAGAAAGTGTAGGAGCAATGTTCGTAGCCCATGTAGTAGCTACTGTGGTAAATTCGTGAATAGAACCACCGATAGGCATAGAATGTACTCCAGCGATTCCTTGAGCCCTATAATGAAGATGTGTCGGACCATAATCTAAATCTAATTCGGTTTGCTCAGTTAGTGGCCAGAACCAAGCGATATCGGTCTGATTGTTCCATCCCTTTCGTATTGCGTTTACCCACGTTTTACCCCATTTTTCTTCCCAAGTAGGCTCAGAGGGTTTTTCGAATTGTATTCTATCTTCTGTGGTGAACGTGGTCATATTGTGACGCCTTGTAATAAACTTTTGAACTATATAAGTATAAACACTAATATAAAGGAATTAATATGAAAAACTTTTTAAAACAAATCACGAGCCTATTTGCTACTATTTTTGATGTTCCACACGGTACTCGTTTGGAAGAATATATTACCTGGAAACGTCCCCAAAACCATTCGGACTTAGAGAGAATCGTCCGAGAGTTTAACGAATTGCGTTATTGGTAAAACTCCCGGAAGCGCTGGAAGAACCACAACTACTTTGAACGATTAGGACATTTCCTTTTCGAATTCTGCTTTAAGTTCTTCTAGTGCTTTGATTAGTTCCGCTTCTCGTTGTTCTTCTGACTTGGCCAGACCACGCCATTCCAATACTTTGAGTTTATCTGAACCGATGTCCTCGTCTGGACCAAAATACTGGCGCCATTCGTCTTTCCAATAAGCCTTATGTGGGAACGGCCAAGACTTTGTTTTGACCTCATAGATGCCTTCATATGAAGGTTTGATTTTTTTATCAAACCAATCGGTCATTTCATATTCTGGTTCATCAGATTCTTCTTCATCATCATCTTCAAATTCTTCGTTTTCTTCTTCCCAAGAACGCTTCTGGTCAGAAATACCATAAGCATCATTAATGTCTTGTGGAATCTGTTCATCGATTTCATCGGCGGACATATCAGAGTATTCATAGTGGTCATTATAACCATCACGGAAGGCACCACAGAAAGCCATACCACCCTCATCATACATGGCATCTACTGACCAACCTTCGGACTCTAAAAACTCATACATGGCAATCGGAGGACCCCAAGGCGAATCAAAACTCATACGAATGGTGTTTTCATCTTCACGGTCGAAATCATAAACAGAAACGTCCCATTTACAACCCCAATTTTCTAAGTTCCAACTATACCAATTCTCAGATTCGGATTCTGGTCTTGGACGGAGATATTGGAAAAGTTCTTGTTGTTCCGGATTCTTTTCTAATACTTCATATAAACCATCAACCACTTCAACATCATCATGTTTTAGTGTAACATTATTTAAACACCAATTTGGCATATTATTCTCCCTCAAATACCAAAACTAAATCTTCTTCATCAACGACCCAATATTCTACTGATTCGTATTTCACTTTCTTGGCTTTCTGCCAGTTAGGTAGAACACATTGGCCAACTTCAACCAAGGAAACATCAGGACCAGCGGCAAGAATTCTTGCTCTAGAAACTTCTTCACGGTCTGCGGATTGCATAATGATACCACCTTTAGAAACGGTATCTTTCTTAATTGCTTCAACAATAATATTCGACTTGATTGGTTTAATCCCGATACTATTGGTTGTTTTAGTTACTGTTTTTGTTTTCTTCGTTGCCATACATTCTCTTTCTACATTGTTCAATCACTTTAGCGGGAACATCGGGGTGCCAACCACCGATTAACATATCACAATTATACTTGATAGGCGTTATCCTGGCAACGATTTTATGGTAATCATCATCAGAAACAAAACCATAGACCACAAAGAATGCCAGTATTGTGGCAAACATTTTGATTGTGGTTATAGTATCGCACCTATCTTTAAACATTTATTTTAAGCATTTCTTCATAAGAGTAATTCTGTACCACATACTTGGATGGTTTGTCCAAATAACAAGCTTCTAAATCACCTGGTCGTCTTGGTAAAAATTCTATATTACAATTTAGATTGTTTACTTTAAGGAAGGTGCGGACAATCTGTTGAGTGGTTCTAGGTTCACCGTAAGCAAGGTTCTCAATATCATTAGCAGGTTCATCGATTGCTTTAATGATGGCAGCACAGATATCATTTACATGGATATATTCACGAACACAAGTACCATCAAGTGTATTATAATCAGAACCAAAAATACCAAACTTACCTGTTTCAGGAATCTTCATTAGATTTGCCATAATGCCATCAGGATTAGTGGGCTTAAAACCATCAGAACCAATTACATTATAAAAACGGAAGATAGTATAATCATATGCCTTCTCTTTAACAATATCTTCAGTAATACGTTTAGAGAATCCATATGGAGAATCTGGATTAGTTGCGGCGCCCGTAGAGGCAAAAATAAAGTTGTGGTGTCTTACTTTTTCCAAAAGATTGATTGTACCACTAACATTTGTTTCATAATAATCTGTAGGATGTTTAACAGATTCACCAACACGAACTAGAGCTGCAAGATGTATGATAGTATGAAATTCGGTATCACAGGTAAACATATTGCGAATATCTAAATTTTCTATGCCATTGGCAGTAATATCAAATCCGTATAATTTAATATCCGGTCTGGTTTCTGTAATCATCTTCCATAGATGTTGGCCAATATAACCTTTATGTCCGGTAATCAATACTTTTTTCATTTTGTTTTCTTTTTCTTACATTCACACCAAGATTCTTTTTTACCACAAACATTGCAGTAACCTTTTAGAATTGGTCTATCACCAAAAATTGTATTCCACTTCTCTGCAAATTCTTCTTTTGGAATCACAAAAGGTCTTGGAGAACTTCCTTTTCCACCGTCACTCATTATCTTCCTAACTGTTGTTTTAATTGGTCCATGATTTGTTTCACTTCATTTCTCATATAATTATTTTTTGGCAACCAAACATATATTCGATTTAATAATTGTAGTAATTGCTCAGGGTTCATTATTATCTTTTAAAAATTTAATTACCGGTAATTTGTTTGCTACCAACACATAAGCTTCTTTTAATGTTGGTGTAATAACTTTGCAATGAAATATACCATCTTTAATCATGATATCGAAAGGTGCTAATCCGACAAAGCTTTCATCAACAATACAACGAATATGCCAAGATTTGGCAGTCTTGCATCTTTTAATTAAATCATCATAGATTTTTTTAGGATCAAAGGGATCAAATAAAGCAACTTCAGACATTTTCATTCAATAAACTAGGACCATTATTACTTTCACTCAAGGTAAAACTTTCAGCAAGTTGTTCCGCTTTACTAAAGTCAGATACAACTTCTTTATTAATGATTCTACCTTTTAGGTAATAATTAACGGTATATGAAAAATCTTTTCTTTCGACAATAGCTTTCTTATCACCATTGGTAAACTTAGACAGTTCCATGAATTTCTCCCCATACAAATTGTTCAGCATAAGCTTGCGCTTCAGATTCTTCTTTAAAGAATTTGGTTTCCATTAATACTAAACCATCATCATCTGCACAATCAACTTCAAACATATCAAATATATTTCTCCAAATAATAGTGGCAGTTTTTCTACCACTATTACCCATAAAAGTAACGATTCGTTTTTCGCCATCCATCATGATATCATTCCTACAAAACGATTTAATACAACACGGTTATTCAAACGATTGCCTGCATATTTACTGAAAGCAGAAACCAAACCACGAGTAGTTGCATTTTCTTTAACAGTAAATTCTACATCATCATCAGTATCTAGGCCTTCTGCACGGAGAAGATAATACTCATCGTAACCAGCAGATGTAACAACCATAGATTTGTTTTTACGAAATTCATATTTAATTTTATCGTGTAGGTTGTAAGAAAGATTAGGATAGAACCAATGTAATTCACGACCAAGTTCACGACCACTTAAAACATAAAAACCAACAATGTTACATTCTGTACGAGCCTTCAACATTTTAATATATTGAGCAGTTAATTCACGACCATGTGGATTATCTACTTTAACTTCAGATTTAGTTTTAGGATCACGAATCACCATTTTTTTATGTTTACCATAAACATATTCACTACCTGTACCTGAAGTTTTGTAACCATCATCATTAGTATAATATACATCACGCAAAGTATGGCCATCACCATCGGTTAAGAATACAGTATTTACAATCTGTAACTTATATTGTTTCTGAAATTCAGGAACAATCTTCATGGCAGAAATAACTGTTTCATTTAATGGTGTACCACCCATTTGGAACCAATATGGTTTGAATGAACGATGGTGTGATAAACTTACCAAAGCAGCACCAGCATAAGAAAATTCAGAAGCAGACATTTTGCTCGATAATAAATTCAACAATTTAAAATTGCGCAAAACAATATCACCTTCTTTAAATTCACCAGAATAACAATCGTTATGTTCAGATGTAAAAGCATAAACATCATAAGGAATGTTTACCTTCTTACAGAACATTACTAAGTTAATTAACTGCTTGATTGTATTCTCTAAATGGTTGTGCATACTACCTGACCAGTCTAAGAACATTACAAGACCGTGAGATTTACCATTAGGCAATACGGTAATTTTCTTAAACAAATCTTCAGCAAACTGGTATGAATAGATTTTGCTCATATTCAATTCACCAGTTTTAGCAATAGATGCACGTTTCAATTGGTCGGCATTTTTACGCAACTCAAATTCTTTGGCCAAATAACCAACAACTTTCTTGGCATCATTACGGAGTTTTTGAAAGCCTTCTTTATCCTGACCTGTAGGACGATAATATCTATCGTTTTCAAATTTAATTAATTCTGCACGATAATCATTCCACAATTTTTTATGTGTAACTATGGCTTTATTTAAATCAACATCAGGAATATTTCCATAATATAGAATATCACTAGAGGTATCAAATAATTTACTTTCATTCTTACGATAGTTTTCATCGGTGAAAGATTTTATTTGATCTTTCGAATCAAATTCAGGATTATTACCACCAGCACGGGTTGCCTCGGTATTTACATCTTCCGTTTCTTCACCGTCATCAGAATCTTCTGTATTGGATTTAGATTCACGGGTTTCGGTCTCATCGTCCCATTCATCAGAATCATCATAACCTTCGGAATCAAAGCTTTCATAATCACCATCTTCATCTTCTTCAAACATTTCGGGATTATTCTTCTTACGTTCTTCGGCTTCATGCTTCATGAAGTCCATTACTAAACGAGCAACTTCAATTACATCTTCATAAGTTTCGGTATTTTCGATACGATTGACCAAGTATTGCTCATCATTATTAAATTTAATTCCTTGTGCTGCACCACCTTTAGTGTAAAGGTTAACACGGTCAATAAAATTCAATTCATTCAAATCAACATCTTTAGTACCAAAGAAATCCTTTTCAATCAATTCTTTGTACGCACGAATAAACGAGGAACGAATTCCTGGATATTTGTTTTTGATTTTACGCTCAATACGAGAATCTTCCAACACATTCATGATGGACATTGGAAGTTTTTCTTCATGAGCTTGAATCAAACCATCTAGAGGAGTATAAAGTGCGTGACCGACCTCATGACCCATAAACAAGTCATAGAGATAGCCAGAGATATTTTTATCTAAAATGGGTACAGTTAATACACGTTGTTTAACATCAAAAGATGCAGTTTGCACATTTCTTTGCTCAATAGTGAGATTTTCTGTTGCCATTAATTTGGCAAGTAACGATTTTGACTGAATGAGTTCCATGAATTCTCCGATTTAAAAGACCATTATACAACAATAATCGCTTACCGTCAAATAATTTTTGAAAAAGCGTTGTTTTTTAGCAACACTTAGATTATTGATAATATTCTTTGCGTTTTTGGTAGTCGGAAAGGTCTTTTTCCATGCCGGATAATGCTGCCCACTTTCGGATTACGATATCCAACTTCTTCCAATAAGGAATTTCTTCATCATCCGCTTTTGCATCAAGCCAAATGTAATATCCGTTGTTACTCATGTTTGTTTCCTTCGTTTTTTTCAAAAAAATTCTGCTCAATTGCAGATGCCAAGCGATCCGCAAGCTTCGGATCGAACTTTACTAAAAAATACGCAACATCTTCTGTTGGTACATGACGCAAATTGAACACAATTTCATCAATTCCTCGCAATATTTGCGTTTCTTCGTGCTGACTTAACATAATTTCCTCATTGCAAAGTAAAATTTTCATCAATACTCATAAAACTGCCTCTTTTTTTCGCTTTTCCGACAGATTTTAACCATTCTAATTCAATATGTAGCTCCTCATCATTCAAGGAATCCAAATATTCAGAATATTCTTGCCATTCTTCTGTTGTAATACTCATCTTCGCATACTCGCAATCTCTTTCGCTTCATTATCTGTAAAAATTGGCACAGCATTTGATTTATGCATTGTACCAATACCTTTAATTTTTTCACCGGTGTATGAACTTTGAATTTTCTTAACACAAGGAATAAAACCGGTATCTAAAGATGCGATTCGTGGAGTTTCTCTGTGAAAAGATACCATCTTGTTTAATGGTAATTTAGTTTTAATAGTGGGGGATTTTGAATATCGTTTTTCAGATATTTTATTGATAACAGTCAACCATTCTAATTTTTGCTCTTGTTGAGCTTTGGTTAACTTCTTAGGTTTAGATTTTGGAATGTAACCGTATATCATATAATTCTCCATGTGAAGAACCATTATATTACAGTTTAGAATAAAGGTCAAGCGTTGTGTTGTATGGAAACAACATTAATACCATATCTCTATTTCAAAGGCGGACATACCTACTTATGTTAAATTTTATGAAAATCAATGGTAAACTTTTAATTATACCAATTTCTCTCATCCTCAGCTTCAGCTTCGGTTTCTTCTAACATTTGTTCTTCTTCATATTGAGTTAATAACTTCTTAATCTCAGCGTGTTCATTTTTACTTCTTTTTGGTGTATAAGCGTAATCATCATTATACTCCTTGTTCTTGCGGAACTTTCCCACAAATTTCGTCACTTCTTTCTCCTATTTCATGGTTTCAAATTTAATGCCTCTAATTTTTTTTTCAGGCATATCTTGCATATCATCTTCCGAAACATAAATTATTTCCGAATGAGGATAACAGATTTGTACAAGTTTGAGTAGTTGGCAGACGGTGCCATCGGAATCATTGAATGTAAATATTTCATCAACACAGTTTAAGCTTTTAATAATTTCACGTCTTATTTGATAGTCCTGAACAAATCCACCTTGAGACCACATCATCCACCAATCGGAATGAATACCAACAACCAACCAGTCACCTTTTGATTTACATTTTTTTAAGTAATTGAGTTCTTCGATTCCTAAAGGATCGAATATGCCAGATGTTATTATTATTCTATCTCTTTTTGGCATTACGGTAAAAGATTTGGGAAAGCCTCTTTAACGAATTTATAGTTTAAACCTTTAACACCTTGATCTTTTTGGAAAATACCAATGATAACTTCTGCATCACGAGGTTCCAAAGATTCAAGAATTTGTAACAACAATTGATTTCTTTTTTCTGGCGTCAACGATTCTGCTGTTGAATCACCTTTTTTAAACAAATACAACTTTCTTAATTGTCCTGCCAGAGAATTGGATGTGATACCTGGCAAAATATCTTGTGGTACTTTGTAGTTATCTGGCATTTCTTTAATTAACCATTCACAATTAGGATGAAAAGTTAATTGTAATACATCAACCAAAGTTTGAGAAAGATTCTTCTCAATTATTGCCATCTTATCTTTTTTGGTTGACGCTTCTTCAAATTCATCAAATACTTCAAATATATTCTTCATTAAAATTCCTCGATTACATCCATTAAGTTTTTCAGTTTGTGTTCAATAAAATAATTCAACAACTTGTTACGTTTTGCTGGAACTGTTTCTTCATATGTATTTATAATCTTTTCTTTTATCTCGACCGGAATAAAAGATAGGTCAATTAATGTGGCATTCCTCATATAATTGGCTTTTACAGATTCGTTTTGGTCGGTCCAAGCTTCCTGTAACATTTTATCCAAAACACTTTTGGTGATAGGTTTCTGACGCAAATCACGAACAAAACAATCACCAGGTGAAAACACATTAGGAATGCCATCACCTTTATCACCACGAATAATCTTTTCTTTTAACTCCATAATTGGATTCTCGGACACCACATATTTCTTTTGTGATGGATTATACTGTTTAACATTAGGATAGTTTTGTAGTTGTAGGAAGTCACCATCACTCGATAGGATCAAAATCTTTTCGTGTGCTGAGTGCCTTGGTACTAGTGTGCCAATAATATCGTCTGCTTCAGCACCCTCAACATCAATTACCTTGTATGGGAAGTTTTCTTTGAGTTCTGCTTTGAATTTGGCAAGCATATCAAAAATTAAATGCCAGTCTAAATCAGACTTATCACGGTTCTTTTTACGATTTGCTTTGTAGAATGGAAAATATTCTTTACGCCAATATTTACGGTTATCACAACACAATACCACCTCACCATATTCATTCTTAAAATTCTTAACATGGTTACGAATGATATTTAAAATCATGTGGCGAATCAGACTTTCATCTAATTTGCCTTTATGATTGGAAATCTGAGCCATAAGTCCGGCAAGTAATACTTGGTTTAAATCAACGAGAATCATAATAAACTTTCAATAGTTTCAATAGAGGTCTATTGTATCACAAACCTTGAAGTTTGGCAAACACATTTTCAATAAAGTTATTTGAAGTGGTAGTTTTACGAGCCATAACACCATACCATTGGTGTGGTATTAAATCGGAGATGTATTCTAATGGGTCAATAAAAATGGCATCGAAACGGTCAACACCATATATACCATCTTTATCATTATCTTCTTTAAATAGAATAACATGATAAGCATTACCCATTTCTGAATTACCTAAATTTTGACCTGGATTTTTATAAGTTGCCGATTCTATATGAATCTGGTCTTTCTTATCACCAGGCAAAAATAAGATAGCATCATGTTCTTCGCCTTTTAACTCTTTGAGAAAGTCTAGCATTTTATTCCTTTAAGGTGTGATTTTCTCACTCTTACCATAATCCAAGTATTGTAATAATCATTTGATTCTAGAGCACCACGAACAAATTGCTCTTTTGCTTCCAAATAACCACAATCACCTTTAGAAAGGCAAAGATGTAATATTTCACGTTTAAATTTATCGTGACCTAATGATAACACATCTTTGCTGAGTTC
>Ga0007876_1000818_pt1 | contig 11279 bp, 10 predicted proteins | sample CryBogCBH24Aug09_FD_70958 | JGI IMG/M metagenome (GOLD analysis project Ga0007876, IMG submission 70958) | Freshwater microbial communities from Crystal Bog, Wisconsin, USA - CBH24Aug09 | ecosystem: Environmental > Aquatic > Freshwater > Lake | place: Crystal Bog, Wisconsin, USA | collected...
GGATCATTCTTCTTTCGCTCGTGGCAACTCTCCTACTCTTAACCAGCGCCTTTAAATCACTAATACTTCCAATTAAAGCTATTGCACTCGATCTCATTTCGCTCTGTGTTGCCTACGGTGTAGTCGTGGCTACCTTCGGTAATTCTCTTATCGCCAGAACTTTGGGCATCTATCATCTCAACCAGATTGAGGCATGGGCGCTGCTATTCCTCTTTGTGCTTCTCTTTGGCGTTTCGATGGATTATGAGGTCTTCATCATCTCGCGGATCAAAGAGGCGAAGGAGCGCGGGCTGAGTAATGTTGAGTCGATTATTGAGGGTGTCAGCGAAACCGGAATTGTCGTTACCGCCGGAGCGGTGATCTTCATGGGAGCGGTAACCGGATTGGCGCTTGGCCACTTCGCAGGCTTGCAAGAAATTGGAATTGGATTAATCTTCGGCGTCTTAATAGATGCCACGCTGATTCGTATGTTGCTTCTACCCAGTGCGATGGTTCTTCTCGGCCGTTGGAATTGGTGGCTCCCAACGTCTCTTGCTCGCCTAATAAAAACTAGCCCCACGCCTCTTCACGAGGAGCGGGGCTAGTTAAGTTATTGATTAGTTATCGTGTTACCTTGATTTCGAAGTGGAACGATGGAACTTGATATCCAAGTGCTAATCCTGGGAAATCCCGGTCGGAAGATAGTACTGGGAGCATTCCGTAAGGAGTGTTAGCGAAGGATGGTTGGTTGGTATAGAGCAATGGGTGGAAATCGATGATGTGGGTTCCGGGAGTACCCGTTGCCTTCAACCGAACCACCATGTAGCCATTGGAGTTGAATCCACAGCCATAGCCGATGTAGCTATTGTCGTACGTAACTGCCAAAGTGTTATCGAGCTGAGTCCAACCGACACCCTTAATGCTGATTGTGAAATCTTCACCAGCTTTAAATGACGTAGCAGGAACACCAGCCTGACCTTTTGCGATTACATCTGGTGCAGTGGAAGGATCAAATGTTGCGATTCCCAATCCGGTCTGCTTTCCGTTGTTATCGTAGAAAGGCATGATGCTTTCTTGGACATAGAACGGAGTCTGTGCCTCGATGACATTTCCCTTCATCATCTGAATGACGTGCCATCCACCTAAGTTGTCAGGAATAGTCACGTCATTTGAAGAGGCTCCATTTACAACGGTTGCACTTCCAAGAGGTATCGAGCTGAAAGCCCAACAGGTACTTGTAGGGCAGTTCACGCGGTTGCCTACCACCGTCGACCACACCAGTTGATAAGTTCCGTCAACAACCTTTGCGGTCTTGACGTTTACCTTGGTCAAGATTGGTCCAGTGGTCTTCGAAAGAGTCATGACACCCTGGGTATTTGGATCGAGCCCAGTATTCGTCAAGGTGGTGTGCAAGTTTGACGTTGGAGTTACCTTGGCAGGGAATGTCTCGGTTGGTGCAGAAATTCCCTTATCGCTCGTAACATTGAATGGAACAGATCCACCGTTTGTGTAAGGAATCGGGGATTGAATCACGTTGAGATAGGTAAAGCCGATCGCATTTCCTACGTTTACGTAGTGGATGCCCCGAGGGCCAGATGCGTAGATAACGACCTTGCCAACTCCACGAGTCCATATGGCTTGCTCTTCTCCGGCATACAAGTTGTCATAATGGACGGCACCGCCAGCGGTATAGAGGCTGGCTCCCATTCCTGTGTATGTCACGGTAATAGGAGTTCCAATTGGACCACTTGTTGGAGTAACTGTGAGAGTGCGGTTGATCTGATAGCCAGTGTGACCAACAGCTGCACCATTTACGACGGCATAGATATCGTGGACTCCACCGAAGTCGGCTGGAACCTTGGTTGAGTAGCTAAATGCTCCACTTGAATCCGTGGTGACCGTGGCCATGTTGACGGTGACTTTCGTGAATGAGATGCCGGTGTAGTTCACAGAACTTGGCTCTACATCGGTAACCCAGGTTCCAGTTGAAGTTCCCCAGGTCAACTGCACGCTAGTGCTGGCAGGAAGCCCAGTACCAGAGACAACGAATGGATCTCCAACCACGCCTTGGTTTGGTGTTAGGGCGAGGTTGACCATCGTTGTTGGGATGGTGAAGGTCGCTGCAGTCGCTCCCGTGAATGGGAGCGGTGCAACATCTGGGATATCAACTGGCTGCACCAATGGTTGTGAGTTAACCAAGGTATCTGCAGCTAGGGCTGGGGCCACCAGGAATACCGAGAACAGCGATGCCACGATGCCCCCCACGATCAGTGCTTTGGTAGGTGATGCTATTTTCGTCTTCATGATGGACCCTTTCCTAGGTTTAATTGATTGTTTTGTAGGAACCGCGTCAGAGGTTCTTGCGTATTAGTTGGTGGGAACTGCGTAGAGAGTTACTTGTGAAGTAGGTGTGAAACTGGACTGCCAGACACCGGTTGCGCCCTTAAGAGCTGGGACAACGGGAACTGTGCGGTAGTAGCTGACACGGTCATAAACTGTGCGACCGTCTGCACCCTTTACACGAACTCCATTTACCAAGCGAGGCTGCAATTTGGTTGAGAGAACCTTGATGGAATTTTGATCCTTGGTAGTAACAGTTACTTTGAAGTTAACGACTCCCAAGGTCCCATACAAGCCTGGTGCAGTGCCTGTCTTTAGTGGTGCTGACCAGAAGGCAACTCCACTGTGATTTCCATAGGTGAGCGGAATTGGATTGGCGATACCAGCAACAGTCACATATGCGCTGGCAACGTTGCTGCTGTCCAGCACTGCGCCTCCGAGATCGGAGTCATTGCCATAAACGCGGAAGACGATTGTCTGTCCAACGATGAACTGGCTGGTGATTGCACAGCTAACTCCGAAGCGAGGAGCCAAAGCACCAGTGGAGCCAGACGCGATGATGGTATCTACGTACAAGCTGATTGGTGATGGAACAATTCCTTGTACTGGAGTACCGATCTTTACCGTAAACGGAGCAGCGGTTGCTGTCGTGTAGGAAGTTGCATCAGTAGGTGTGAGAGTTGCATTCAAGACGGCTGGACCTGCTGCAGCTGGCACCCAAGAGCACTTTGCTACAAATGGAGTGACTGTAGTTGTAGCTACTGATTCGCAACCGACGATGACTGTGCTGCCGACTGAGAAGGCGACATTTCCTGGAGCGCCAGCGGTGGCGACGATGATTGCTGGATCGAGGCCAAATACTGTGCTTCCTCCGGAGAGAACAAGAGTGGGAGCCGTAGCTGCAGCGAAAGCAGTAGAGCTTCCTACTATTGCGGATCCTGTTAGGGCGAGTGCCACTATCAGGGCCTTGGTGGACTTACTTTTCATTGCATTGCTCCTTTTAGTTGTGAACTATGTATTAAGAACTATTTGGTGGTGAATGTTCCGGTGACTGTCAGTGAGAGTGCGCCAGAATCCTTTGTGCCTGCGGCAGTTGCTGAAACTGGGAAGGTGCCTGTGAACTTGAGAGTTCCAGTTGCTCCTGCATACTTTCCGGTTCCACCAGTGATGATCATGTTGCCGCTGATTGCTACAGAGGTAGGAGCAGCGCCATCCTTGGCGTGTGCAGTAGCACTTGGATCGAAGTTGGCCTTCAAAGTATTGGTGCCATCAGAAATGGAACCTGCACCTGAAATTCCAGCATCTTGACCAGATGGGGCGGAGGAGCCGGATCCGGTGAGTTGGGTAAGGCCAAGCGTTGTTCCGGTGCCGGTAGCCGTCACCGTGGCCTGTACATCAGAGTCGCTCCAGAGGCTGGAAATCTTGCCTGTGTAGGTCGCATTCAATGTGAAGGACTTAGAGGTTGAAGAGGTTGCCGCAGCTGGTGGAGTTGTCTTTGTGGCTGCAGGCTTAGTAGTGCTGTAACCGGCTGGGCACTTTGGTGCCGCTGCCTTTACAACTTTGGAAGTAGCACCCTTGTAGCAGGTGATTGATTTCGTGGCGGCATTGGAGGCTGGTGCCCCAATAAGCGCGCCAGAGAGAGTCGCGATCGCGACGATTGCACATACTCGTTGTAACTTTTCAATCCGCGTCATTTCTTGTTCCACCATCTCGTATGTAGGTTTCTTTACACCTGAATTGTTTACCTCGAGGGGGCTGAAGTCATTGAAAATGGCAGGGGCTAGCACTTGGCAGGTTATCTACTAGATCACATTGATTTCACAGTGGTGTGACCCATGAGACATCGTGAGACGAGTGTTAGCACTTATTCACTAAATCTTTAGGAAAGGAATTGAAATCCCTTGCGCTACTGGTTTACAAGGCTCGCTGAAACTATGTAGCGCTTTGGCGCACTCCCTATGTAATAGAACGGGTAACACGTTATTAAAGTGAGAGTTGCGTTGGGCGTTGGAACAATCACGGTTTTATCAGTTGGTAGCACTATCTTCATTTTCGTTACAGAGTAAATAAATGTTCCGTCACTCGTCGAAATTGTTACGAGATCACCTACCACTAACTTTCCTAATTTGGAAAATACCGAATCTCGATGCCCGGCAAGAACTGTGTTGTCCTTAACGCCTGGCATAACACTGCCGACAAAGTGGCCAACGCCTTTCTCCAAATCTTTTGCATCAGTTCCTTGCACAATGGGGTAAACCTCGGAGAGCTTAGGAATGGAAATAATCCCGATCGACTCTCCAAGTTTTACAGGAACATATTTGGCAGACGGTAACTTCGGCGCTGACAACTTTGAAGTTTCGATCGCCAACGTCTCTTGAAAATTGTTCATGTGATATATCTGAACAAGGGCCACCCCAGTAGTTACTCCTCCAAGTGTAAAAATAAGAGTCGCAACTACAAGGATGGGCCTCCTCATTCTTCTCATATAGATCTATCTAGATCTTGATGCTTTTTCTGCGGGCAATGATTACTCCACTAATTGCCATAGCTCCGACTCCGAGAAGTAGGAGGTTGAACCATGGAGAAGCCGTCTTAGGCAAGGTACCACCGGTAGTAGTTGCAGGAGGTGTAGGTGTAACGGGTGGGACTACTGCCGTTGGGACAGCGAGTTCGGTATTCGTCTGAACCACCGTAATGTCGTCTCCCGCCTTTACATCAATGAAGTTGGTGGTTTGGTTCTGGATATCGAAGCTATTGATGTACTTCGAGAAGAGAGCGCCATCTACTTCGCCAACCACATAAGTTCCGGGAGCCACGATATAGGTGCGGCCAGGTGAGGCCATTCCGACATCTGGGCTACCTGCAACATCTACTCCCCAATGTCTGAGTGAGATTTGAAAGTCGCCAGGAACTGCGGTGCCACCGTACTTATTATTCACGATCTTAATAACGTGGATTGTGGCTGTCGTGACAGTCGGTACAGATGGAACAACTACGGGAACGATAGGAACTACAGCGGCAGGTGCACAGATAAATGTCTGCACTGCCAACAGCGGTATTGACCCGTTGTATAACTGTATTGTTACTGGAGCAGTACTTGCCACCGTCGTCGTTACTGTCACTTTTGTGGTCGATTGCACCCAATTCGTTGTAGGGATATTAGTTCCGTTGATCGAAACTGATGTGAGCGGTGTTGGGAAACTGCCATTGAGAGTCACCGTTGTAGGACCACTTGTTACACACGCGGCTGGAGTTACCGAGTCAATCGTGGAAGTTTGCGCTGGTGACACGACTGATGGCGGTACCACCGTTGCGCAGTTGTCATTTGTAATCGTGTTCGAGTCAAGTGTCACTGCGCCAGTGAGCGCGACGAGTGAGCCGCTGACGTGAGCTGCAGTGGTGGCCGAAATGGCGATACCCGCGATTACGTGCCCTACAAAGGTAGAAGATGTTCCCAATGTTGCGGACGTGCCCACAAGCCAGAAAACGTTGCACGCTTGCGTCCCGTTGGTAAGCGTGACTGTGCTTCCACTGGCGGTACTTAAATCAGAGGCGGTATCAAAGATAAAGACCGCGTTAGGGTTTCCTCCCCCGTTAAGGGTCAAGTTACCCACCAATGTTGCAGAGCCAAGGACAGCATAAGCGCCCTCTCCAAGGATTAAGCCTCCAAGGCCAGCGCCGATAACGGTTGTCGGAACTTGATTTCTTCCCGAGGTGTAAGCAGCTTGGGCAGAGATAAGGGCCGCAGGGCCAGGAGCGGTAGAACCGGTAACGATTCCTCCTGTAGCAGTGCCAGGTGGAAATCCGGTAATTGCGCTACCCGGAGTAACTCCGACTAAACCTCCAGCAGATCCAGAGATGACGGAAGAACCTGTATTTGTCACGGTACTGGCGCCTAGAACTCCAAAACTTATCGCCGAACCTAGATTTACCTTGGTTGCTGCGTTAGAAACCGAGGGGAGAATTGCAATGTTTAAACAATAAGGAGCGCCACAGTCAGCGCAGAACGTTTGAAATACTTATCCATGTTGAGCCTCTTCCACTTTCAGAGTGCAGGAGCAGATCTGAGATAGATCTAGGCTCCAAGTAGGAGGCTAGGAGTGCAGACTCTCTTTGATCTCGCAGATGGCTACCTTTACGCTTACAACCCCTCAACGTGTTTTCTGACGTTCAACTCACGATGTGCAGGAGCATGAGGGGTTTGCCACTAGGGTGTGCTCCAGAGCCAAGCGCAGTCGCACAAGGCATATGGGTTTCTAACCCGGTGAAAAAATGGAAACAAATCAGGACACGCAGATCGTTCCGACTAACGTCCTATTGGCAGAAGATGACCCGAAGGATCGCCTAGAAGTTCGTTTACATTTAGAACGCATGGGCTTTATTGTTTATGACACCCCTACAAGTAGAGAAGCAAAAGAGATCTTTCAACAACGAGATTTCAGCCTGGTACTCATCCATTTCTCAATTAACCCTCTCCAAAGTCTTGAACTCTGTCGCTGGCTTCGCGCTAGCTCAACAGTTCCCATCATCATGCTTACAAAACGTGGAGAATTAGTTGACGAGCAAATGGTTATCGCCGCCGGAGCCGATGATTACATTTCTAAGCCAATTGATAGCAATATATTGAGTTCGCGCGTCGTCCAGCAGATGCGGCGCGGCAGTGGCCAGCATCTGCCTCGTGCGAATATTCTCAGCTGGGGTCTTATGAAGATGGATCTTAGCAATCACGAATTTACCGTTGCAGACAAAGAGCTACATCTAACCAACACAGAGTTCCAATTCTTACAACTACTAATGGAGAATCCGCAGCGCATCTTCACTCGCAATCAGATCCTCGAAGCCATCGGAGTGATGAAAGGCGTAGGCAGCAATCAACTTGTCGATACCCACGCCAGCCGGCTGCGAAAGAAAATTCGCGAACACGGCGGACCCGACGTAATAAACGTGATTCGAAGCGTTGGATTCAGACTCGTGGATGCAAACAAAAACCCTCAAGAGGCAATCCCCCACGCAGAAGAGTTTTCAATAGAGTCGAGCCGGTTTGAGGATGTTGAATTCCCCGCGGACACGTATATTGAATCCTAGTTTTTCGTAGAGCCGAATCGCATTTACATTTGTGCCTGATGTATGAAGAAATGGCATCTGGCCAGATTCTTGGATCCCGGCGGCGACAGCCAAGACCAAGCGGGCGGCGTAACCCTTGCCGCGATGTTCCTCATCTGTACAGACAGCGCTTATCTCAACCCATCCAGGTGGATTGAGGCGTCTACCAGCCATCGCAACCAATTTTCCATCTACTCGAATTCCCAAATATCCGCCGAGTTCAATTGTTCGGGGCAAGAAAGGCCCAGGCTGTGCGCGAGCGATCAGATCGAGCATCTCAGGAACATCCGCGGTAGTGAGTGGAATCAAATCGGGATCGCTCACCCCGATAACTTTCTCTCCACTCATTTGCACTCCGGGAAATTTCTGTTCGATCTTCCATCCATTAGGGACTGTGAAATCCTGCGCAACGACGATGGCAAATCCATCATCACCGATTAATTGATGCAGATCAGACCAGGCTTGCGAATTAGATTCATCCGCAACCGCGTTGAATGGCGAGACGTCTGTCGGATAGCGACGTGCTAAGCCATGGATCTCGGCTAAGTGAGCATGGGGTCCAGAGAGTGAATACCAAGCGGCACGATCCAAAATGTGTTGGTCGCTCTCCTTTATTTCTTGAACGGAGTTCATGCTCTCCCTTTGCTCGCAGTAATATGAAAGAAGTTATCGCAGAGTTTTCCTAACGTATTCCGAACGAGCCACCTTTGGCAAACTTGCATGGCTAACCTACTCTTAAAAGGAGGTTCAACGATGAGCCAGATCATGAGAGTACTGCTATTTACCTTCGGGCTAACAACTGCATTCTTCATTAAGAATACCTACGCATCAAATTCCGAGCTCGAAGACCTACGTCACGCCCACTTGGCGACCTTCCGTCGCTCCTTTTAATTCACTTCGAATTATCGTCCAGTAGAGCCAGCCGCCTTAAAAAATCGGAATCGAAATCTCAGGGCGTTGATGTCCCTGATGGGCTCGCAGCGCCGCCTCGTGGTAGCGCTCGATCTCCTCAATCTTGGCAGGATCCTGGTACGGACGTCCATCAACTAACGGACCAACCTCACCCGTCATAACGGCACTGACATCTTCTCCGGAGATCGTCTTATGGATCTCCAGTGCGTGAGCTAGCGATAAAACCTTGTCGCGATTGCTGGCCAAAATCTCTTCTGCCTTCCCAAGAAGACCTTCGAGATTTCCTTCAATGCGATCGGCGAGCATGCCCTTTACGGCCTTGTTGTCGTCTCCGTGTGGCTTTCCACCTCCGGGAGCGCCGACTTCAAAACGGCGATTAGAGGCGTGAGAACTAACAGTCGATCCCATGCCCCAGTGACCTTCCATGAAGCTGGCAATAGTGGTTGCACTCTCTAAGTCCCCTGAAACGCCAGAAGAATTATCGCCTTGAAAGAACATGCGCTCTCCGGCAAGGGAGGCAAGTGAAACCAAAATGTCAGCCTCGTACTCACTACGCCAACGTGTGAACTGATCATCTGGCGGTTGATGCATCTACTGCGCGTCGCCAATTTCAAAAGCGCTTTGGAATGACCTTTGTGCAATATGCGCGCGCTCGTCGTATGGGCTTGGCTACAAAGGAGATCCGTGAAGGATCGGGCGTAAACAATGCGCAAAGAAAGACCGGTTATTACTCAAGTAGCGGCTTTCGCGATGCATTCGCCAAGGTGATGGGTGCAGCTCCAACGGTTTTGAGTAGCGAGCACAAAGTGCTCACGACAACCTGGATCGATACAAAACTCGGTCCCATGCTGGCGATATCAGATGAGCAAGAGCTCTACCTCTTTGAATTTGTAAGTCGACGTGGACTAGAGCGAGAGATCGAACGGCTGCGTTCTAAGAAAGGCGTTGTAATCGTTCCTGGACGCAACTCCATCATCGATTCTATTGAGCGGGAAATTACCGCTTATTTTGCGGGGAAGTTAAAGACATTCAAGACCCCCATTAAATTGCAGGGTAGTGATTTCCAAAAGGCGGTGTGGAGAGAACTGCAGAGAATTCCATATGGGCAGACACGAAGCTATGCAGAACAAGCGGAGATACTTGGCCGGCCGACTGCGACTCGAGCGGTAGCTAATGCCAATGGAGCGAATCAGTTAGCTGTGATCGTTCCCTGCCATCGTATTGTGAGGAGCAATGGGGATCTAGGCGGATATGCCGGAGGTCTAGAGCGCAAACTTTGGCTGCTAGAACACGAACGATCGAATTAGGAGATTTGGTAGAAGAAGAAGCCTGTCATCTCGGGATAACCCAACTCGGCCGGTGTTAAGTGAACTTCCACTTCACGGATGTGAGGGGCTGAGGCCGCCATCCAGATACGGTGGTCGCGGTAGCGATTGTGTTGCGCCATCTTCTCTAATTGCACTTCTGTCGCCGTGTTAAAAATCCCGATGTATTTCTCTGAGCTCGCAACCAAGTTCTGCATATATTTCTCGTAACGCTCTTCTTCAGTCAGATGCAGAATCACATCCATCGATAGTGAAATCTCCGCCGCAACTGACCGTGCATCTGCGAAGGTATCCGGCTCATACTCCAAAAAGGTCTTTGAAGGGTCACTGGAAAATCTAACTCTCAAATTCTCAATTGCCGTCGCGGAGACATCGAGTCCTTGGTATCTAGAAATATTCAAGAGGCTCAATTGATTTCCGTCGCCGCTGCCATACTCAACGGCGGAGGTAATTCCATGGTCAGCGACGAATTTGTTGAGGGCCGCCGCTTTGAAATCAGCGAGCTCTCCATAGGAGCCTGAGCCGCTATTGCCGCCAGTTTGATACCTCTTGCGCCAATATTCCGCGGAGTCGAAGGTCATTTCGGAAGTGTAGTCCACGCAACTTCCCCAATTAAGATCGAACGCTTACAAAATGCATCCACTACTCGTGCTCTGCGTTTAATTCACTTTCAATTCTGCGATCAGGGATAACCCACATCAGTGCGACTGCCCCATATAAAAAGTATGAGACCCATGGCACAAAAAATGCGATACCGATCGCCGCTGCGTAAATCACAGGCGAGAGTTTTCCTTTAATATCACGACCCAGCGCTTTAGCTAGCGTGGATTCACCCTCGTGACTGGCGATAATTGCGCGCTGTAAAAGGTAGTACGCCGCTCCCGGCATGAAGAGCGAAATTCCGTAAAGAACCGCGGGGGCCTTTGCCCCACCACTCGTACCGAGCCACGATGTGGTGAAGGGGATCAGCGAGAGCCAGAAGAGTAAGTTCGCATTTGCCCACATGGTCCAACTGCTGGGCTTCTCTACCGTGTTCAGCAAGTGATGATGATTGTTCCAATAAATAATGAGATAGACGAAACTCAATAGGTACGAAAGGAGCACTGGTCGAAGCGGAGCCAAGTCAGAGAACTTGTAGCCGGTTGGAGTATGGATCTCGAATACCATGATGGTAATCAAGATTGCGAAGACCCCATCGCTAAATGCTTCTAGGCGATTAGAGGAGATAGCGCGATGGCTCACGCGGGAGACTTAGCACTTTCAACTTGGGTAAGAGTTCCAGGAGGGATGAATCCGATCGCAACTGCACTGGCGATGATGAGCAAGATACTGGCTACAGTGAGGGCCAGGCTAAGGCCATGTGAAAGAGCTCCGTACGCGGCCGAAACCACTTTATCGATGATTGCCTTGACGCTCAGTGATGCGCCCTTGGTGACTGCCTTTGCCTGATCATTGAAAGTTCCTGTCGTGATGGCATTGATCACGATCGCCCGATAAGAGGCGGGGATTCCAAGTTGAATTAGTCGAGCGGTGAGGTGATTAGTCAGTTGGCCATTTACCATCGAACCCAAGATTGCGACTCCAGCTACTGCTCCAAATTCTCGACCTGTATTAACACTC
>Ga0007876_1000838_pt1 | contig 11103 bp, 6 predicted proteins | sample CryBogCBH24Aug09_FD_70958 | JGI IMG/M metagenome (GOLD analysis project Ga0007876, IMG submission 70958) | Freshwater microbial communities from Crystal Bog, Wisconsin, USA - CBH24Aug09 | ecosystem: Environmental > Aquatic > Freshwater > Lake | place: Crystal Bog, Wisconsin, USA | collected...
AGCTTAGCAACTTACGAAGATCCTCATCACTACGCCGTAGGCGTGGATGATGTACTCGTTAACGGTGTCTTTGTGATTCAAGGGGGAAAATTGACCCACAATAGACCAGGCGTGCCTATTCGTGTTAGTCACCCGACTACAATCGCAACACTCGAGCAACTTCAGAGTAAATTTAAAACCTTTGTCACCCAGCCACGCTTTGAAGGCGCAAGTTGGGGTATTAAAGTTTCCTCCCTTTCAACTGGTAAAACACTCTTAGATTACAACTCAGCAACCAGGTTAAGTCCTGCATCGAATAGTAAACTTTATACAGCGGCCCTCGCCTTAACCACACTAGGAAGCCAATACACTATTAAAACACCCCTTTTAAGTACAGCACTCCCCGATTCAAATCAAACATTACATGGAGATTTAGTAATCCAAGGACACGGAGATCCAAGTTGGAACTTCAGAAAAACAGATAACAATTTTTGGAGTACCTTTCAGCCTTTTATCACCGTACTTAAAAATAAGCATATAAACCATATTACGGGAAATATCATTGCCGATTCTACTTGGTTAAAACAACCACCCCAAGGTGCAAGTTGGACGGTTGATGATATGGATTATGATTTTGGCGCAGAAATCTCTGCCTTAACGCTTGCAGATAATTATATTAATATACGTATTACTGCAACCGATACAATTAATAAAGCCTGCACAGTAGAACTTCTACAACCCCTATCAGGACTCACAGTCGATAACCAGACAATAACAGGTCCGAAAGATTCAAAAAGAGATATCAGGGTACAGCGCATTTTAGGTGAAAACATATTACGGGTTTCTGGTAATCTTCCCTTAGGTAGCTCTCCAGAATTAACCGAAGCCACTATCCCTAATCCAAGTCTTTGGTTCGCTCGCTGCTTAAAAACAGCACTTATCCAGGCAGGTATTGTCGTAGACGGAGAAGAAAAGTCCTACCGCTGGCCAAGTAAAACGGTTAAGGCGGATTACTTACTTGGTGAAATCACGTCACCGCCCCTTTCAGAGATGCTAAAAAGTTTCTTAAAACCTTCTCAGAATTTAGAGACTGATCTCATTTTCGCTCAAGTCGGAGAATCAAAACGTACCACGCAAACACCTGCCTGGATAAGAACAGATGAACTAGCAGTTGATGCATTAAACGAGTATTTAGCTAACATACATTCACCTTCTGACGCTGTTCAATTTGATGAAGGATCAGGATTATCTCGAAATAATCTCACTACAGCTGCAGCTACAGTTAATTTACTTTCGAGCATGTCTAAGGAAGCTGCCTTTTCTGTCTTTTATGACGCCCTACCGATTGCTGGCGTCGATGGCTCACTTGTAAGACGCATGCGAAATACTCCAGCACAGGGCAATCTACATGCTAAAACAGGCGGACTTCGCTGGGTTAGCTCATTATCGGGTTATGTCACGAGCCTATCTCACGAAAAGCTCGTATTTAGCTTTATTCTCAATCGCCATGTCTCAACCCGTGAACACCGTAGTACGGACGATTTAGATCAACTCAGCTTGATGCTAGCTCAGTTTGAGGGAAGTTCCTCAAAATAAGCCAAATTGGCTCTCATTTTATGCCTTTTGCCTGATTTTGGCCCAATTTAGGCATGTAAATTGCACTTGGCTAGTGTCGCAAGTCAGGAAATAATACCTGCTTAGACACACACCTAACCCGTTACGTTTTTATATCACTAACTATGCAAAAATATCATAGACTTATTGTATCCAGATTACTCCTCTTAGGATTAAGTCTGTTTCTTGCCCTAGGATTAATCAGTGTACAAGCCGCTGAACCTACCGCAACTCCATCAACTGCTGCTGCATCATCTGATAGCGAACCAGCAAAACAAGATGATGTCGTTAAACTCGAAAAGTTTGTCATCACTGGTTCCAGCATCAAACGCGTCAGTGACGAAGGCGCTCTACCACTTGATGTTTTCACCTATCAAGAAATTGAATCCAAAGGTATCACAAGCGTTGAACAGCTTATCAGCCAACTCAACGTTAATGGTAATGCGATGGACAATATGGCTAGTAATAGTGACGTTGTTACTTCCGGTACTTCCCGTGGTTATAACGGTGTTACTGCAGCAAATTTACGTTACCAAGGTTCGAATTCTACACTCGTACTTTTAAACGGTCGCCGCGTTTCACAAGGCGGTCTAAACGGTGGTGGTGTAGTTGACTTAAATTCAATTCCTTTCCAAGCAATTCAGAGAGTTGAAATCTTAAAAGACGGTGCATCTTCAACGTACGGTACAGAAGCTATCGGTGGTGTTATCAACTTTATCACCCGCTCTGATTTCCAAGGTTTAATTTTAAACTCTGGCTTTGATGCAACCCAAGAAGGTGGCGGCAATATTTATCGCTACTCCTTAGTTGGCGGTTACGGTAATCTCGCAAAAGACAAGTTCAACATCATGGCATCACTCTCCATGACACAGAGCATGCTTCTTTTAGGTACACAACGCTCATGGGTTAACACACAACAACCTGATCGCGGTTTATCAGCAGATACCCGTGGAACTCCTTTTGCTACTTTAAACGGTATTACCAGTATCACGAACGTACTCAGTGGCGCTTCAAAAAGCTCCTTCCTTGATACCAATACAGGTATGTCTGTATCTACGGTTAATACATTAGTGCTCAAAGGCCCATCTGCATTAGCAGGTACAGGAATGTTCCCATATGATTGGCAATTATGGTCAAATCCATCTGCTCAATATGGTGCAACCGTTGATACCGGTAAAGTAGCTGCACTCCAACAGCCTGTTAAGAATACAAATTTAATTACCCGTGGTAGCTATAAATTAGGTGATAACCTTATCACCCTAGAAGGAACTTTTGGTCGTTCAGTATCCAATAAGTTCTTTTCGGCTTCTCAGATTACAAGCTCCGCAACAGCAAACACAACTAACCCAAGTGGCGGTACAGTACCAAATCCACTTTATAATTTAGCATATCCAAGCACAGGTGCAGATTATGCTAATGTATTTAGTACACTGGTTCAGTACTTCCCGCAATTAGCTGTTAATAATGGCGCTCCTATGCCAATTCGTTGGCGCTTCTACCCAGCAGGTGATCGTCAATATGCTACGCACACAAATTCAGATCGCGTACTATTATCATCCGAAGGACCTCTCTCGTTCTTCCCTGCTGGATGGGAATATCGCACAGGCTTCTCCCGTTCACAAAGCAAGAGCTACTCCATCTTAACCAGTGGTTATTACTATACCCAAGGTTTCGCTAGTTTAATCAACAGCGGCGTACTAGATCCATTCTCCTTCACACAAACTCCTACAGCTATGAATGCACTTCAGTCATTCTCTGCAGCAGGCGTTAAACTCTATAGCGGTGAATATGCAACAAGCGAAGCAGATATGACCCTATCAGGTCCTGTTGCTAAACTTCCTGCAGGAGATCTTATGTCAGCTTTTGGTTTCGATTATCGTAAGGACACCTTCGGTATGAGCGGTGACACAGATCCAAATCTTATGACACAAGCTGGCCTAATCGCTAATGCTCCATTCGATAACGTTAATGCAACAAACGGTGCACTATCTCGTACCGTACGCGCTGAGTTTGCTGAATTAGATGTTCCTGTAATCCATGGCGTAAACTTCGACCCATCGATTCGTTCAGATCTTTACAGCGGCTTTGGTCGTACAACGAATCCAAAGTACACCTTACGCGTTGCTCCAACAGATTATTTCTTAATGCGTGGTTCCTATAGCACAGGCTTCAGAGTACCAAGCTTTGCTCAAGAATACTATCCTACAACAATTAGCCCAGGTACAGCAGCTATCACCGATCCTGTTACAAACACCTCGGTCACGAACTACAACATTTGGACAGGTGGTAAAACAACACTACAACCAGAAAAAGCGCTTATGCGTTCCTACGGTTTTGTTGTACAACCAAACAAACATCTTTCCTTCAATGTTGATTGGTGGAGCATCAACCGCAAAAACGCTATTTCAGTACTTGGTGTAACAACAATCATTGCTAACTATAAGCTCTTCCCAGATCGCCTTGTTCGCGATAGCTCTGGTAACCTCACCGCTATTGATAACACATATCTAAACGCAGGTGAAAGTATCACCAAGGGCGTAGAGTTTGGCGTCAATGGCGATACCACAATCCATGGTGGTAAATTAATGGTAAACTTTGATCTATCAGATCTTTTAAAGAAAACTTCCCGTTTAATTCCAAGTGCTCCATTTGGTGGATCTGAAGTAGGAAGATTCGTTCACGGTACTTATGGCGAACTCGGTATTAAGTACAAAGCAACAACGAATGTAACTTATGCACGCGGCAGATGGGCAACAACACTCACAAACATCTACCGTTCAGGTTACATGGATCAACAAGAAGGTAACATCTTCACAGGTGCTTATTACCCACTCCCTGTTAACTATAGCCCTAAAGTTAAAGACTATACGCTGTATAACTTAATGGTTAGCTACAAAGACTTCTACATTAAGGATCTTACACTCAAGGCTGGTATAAAGAACCTATTCAACACCCACCCTCCTTTCACAGCATACTATGATACAAATAGTGGCGCTGGAAGTGACTGGGATCCACGTGTAGGTGATCCACGTGATCGTTCCTTTGTAGTTTCAGGTCAGTACAAATGGTTCTAATCACTTAAGAGATATTTATCTTAACAAAAAGGGCGATCCTTCACGGGATCGCCCTTTTATTTTGAAATAGCTTAACCTACTCGAGTCATACTTAGTTTAATAGTACTAATTAATCATGATCACTAAGCATCAGATCAATGATAGTTCCTACGGGAACACTGCCGTACTTTAGGAACGTTTCATTAAAATTCTGAACCGAGTACCCTTCACCCTGTTGGTCTTTTAACTTGTCTCTAAAGGCGAGGATTTGAGTAAAACCAGAAAAGTAACAGGTAAGTTGTACACTACTGAGCTGAGCACGTCTCCACTTAATCGCTGCTTCTTCTTCTGACTGAAATCCATCATGAACAATTAACTGCTTAATCCCTTCTTCTCCCATGGTACCCTCATGAACTTCATGATCTACAATCGTATTGAGTACCGATCTTAAATACCACTTCCAGTACATAAGCATAAGTTCAGGCGCATTTCTACCCCAACCACTTTCTAACATCATACGTTCACTAAATACCGCCCAGCCTTCAATCATCGTAGAATTACTAAACACTGCTCGAATACGGCTTGGAGACTTATTGGCATGCTGCAATTGAACGAGGTGTCCTGGCATTGCTTCATGGATTGTGAATATCTGTGTTGTCCAATCATTATACTCACGCAGTAAACTCTCTACTTTATCAGCAGGATAGGTTTCGGGTGGAATGATATTAAAATAACCAGGCGTTGCTGCATCGTAAGGCCCAGGAGACTCTGCATTACCAAAGGAGATACCGCGCATATAGGCAGGCATTTCTCTTACACCTAAAGGTAATGAAGGATCTAATTTAACCAAATGATTCGTGGTTACGTACTGAGTCAAATCTGCAAGGAGCACCCTAAGATGATTCACGTACTGTGTCGGTTCACTATGTTGCCTAGAAACAACATCAATCACACGTGCTATTTTAAGCATTTTATCTTTAGGCTTAACCTCATCTTTTAGGTATTTAGGCCATAGTGTATCTGCGAGAACATCCATCTTGCTCGTCACAGAATCCTTTTCACTTAGTGCATGCGCATACAATGCTTCCGCTCCTAAACTTCCTGGGTTTTCGAAGTTAAACTTTTCATTATATAACGCTGCTCCCAACCTAAATGAACGGCCTCCTGTTTTCCCAAGAGCAGTATTAACCTCTTTAAGCCATGTAATATAATCGGTGACTGCCTTACGGGCATGATTAAGCGATACGACAAAACCTTCCTTCTCTAAGCTGGATAAACCAGATTCTTTAACTTTTTTCTCTAAACCCTCTCCAATCATCTTAAGAGCACCTAGATTCTGATCTATTGCGAGTTGGGTATGAACGGAACTTGGATTTTTTATACTTAACTTTGCAGCAGCGTAGTAATCAGGAACACGATTAAGACGCTTATAAATTACTCTTAGTCTGTCATCGAGTGAGCTGTAATTACTTTCTAAAATACGAGCGATTGGTCCTGCTATATTATAATGGGATGGATTCCACTCCCACTCTTTTAGTGTTTTTAACTGCCACAAACTTGTTCGTAGCTCGAGGTCTACGACAGCCCAATCACTACGATTACTCGTATTGAGCGCTTGGGGATTATAACCGTGTAATTTAGCCTCCCACGCTACGATAAAATCTTCAGCCTTTTTTCGTGATAAATCGTCTGGAATGACGGTTTCATCTGCATACTTATAATAACCCTCATGGATTGCATATTCTGGATTTATTTTCCAATACGCATCTAGAAAATGTTCGCCGAATTCTTGTCCAAACGAACGATCAATCTCGTTATTAGCTAGAGTTTGAGCACAAGCAAGATGTGCACAGACAAATGCCAAAACGGTAACAAGTAAACTCCGTCGTGTTGTGATTTGCATTATTAAGAAGAAGGGGTACTATATTTTATAACTAATCACTCATTTACTATGTCTACTCCATCAAATACTCAAGTAACTCGTAACAAATGTGGCTGCGGTAAAACCAAAGACCCTCAAGGCTACTGTGACGGTTCACACGCCAAACCTGCACAAGATACCCGTAAAAAATGCGGATGTGGCAAATCTAAAGATCCTCAGGGCTACTGTGACGGTTCACACGCCAAGTAATGCTTTTAAAAAAACCCGCATTCGTGCGGGTTTTTTTATGTCTTAAATTTAGTTAGCGTACCAACCTGCTGTTTGGGCATTAACCGGAGCAGATTCCTTGACGTGCTTTGCCATCATGCGAATTAATTCATCATTACTCATTGGTTGCCAACCATGATGAGAACCCTCAGGTCCATAATGGAAACTAGCTACATTATGAGGGTTTGTGGTACTCCCTAGATACTCCTCAAAAAGATGAACCGCTAAATTAGAATAAAAACTATCTGTATATGCGGCGCAGATATAAAATTTTCCATTTAGTTTGTCTCCAATCTTAGACCAATTTCTTGCTAGGTAATCGCGTAAGTCATAACCATTTTCACGCATTTTTTCTGCAACTTGGTGGTCAACTTTACCGGTTGTTAAATCCCACACATTTTGTGGATATCCGTGTTCATCATAAGTGGTGTGTTTCCACCATTCAAAGCGGCTATCCTGCATTGCTATAACACGTGCTCTTTGACTGCCGTTCCGATTCATTAGGCCTCCTCCAACAAAACCCTTCTCGTTTCTTTCAATAAAGGCGTAATCATCTTTGTAGATATTAACACCACCGTAATAGAGTCTAAAATCAAGTGGGTCTGGAGAAAAAGCCCAAGCCCCATTGAAAAAGTCTGGATGATAAATCTGTAGGGCTAATGATTCCCATCCACCGGTAGAGCTTCCTGTGAGTGTTCGAGCATAAGGCTCAGAAATGACTCTAAATTGACTTTCAATACGCGGGATTAATTCCTGCATAATTGCATCTCCATAGGGTCCACAATTAGGAGAATTTACAGCATAAGAATCATCAAAGTAAGGCGTAGGGTGTTGAAAAGTTACAAGAATGACATGGGGGAAATGCTCCGATAACCAATACTCTGAAAACGATCTTTTACTGTCCTGATTCTTAACCTCTTTTTTTAGAGGATCCTGAGAAGCTGGATCCCTAAATCCAAACGGTGCGCCGATACTAAAGTGGTTTTGAACATAGACTACTGGGTAGTGTTGATTAGGGTGCTCATCATAACCCTTTGGAAGTAAAATAGTCGCACCTAAATACATAGGGTGACCCCAGAACTTACTGATCAAAGGACTTTCAAATTTAATTCGCTTAACCCATTTCGTATCCTCTGGAATTTCAATAGGTGCAATCGTGTGACTGAGTATTAATTGTACCGAATTAGCTGATTTTTTTGAAACATGAATATGCTCTACTTGGCTGTAGGTATTTCCGGGAGAGCGAGCAAAGTTCTGCCCTTCCCATTGATCCATATGAGCCCAGATTATATGTCCATCCGCACGTTTAAATTCTGTATACCGATTAAACAGGGCCTGAACATAATAATCCCCTTCTGGTAAATCACTCAGTTTAAGCTCTGGACTGCCTACTGCTTCACTATCCATGACAACAGAGCTACCTGGCTTCCAGGAAAGAACATCCTGAGCAAAGAGACTTTTACTTCCATCAATTCTAGGCTCTGCCGTTGCATTGGTACTTACATATAAATACAAACGTCCACGGAGTGTTTCTGATTCACTTGAAGGTCGAACAACTTCAATCGCACCGACTTGACTCACTCCCTCTGCTCTTAACTGTATAAAACAAGCTAAAGCAAACATGCCGACAAAAGATAAAGAACGTAAATAAATAAATGGCTTCATTGGGGTATTAAAATAAGACGCTAGTAACCCTATCTAAATTACCCCTATTTCCCAATTAAATACTGTTCTTTGATAGCTATAATTAAATAGTAACAACCTAGAATAGCGATAGTCCCCGAAACAGCGGCTATCACTAGCCTTAAGTAATTAGCCTCAAGCCGTTTTCTGAGGTAATAAAAGGCTGCGAATAAAGGAAGGACAACGAGTTGATGCCCACATTCAACTCCACAACTAAAAGATGCGAGTGATATCCATGTACCTATAGGTGGGAGACCGGCCATGGCATCTAGCAATCCTCCAGCAAAGCCTAGTCCATGAATTAGACCAAATCCGAAAGCCACACTTAGCCTAAAAAGTGAATGCGTTCTTTTCGGCCAAAAAACATTTTCTAGTGCGATGAAAATGATGCTAAGTGCAATCACGGGTTCAACAATACTAGACGGCAGCCTAACGATTCCAAATACACATAAAATAAGGGTTAGTGTATGCGCTAAAGTGAAAGCAAGGATAACACTTACCATTTCCCAGAGACTTAAAGTAACGACTACAAGTCCGGATATAAATAAAAGATGATCATAGCCGGTTAAAATATGCATGATCCCATGCTTAAAATAATCTTTTGCTATATGCATAGGTGATTGTGCGTGCGGCTCGATCTGATGGATTTTATTTATTCCAATATCCGGATGAAGACCTGTAGGAATATTTACCGCCTTCGATGTTAATAAAAACGTACTTAAATTAATTGCGTCTGATTTAAAACGAACAACATACGTTACACTCCATTTCAGTCCCGCGGAGTACTCCCACTCGTTAAGCATTGACTGCTCAAGGATAAGTTCGGTTGGGTTTTTTTCTAAAAGAGGAAACTCGTACTCGTATTGGTAAAATGTACTTTCAGGATTTTGTATAACAAGCGGCTCTTTAACTAACCGAAATACTCCAGGTAAACTTAATCCCGATGCACGCAACGTTAGATGCTTTAAAACATAATAAGCATGCTCTCCTACTGCCTGTTTCGATACTTTTCCGCCACTTGATTCAGTTTGATTTCCATGTGCTACCTGAATCTCTTTTTCGCTAACATCGATTGCGAGAAGAACTCGATTACTCTCACATTTTAACCAAAGACTATTCTGAAGTAGAGGATGCGAATAACATTTAAATTCAAAAAGGATAGTCCCGAGTAAGAGGAATAAAATGAATTTAAACTTTGGGAAGATCACGGTGCTTTACTAAATCGAATTAAGTACGAATCACTGCCTCAAATGTAGTTCAAAGCACCTTAAAATCAGATTAAGAAAGACGTAAAAATCAAAATAGTTTCTTACCAACAGCATACTTAGATACTTGAAGGCCAAGTATATTAGATAAGGTAGGAACAATATCTTCAACGGAAACTGGCTTATGAGAGACTTCAGGTTTTATTCCAACACCGTACCACAGTTGTGGTACATGCGTATCATACTCCCAAGGAGTACCATGATTTGTTCCTGCTATTGTTTTATCAATCACATAGGGTTTTAATATGTATACAACATCACTACTTCTGCCTGGAAAATAACTGCGCTGAGATTTTGCCAAAAGGGTGGTTCCTACAGGAGTGCTTGTCAGTTCACTACTCGCATAAGCCGTATAAATTTGTGGGAAAGTAAGCAGTACCTCTTTAATAACATTTCGGCTTCAGCTTGTGTTATACCTTTAGCTTTTAAAGCCGAAGGATGAAGTGTGTAACCAAAGTTGTCTCGCTTACACCAAAAATCATTAACAGGAGGTTCCCCAAACGCTTTTACAAGTGCTGCTTGAACCGTTTTATCAAGTAAAGCGGTGTTTAGACGAGAAGCAGTCTTTTTAGCTTCTGGATCTGTAACTCTCTCTGGAGCAGGACTAGCACCGTGATCGGCAGTAAGTACAATAAGACAATGATCTAAGCCTACGTGACTATCTAAGTAAGTAAGTAGTTGTGCGATTGAACGGTCTAAGCGCACCACACAGTCCATCAATTCTTGACTATCTATGCCATATGCATGACCTACAAAATCAATCTGGGAAAACCCAACACAAAGCATGTCGGGTGTCGCATGATTGCCTAAATTTTCTGCCTGTATTGCTTCTTCTACAAATAATTCAAGTACGTCTGTACTAAAAGGCGTCACATCAAACGCTTCATAGAAACTAGGCCCAATATAACCCTGGGAGCCTGTTATCTTCCTTGGAAATACTTTACCTAAACCATGAAAATCAGACTCTCCAGGAGCATCGTCTGGTCCTTGCACTTTCACATATTCTTTTTCAGGTAATAGACGGTCCCATGTTTTTCCAAAATAGTCGGTTACTAAGTGTCTTTCATTAAAGCCACTCGCCCACGTTGGTAATTCGTTCATGTAATACTTAGAACTGATAAAACGGTCATTCTCTAACCAGTAAGCCGCATTCGCTTTTTTGCCTCCCATTAAAATCGAAGCACGATCCTTATTAGCAATGGATATAACATGACTCGATTCTCCGTAGGACAACTTGAGTTCGTCTCCTAGTGTATTAACGAGTAAGTTACGGGGAGACCTTCCGGTGCGTGACTCGAGTAACTTACCACCTGGTGCATGTTGTGTTGATTTAGATGCACCAATAAGTGCTGAAGCCTCG
>Ga0007876_1000859_pt1 | contig 10833 bp, 12 predicted proteins | sample CryBogCBH24Aug09_FD_70958 | JGI IMG/M metagenome (GOLD analysis project Ga0007876, IMG submission 70958) | Freshwater microbial communities from Crystal Bog, Wisconsin, USA - CBH24Aug09 | ecosystem: Environmental > Aquatic > Freshwater > Lake | place: Crystal Bog, Wisconsin, USA | collected...
CTTCGAACTTAAAAGTGCACTCATCGATATTTGCACGCTGTACAACAGTTTCTTGAAATCTCAACACAGGGTGTATATCGTTTAAAAATTGTTCTACAAACCACCTTCTCATATCGATCGTCTTGATCTCCAATCCGTTTACACCTGGAGTATCAGCTATCAACTTCAGGATACTTTCAAAAAAATCGTATCCTATGGCACATGGTCTGATGTTTACATTATTTATCACAACAACATCTCCATTAAACGACATATTCATATACAAGACAGGGCATATACCATTGAAACTACATCGTCCTTGTAAAGCATCTCCGACACTACGAAAAAAATGATCCCATGCGGCACCATACTCCACAACAATATCAATGCTTGTTTCCAAGTTTAACAGATGATCATAATATTTTCGAAACACAGCTTCAAACCAAGAAAGTAGTGTTTGGACCTCGGGATCCACCATTCCTGTTGGTTTGTAGATCTTGAGGCCAGTTGTATCAATATCCAACGACGATGGAAAATCAACATCATCATTAGGTTTTAAATATAATGTCATCGATCTAAAATAAATCGAAATATCTTTATCGGATAGCATATCCTGAATCAGTTTTTTACGAAAAGGTTTTGTTGACGTCAAATAGTTTATGTCTCCTACAGAGGGTGGGTTCCATCCATTCATTATTTGTTGTTGTCTGAGAAGTTCTAAATTTTCTCCGATGAAATAGTAGCTTATTACATGCATACCATCCTTACCAATGTGTGTTGTTTTTTCAGATCTCTCAGTACTTGTTGTTCTTGTAATAATTTTTCCTCGAATTATGCTTTCAATCTCTTCCACCACTTGTCTTACAAACCAGTATCTAAGACCAATTGACTCAATTTTGAGTCCACCAACGTCAGAAGCATCAAGCAACACGTTGGCTATTGATCCAAGTATCACTTGAACAAATCCATGCCCTATGGCACAAGGCCGAATCCCAACATCATCAATCACACATAATTTACCAAGGCTGTCAAACGAAAGTTTAATATACATGACAGGACAGATAGCATTGATATTCTGCTTCCTTCGGACTGCATTTTTGACAGCTTCAGCAAACAAATCCCATGCTAAGCAGTAATCTTCCGATATAGGCTTGTCAAATTTCAAATCTTTCAAATTATCATAATATTTTCTGAAAACAGCTTCAAACCAAGAAAGTAGGGTTTTTGCTCTGGAAGCACTGTATCCAGTAAGAGATTTAAAATCATCTTTATAATATCCAGCCCCTAGCATAATAAACCCAACCCTATCAACAAAATCCTCCATTGCCAGCAAACAGTCAACATCGTTCTGCATATCTAGTTTCAACAACGAATTTATATAGTAAATAACTACCATAAATATAATAAACGACTACCACAAAAATAGTAAGCCCTTAACCCCTAAATTAATGTCATCTGGGCAGCGGTTGTTCCAGCAACTACTCTCACGCCCAAATCAGCCCGGCCCGCCAAGCAGCACACTCGTCGCGCCGCCGCGCGAGCGCCGCCATGTCATCGCCAGGCAGGATGAACCCGTCGTTCCATACTATGGACAGATGACGGATCTCGCGCTCGATCGCCTCCAGCTCTGCATCGATGTAATGCCGCGATGCATACATCCCGCCGGATTCGAGGCACTGTAGAAAGCACAGCGAGGCCCAGAGCAGCCCGGCGTCGTCCCGCCTCTGCAAGTACAACAGCGCAGGCCACACCAGCAACACACAGCGCGCGGTATATATCACACGCTCGCCGGCCGCGGATCGGATGCGGCGATGGTTTTTTGTCGTCCTCATAGCAACTCTCATCGCTGCCCACCGCTGCAACGGCAGCCCGCTGCTCAGCAGAGCATGCTCCTCTTCCTCCTCCTCCAGAGATCCAGAGCCCAGCATCCAAGAGCGCCTCCTCGCCCCGCTGCACATCTACTACTGCGGAAACGAACAAGGCAGCCACAGCGGAAACGAACCAGACACCGCCGAAACGCCGCCTCACCCGAACACCCCCAACGTATCCGCCACCCGCTGCACCAGGTCCAGCCCCAGCCCGGCAAGCGGCGACGCGGCGCCCAGCCTGCCGTGCAGCGCCATGGCCAGCGCCAGCCGCCTCCGGACGATGCGCGCGCGCCGCCAGCGCATGAGCCGCTCGAGGTCGTCGAACGCCATCCGGATCGCGCGCCAGTACGGGAGCTCGAAGTCGTAGACCTCCTCCTTCGCAGGGCCGTGCGCCACGCTCCGCATGCAGATGCACCTCGACAGCCACGCGCGCGGCCGCAGGCCCACGAACTGGACAAAGTTGCCGTAGTCTGCTCCCTGGCCGACACGCGAGAGGCGAAATATCACGCCCACGTCCCAGCCGCCGCCCTCGTCCGAGATCAGGAACCGCTCCTCGTACGCCGCGCCGCCGTCCAGCGGCTTCGACCGGCGCCGCGACGCCCGGGGGAACTGCTCGTCGAACCGCGCGAGCGCCCACTCGGCCTCCTGGCGGTAGTCGACCTCGTAGCTCGCGATCCACCGGCGATGCAGGCCGAGGCAGAGGAAGTGCGAGGAGGATGGCATGTGTGTGTTGGTGGGGTGGTGGGATGGATGGTCTGTGGAAAAAAGAGCTGTGTGGATTGAGTTTATATGTGTATAGATGTTTGCTGTAATTAAAAATTTAAATTGATTTGAATCGGTTTAGATTTCGGACCAAAGTATGGTTTGATAAATATTCTTACGATTAATTTCTACAGCTGTGACCTGTAGACTTTCCTTTATATATTCATCCGGTCTACCGTTCACAACCACCAAATGGCCCATTTCAAAATGTCCAAAGCTTTCGGCCACAAGGACATGGAATTCAGTGCCGAGGTTGATTCTGCTGGCAAAGCATGGGTCCCGCTGTCCGATGTGGTACGAATGTACGGCGCGAAGCCTATGGACATTGCAGGTATGTTTCCAAACGACCCTGCAGCCGTCGATTGTCTGATTCGTATGGAGATGGATAAAAAGAAGAAGCCAATCTGCACAGCATGCGCAGCTGTGATTGAGTCGCCGCTTCGATGCTCTGTCTGTATCAAGGTGCGTGTTGAGGTCCTATACTGCTGCAAGGAATGCCAAAAGGCGGACTGGAAAAAGCACAAGAAGACGTGCGGGCTGCGAATGTCGGCTGAAGATCAGGCTGCGTTTCAGGCCAAGATGCAGGGATTTGCAAAGGAATTCAAGGAATTGGCCTGAGATTTATGCGAGCAGTGTATACATTGCTGTTAGCAGAAAAATGAATATGTTAAAAAATAGCTGTGTCTCCAGCGCGTGACTGGTCTCTGTTGGCGTCACCAGTCTACATGATAAAGTGAATGACAGTTGATGCTGTAGAACTTGCAGTAGATTTTGTACTTAAACAGAAGAAGGCGAAAGAGCACAGACCCCATATGTCGCAGATCGATCCGAACGAAGAGAAGGGCGACATTGACCCTCCGCCCCCAGACGACGCAGCGCCCCGTCGTCGTCTCAGATCGTCCAGCCAGCAGGAAGAACAGCCGCGCACAAAAAAGGCCCGTCGGTCGCTGCGCAACGGGGTGTTCAGCCTGCGCGGCGTGAGAGAGATCACTGAGGCGGAGCGCGAGCTGCTGATTCGATTTGTGGCCGTCGCGGATAAAAAGGTATGCGGAACCCCACGCGGGCTGTATTCGGAGGAGGAGGAGAATCCGTCGGAGTACTGGAGACGCTGGGAGATTCCGCTGGGCATCCTGAACGCTCTGCTCGAAGGAACGCTTTCATCGTCACCCAAATTCGATCGTCTGCTGAAAGACCATCGGCGCGATTGCGAGGAGGTGATCGGGCTGGTAAGGGAGCTCGTACCCATGGTGCAGCGCGCGGCCGAAGAGGCTGCAGGAGTAAAGAGCAGATTCATCCACGTATCGCTGGGCGTGATCGAGCCCATGGCCAAGGCCCAACGCCCGCATCCGGACTCAACCGGAGCGGATGCGCTGGAGTTTTACGTCGCGTCCGTGCCGGCCACCGAGTTTGAGAACCAAGGCAGCACCGAATTCGGGAACGGGAAATCCAGGTCGGGATTTGAGACGTTCGACGGCCCAATTCTATGGAGGGGCAACGTGTGGCATCGCGGCGGCGAAAACAAGTCCGAGGAGCACACGCGGCTGGTGCTGTTCTTTACGTTCGACAACAGCGAGACGGATCTCGCCATCGAGGATAATCTGCCGTTCGTTTTGTAGAGACTGAGCTATGTGTGTGTTAAAACCCTATAGCTCAATGCCATTCCTTAGCCGCGTGTATGACACGCAAGACAACCAAGATAGGGCGATTCATTAAAAAGCAGCAAATTTGCAGCACATGATTCGGCCTTCCCTCAACACCCCCGAGTGCCGCGGCGTGCGTCAAAGATCATACCCCGTATACACGACCGGAAGCACAGGAAAGGAAGGAAACTCCCATCGAGGGGCGTTGGACTCCCACTCCTTCCAGCTCCCATCATCGGCGTCTTTGTACCGGACGGTCCCATCCTCACAGAGCATGAATCCGGAAGACGGGGTGGTGGTGCCGTTCCTGAAGCTCATGAGCATCGGCGACTCGAACTCCACCCCAACTTTCATGGTGCCTCCCTTGCTCCTGCACAAAGCAACGACTCACCGCATGCAGCCACGAGCGCAAACTCAATCCTCACACGCACCCCATCACCCTTCCGCCTTTCCCCTTGTACACCACCTCCGCCAGCGCCAGATGCTCAACCTCCTGCGCGTACCCGCCGCCCAGCGAGCGCCCGATGTCCCGGAGCGTGGGGTTCGGCGGGGTGTGGCCGCGGGTGTACTTCATAATCACCGGGAACACCGTGTCGCGCGAGAGGTCTCGAAAACTGTCGGCAAAGGTGACGCTCCTGCCGAAACGCGCCACTGCCCTGGCTTCCAGCGCCAGCTTCTGGCGGTCCGGGAGCGCGGGTTCCTTGAGCTTCTCAATCTGCTTGGCTCTGAGGTCCGCGAGCCACCGTTTTCCGTCCTTGGTAAGCCGCATGGCCATTGGAGGGGAGCGGGTCTCGCAGTCGTCGTCCTCAAATAGGCGCTTGTGCATCATGTGGTGGCTTGGGTGGTTTCTAGCTTGTTTTGAAATCCAATCAGCTACCCTATTGCTGTAATCGGAAACAGCCCAGAAAAAAAAATTAGCTGTAAACTCTATTGCTGTAATCGGAGACAACCCCAAAACAGCTGTAGACCCTACTGCTGTAATTGGAAATGACGCATATAGCTATTTGTAAACAAAGTCGTCAAAAAAATCAGCAACTTTACTTTTGCATGGTATGCAACATAATGGAAGTACGAACAGATTTAATAGCCACGACTAGCTGTTAGATTTGGGATTTCTCTTCATGAGCACAACACGTGCAAATCCCAGCAGAATCAAAAAATGAAAAAAAGTTGCCTGTGCAATAGCAGCATGAAGTGCAAAAGCTGCAGGCATTTTTACTACAGTCATCAGGGACTGGTCTTTTTGAGCCACACAAACCCAGACAATCTAGACAAATACAGCAATCACTGCCACACTTTGTCGCCGATTTGGCGAGACGATCTGCGCGAAAGGCAAGATCACCAGTATTCATTGAATTCAACCCTGCAGGTTTGCTAACTAGCGCCAAAGATGTGTCTGTACTACTCTGTTGCGCTGTTTGCTTCACATCGTCCTTATTCTCCATACCAACCCACATATCATTTTTCGGAACTTTAAGAAGCCTATACATTATGCAGACCCAGGCACTGCCCGCATTTAAATATGACTCAAACTTCACACACCCACGAAATCCACCAGCAACATCCACCCTCCTGCTCACTCACTCCCCAAGCTGCCTCGGCCTCTTCCTCCCACCTCCACCTCCACCACCACCACGCATCATCATCTGCCCCCTTGCGCTCTCCGCCGCCCTCGCGTAGGCGTTGCAGAAGACGTTGAGGACGCGGCCCTGCTCGAGGCCCAGATGCATCGGCGAGACGCCCGTCCCCGCCAGGAGCATCGAGACGAGGCGGCACACGTGCCCCTGGAGCTGGGCGGCGTCGTCGTCCCTCCCACCCACGGCGGCGTCGTCCATGAGGCGCGCGATCTGGTGCAGCGACTCGATGGGCGCCCCGCCGCCGCCCGCGCGCGCGCCGCGCAGCTCGTCGAGCTCCCGCTGGAGCCGCACGACCGTGCACCGCATCGACATGAGCGAGTCGGCGCACTCGCTGTCGCGGCGCAGCTGGTCGCGCTCCTGGCGCGCGTTCGCGAGCTCCACGCCGGCGAGGCGGAGCTGCTCGCGGCACTGGGACTCGACCTGCTCGCGCTCGTCGGCGTACGCCCGCTTCAGCTGGCGGATGTCCTGGTTCAGCAGCCGGATCGTGTCCTCCTGCTCCCAGCGCTTCTCGTTCAGCCACGCGAACCAGCCCTCCGTCCGCTTGCACCGCTGCATCTCGAGCCCCCGCCCGAGCTCCGCGACCGTGTCCGTGAGCCGGGCGATGGTCGTCGCGGCGGATTCGTCGCCTGCGGAGACGGCCGCCTGAACCTCCTCCTTGTCCGTCTGCGTCCGCACCGACATCCGCGGCGGGCGCCGCTCGGCGAGGCGCGCCACCTCGCTCTCCAGCGCGCGGATACGGTCGGCGTAGTTCTGGGGGGAGAGGAGGAGGTGTGAATAGAAGAGGACGATCAGCACACACCACAACTGAGCGGACCTTTTTGCTTCCTCCGTTTTCATCGCCGCCGCCCGCATGCTCCGGCCTGTCGACGCGCTGCGGATGGAGATCAAAACGTTCTATGATGAGCATACTATGAAATATGTCAAAACTGCCGATGGTGTGGCTGCACAGAAGTTCGGGATGATACCTCCTCGTTAACATCGTTACTATGATCCGCCATTTTGGATGCCGAATTTGCACTGATTTGCACGTTTTTTTCAGGTTTTTTTTCGTCTGCAACCGTTATGAAAATCGTTGTTGAACCGGGCCCATCCGTGCGTAGGACCCCTTCCTGTGACTAAACCATACTATGGTCTGCCAGAGGAACATTGCGATTTAGCCAACTTCCATACAACAAAACATGTCACTCAAATGCCTCGAAGAGGACAACGACGTGTGCGCGCATATCATCGGTCAACACTGTGGTGCAGTGGCACTGAAGTTTGGGACGACACGTCGTCTATCCGCCGCTGTTTGCAACAAAAATGGGATGCCCTATTTGATCGGATTTGCGTGTTTGTTTTGTGGTAGGTGTTGTTTTAATCTGCAGATGTTATGGATGAGATGCTGACAGTTGAATGTCATTAATCTTTGACAAGATTAAACTATCCTCAAAGCAGTTCACCTGCCTTTATTGGAAATTCAGTAAAGCTACTGTTTCTGTCAGATGAGATTAAACGTGAAGCGAAATGTCCTGATCCTGAATTCATAAGCTGCAAAAGACCGATTTTTTTCGTTAAGCTCCAGCTGTTTAATAATTCCTACGCGTACACAGTCAAACATTATTTTCCCATCAAAAATTCGAATATTGAACGCCTTGTTGTTTGGCCCATCAGCGGGGTCTGCAGTCTTTTTTTCGGTAACTTTTACACCGGATAAATGATTACGTATGGTCTGCACAGCTTTACTCTTATCAACCCCACTAAGGTGTTCTACAAAGGCATCAACCTGTTCATTGGGATCATAGCCAGCGGACTCATCCTCTCCAAGAAGCACATTTAAGCAATCAGAAAACTCGACATCTTCACAACAAGATTTACATCCAGCAATCTGATCCTTAGACGTTCTCCATAGCGTGTCCATGAAAACAACTTGCTCAAACTCTGCGGAATCCGAAATCAGAAACTGATCACCTTCACTGGGTGTTAGCTGAAACACGAGGTTCGGAAGAATTTCCTTGGAAGATATTCCCCTAATCCAAAGCCGCTTGACACCTTTTACCTCTGCAGTATGTTCGAAACCTAAATTCTCACCCCTATAAATATTTGCGCCTATGCCAGGTACAATGTAAGACTCGACATCTTCGTTTACTTGAAGCTCTATGATGTTATCATCGAACTTTTCAAGAACCAGTTTTCTGTACATATTTTCATCATTATACTGTGCATCCACTTGTACACAGGGAAGCGAAGACAAACCAAACGTGAGACGATAAGTATGCACCCTGATCTCCTCGGATTCGATAGATTTTAGTCCGTACATGTCTCCTCGGTCAAAATATATGGTTTTGCCATTTTTAAATACATCTAACTGGATATAATCAAAACTCAAACGATTCTCCACAATAAGGACATTGTACGCAATGTTTCGCGGCTTATACTCGTCTGCGCCACCCAAATGCCCTAATCCAAACTCTATTGCTTTCATGTGCTGTAATATCCGTGCAAATGCTGCATCCCGATATTTTGGTTCTAAATCTGTATATCGTTTTCCACTATTAAGATGTAGCCGAATCAATCCAGCCAATTTACTATTGACTTCAACTGCTTTTGATTCAGCCGATTTATCAGTACTCTCGTTGACTTTGACTGCTGTCACCCGTTTCAAAAAGTCACCCAACTCCATGTCATGCTCATGCACTTCGTCGCAGCCGCCTTCTTGGCCCGTGCTCCCTTTCCAAAGATTATTGCTATACGTAATGCGACGGAGGCCCGTGGAGGCCACAAGCCATAGCTTTCCACTACTGTCATGTCGATAATCCCGAAGATCAATGTTGAACAAGAGCAAAGGATCAAGCTCAGGCCCTCCAACAGGCGATAAATAGACATCCATTACTCTAATACGATCACCAGTATCCCTGTGATAACAATCTTGCACACAATATCCGCCATCCTTAAAGAAGTAATAATTCGAGTTTAGGCCACTGAAAAACATCGGGGTGCCCCTAGCAGCAACATCAAACCGAATTACTTGCCGTAGGGCTTCGTCTTTAGCTCTATACAGTTCGGCGTCCTTCTGTATGATTTCTATAGATGTGTGATCAAGTTCAGACGACTCCTTTTCTTGTATCCACGTCCATCTCTCCGGATTGCTGACACCCCCCTTTTCCAGCTCGATAATCATACGCTTTTCAGTCCACCGTTCCCCATTACCTCCGTGATTTTCGGCATTCAAGCTATATCTCCCTCCACGCATAGAAACAGCAGCAGCCCCCAACCCCCCTCCCCCCGTCCGCAGCACGGCCTGTAACTCAGCCTCCACGCGCCGTATCTCGCGATCTATGCACACTATTCGAGATGACGCCATCATTGAGCCCAGCAAACGGCTGGACGTATATACACATGATACGGCCAAAAATTCTCCACTGTCATTTTTCCCGACATGCGCGTTGCATTGTTTTTATTATCATCACGTCCGTCGCACTACAGCCGAACACCGTGATCATCATTCTCGCGCCGTATATAAATCCCAGCCGAGCGCACGCTCCACGCAGCGAGAATGAAACGCACGCCGACCTGCGCATTCCCAGAGAGCGACGACGACATGACGCCGCCACCGCACCCAACCAAGCGGCAGTGCAGCGAGAGCCCCATCAGCAGCAGGCCAGAGCTGAAGCGCGCGCCCGAGGATGGCGAAGACGAGACAGCAGCTGCGACCAAGAAGCAGCGCATCTCTCCGCCTGCGCACAACGATCTCCCGATGTATATCATCATCAGGTGCCGCGCCGGGGGACGGAACATGATGCTGGAGCACGAAAGGCGCGAACAGGCCGAGCTGGGACGTGCGACCAATCTGGCTGAGCTGAAGCTGGACGTCTTCCTTCGCCACTATTGTTCATACTCGCACAGCGGCATACTGATGCAGAAAGGAATCCGACGCGTCTCGCACCTGCATGGAGTCACGGAGGACGAGCTCGCGCGGATCGAACACGTCTCGCCGCAGGAGGCGACGGCGATCTGGGCGGGGTTCGTCACCATGACGACATCCCGCGGCAGGCTCGAACCCCAGAGCGTCGCGGAGTTTGTGCACGATTTCTGCTGGTTCGAGGGCAAGGGCGACGACCCGCACTTCAAGCTCGACCTCGTCCGGCGCCTCGACGGCGCGCTCGTCAGCCTCCACAACATCCCGCACCTCACCTACGCCGACTTCGCGGAAGAGCTCGGCATCGTCGACGTCAGCGTCGTGCACAAGATTCGGGCCGCGTTTATGAGCTGCATGATGTAGGGATAAAACGCGGCAGACGACGTTAAGCGCAAGATCTGGATGATAGAGCTGGCTGTAGAGAGGCGATTAGCCTCAGCTACGAAGCATGCGGCTCACTCTTGTCCGTGTGCCTGAGTACAGATGAATTCATTTTGCTGGTGCAAGGAAGTTGCTGGACGCGAGAGAAATCGGCATGTAAAAATTTTAATTTTCCGCTACAGAGACAACAGACGCTCTGTGGCCTTCATGCGTTCGAAGAATTTCTGCAGCGTCGCGTGCTCCTTCAGTGTTTGTTTCAGAAAGTTGTAGATTTTCTGCTGCTCCTCTTCGCTCTTTCGCTTTTCTTCGCAAGAGAGATCCCGGTCGACGGCGATTCCGGTGCGCTTGAGAAGTCTGAACAGGTCCTTAAGATCGTTAGGATCAAGCTCGTAACAAACCAGCAAACCAGGTTCCTCGAACAAGGTCGGAAACTTGCTCGACCTGAGAGTGTCCTTGCGCTTTTCCGGTTTGCAGCGCCATGCATGGATGATGCCCTCGAGAATCGAATCCCGATCAACGGTCACAACGGCATTGGTCGCACAAACCCTCATTACGGATCGCGGGTCCGGCAGCATGTGCTTAAATACACATCATCGATGCACCGACAAAAAAGCCTCGGCTCGGGCCATCGGACGGCTTGGCCGATCTGGACTCGTCAACAATGCCAA
>Ga0007876_1000884_pt1 | contig 10722 bp, 19 predicted proteins | sample CryBogCBH24Aug09_FD_70958 | JGI IMG/M metagenome (GOLD analysis project Ga0007876, IMG submission 70958) | Freshwater microbial communities from Crystal Bog, Wisconsin, USA - CBH24Aug09 | ecosystem: Environmental > Aquatic > Freshwater > Lake | place: Crystal Bog, Wisconsin, USA | collected...
ACAGTTCCAAATTTGAAGATAATCTAATGGTAAAGGATCACCTTCGATTTCCTTCCAACAATATCCGTGTATAGGCACCTTATCGTACAACGCACCATATTCAGGTAAATAAGATTCGATACGAAATGCTTGACCTTTTATAGATTTTAAACTAACCCATTGGCAAGGTACTAATTCTCCGTGACCTTTTTCAAAATCATATAAAAATTCACGGCGAATAAAACACTTAACTGGTGGTAAATTCGCAATCAAAAAACTCATCGTCATCTCCTATTGTTTCATAATCTACTGTTAATTCTTCACCTATCATAATATCTCGATTTGCTATATGTATGTAGTAATTAGGCGAATCAATATTTGCCCAATCAGAATGATTCATCCAATTGGCGTTATCGCAAGATTTAATCCAGGCTTTCAATTCTTTATCGTAACAACAAAAATGTTTGATGTAATCTTTTGTTGCTTCTGAATAAAAATTCAATTCATTAGAATGAAACCAACCATCCAATAATCCATCATGTTTCCATATGATCGTATTTTTTGGTATTTTTTGATCCGCAAATAAACCTAGTCCTTCAATTGAACTAGTCTTTATTTTTGTTTTAACTAATAGTGGCATATCAATGAGCCCAAACATCACTCCAATCTCCAGACAAAGCACCTTTTGCATAATCGGTTGCTCTGTTCTCAAAGAAGTTTGTGTGAGTTGGTGCGTTAATCATTTCCTCTACCCAAGGTAAAGGATTTCTTTTCACTTTAAACTGACCTTTGAGTCCTAGAGAAATCAATCTACGGTCTGCAATATAACGAATATACTTCTTAACATCTTCTGGTGTTAAATCTTGCATTGGTCCCATTTGGAATGCCAAGTCAATAAATTTATCTTCCAATTCTACCATGCGTTCAGCAATAGTATATAACTTACCTTTCAATTCATCGTTCCAAATTTCACGATTTTCTTCTATATATGTTCTAAACAGTTTAACCATGTTTTCTGTATGTTGAGTTTCATCAACAATAGACCAAGTTACAATCTGTCCCATGCCTTTCATTTTGCCATGTCGTGGAAAATTAAGTAACATAATAAAAGAGCTAAACAACTGCATACCTTCGGTAAATGCCGAGAATACAGCAATGTGAGTTGCAGTGTTCTCTTTAGTAGTATTCTTTGCAGAGATGTCCATAACATAGTCGTGTTTCTCTTTCATTTCAGCATAAGCCATAAATTCGTTATAAGTTGTATCTGGAAGACCGAGAGTTTCAATCAAATGTGAATAAGCAGCAATGTGTAAGGCTTCACGAGCAGCAAATCCTAATAACATCATGCGTATTTCGGGTTGTGGGAAATAAGGTAGATAATTATTAACATAACCACCAGCAACGTCAATATCTCCTTGGGTGAAGAATCTAAAAATGTGGGTGAGAAATTGCTTTTCTTCTTTGGTGAGTTTTTTCTTCCAATCTTTAACATCTTCCAACATTGGAACTTCGGTATGTAACCAATGAGATTGCTCATGCTTAAGCCATGCATCATAAGCCCAAGCATAATTAAAAGGTTTAAAATATGTACGCTCATCGGTGAGCCTCGTTTCTGTTTTTTTAATCATTATTCTCTCTATACATTAAATGAGGAACCACAACCGCAGGTACCTTTGACTTCAGGATTTGTTATAACAAATTGTGAATTAAATTTTTCTTCTTTATAATCTAAAGTAGCTTCCATTAAGTATTGTGCCGACATTGAATCGACAAACACTTTAACATCATCCTTCATAATCACAAAATCATCTTCTTCTTGATTTTCATCGAAACTAAATTCATATTGGAATCCCGAACATCCGCCACCCTTTACGGACATCCTCAATGCCATATTAGGATTCTTTTCTTCCACAATCAAATCTTTTATTTTATTAAATGCATTATCGGTTACTTTAACCATTTTATACCTTACATGAACATTTAAGTTCGTAATCTTTTATTGCAGCTTTAATAGCATCTTCCGCAAGGATCGAACAATGAATCTTAACCGGCGGGAGTGCGAGTTCCTCTGCAATTTCAGCATTCTTAATTGATCCAGCTTGTTCCAGCGTTTTACCCTTGACCCACTCCGTGACGAGTGAACTTGAAGCAATCGCCGACCCACAACCATATGTTTTAAATTTAGCATCTACAATTATTCCGTCTTCCACTTTAATTTGTAGTTTCATTACATCACCACACGCTGGTGCACCAACCATTCCCGTTCCAACAGAATCGTCATTTGAATCCATTTTGCCTACGTTTCTAGGATTCTCATAGTGGTCAATTACTTTATCTGAATATGCCATTTAACCCTCACAAGCAATACAATCGTTACCTTGAGCTATCTGTGTCATATCAAGCTCTTTAATAACTTCTCTTTCTACTTTTTTGGCAACCTTATCTGCTTTGCCAATTTTTTCTGAACGGCAATAATATAAAGTTTTCAATCCTTTTTTCCATGCCATAAAATGAATAGCGTGAATATATTTAATATGCGCATCGGGTCTAAAGAATAGATTTAATGATTGCGCTTGGTCAATATACGCTTGACGATCTGCAGCAAGGTCGATAACCCATCTCTGATCGATTTCCATAGAGGTTTTAAATACGTCTCGTTCAGCGTCAGATAGTATATCGAGATGCTGGCAAGAACCATCATTAGCAATAATACTAGACCAAATGTCATTGTAGTCTTGTTCATCTTTTGCTTTCTCTTTAATAATTTTATCTAACCAACGATTCTTGTTTAAGAAAGAACCCGAAAGAGTATCCTGCCGATAAGCGTTGGCACGATAAGGTTCAATAGAAGGAGAAGTATTCCCCATGATAATGGAAGAAGAAGCATTGGGAGCAATAGCCATAAGGTGACTAAACCTACGACCAGTACCGGCTGCATCAGGAGCTTCACCTCTTTCGGAACCAAGTTGAATATTTGCTTCATCTAGTCCTCGTCTGATTGATTTAAAAATTCTGTTATTTGCAACTTTCGCCATAACACCCTCAAAAGCAATATTATTCCTTTGGAGATAAGCATGGAAACCAAGAGCGCCAATACCAATTGACCGTTCTCGTTGCGCTGAATACTTTGCTCTACTGATGGCATCAGGTGCATTAGTAATAAAATAATCCAATACGTTATCAAGCATCTCAGCAACGTCTTTAAGAAAAAGTTTATCATTTTTCCAATCATCATATGTTTCAAGATTTAATGAAGATAAACAACATACCGCAGTTCTTTCTTCATTTGTGGGTAAAATAATTTCGGAACACAAATTTGATTGATGTACTTTTAGATTTTTATCTTTCAACCATTTTGGTAATTCACGATTACTCGTATCAATAAAATGAATATATGGTTCACCTGTATGCATACGAAATTCTAAAATTTGTTGCCATAAATGTCTGGCTGATACAACCTCACGAACTTCACCTGTATGCGGATCTTTTAACTCCCAATTATCTGAAGCTTCAGCGTCCAACATGCAATTTTCAATGAGTTGCATGAAGTCATCTGTTATATTAATACCGTGATGTAGATTCAAGCAACGCACATTGGGGTCACCTGTTGGTTTTCTCATCTCAAGAAAGGGAATAATATCAGGATGAGATATATCAAGATAAGCAGCGTAACTGCCCCTACGGGTACGACCTTGACGATAAGCCAAGCTAGAGGCATCATAGATTTTGAGGTGCGGCATAACGCCAGTCGATTTATCGTCTGCCGAACGAATACCAAAGCCAATGCCAACACCGCCACCAAGCATACTAAGCCAATTAGTTTCTGAAAGATTATCAACTAGACCCTCCGCAGTATCTTCAATATAATTAAGGAAACATGATATAGGCATGCCACGCTTAGAACGGCCAAAACTGAGAATGGGAGTAGAATAAGATAACCAATGTTTACTGCTGTACTCATATAGTCTTTGTGCATGTTCTTTATTACTCCCAAAAGCTTTTGATACGAATGCAAATCTGTGTTGTGGTGATGTTTCATCATCTTTCATGTACGATTCTTGTAATCGTTTTACTCCTAGTTCATCAAAAAGTTTATCTCGTTCTAAATCAATGGTTAATCCTAGATATTCCATATTCACCTTGTTATTGTTATTGTTGAAATTAAAAAATTATAATATAAAATGCTAAACTTTTTTCCAGTTCACAAACTCCATCTTTGCTCTTAAATTTACAGCTGTATGTTTATCTATAAAGTCTTGGATTTCATCTGGTGAGAATCCACTTAAAATCATTTCATTGATATCTTTTTCTTCGATAAACTCTGGCCAAATAACCACATTAAAATGATTGTCTATCGCATGTTCCATCTTCTTAACAATTTCTTTGTTACGAGGCTCATTGTCGAACACCAACACCACCTTGGACTTGTCCAATACATCGGTGATTGATTCCAAATTAGAGTCTGCTGTTGCTACTGCATTCTCCACAAACATTGAATCAATAGGACCTTCAAACACATATACTAATTTATCCTCGTCTATCCGGTCAAGCCCAAAAACTTTTTTATTATCTTCGTGTGTTTTTATCGTAATGTAACGGAGCGAGGATTCACCCAAAGCACGTGCTTGAACGGCAACAAGGTTCTTTTGTTTATCATAGAATGGTATAACGAGCCTTTGGTCATTTTGTTTAAGACCGTCTTGCACAATACCAAGTTCTTGAATGAATTGACGGAAATCTGGCGCAAAGTATAATTGCGAATAAAATTGCTCGGGTATTTTTCTCGACCGTACATATGTTTTAGCAAAATGTTCTTCTGGTAGCGAGTCAATTGATTCCAAGGATAACTTTTGCCGAAAGACCGGCTTCTCTGTTTTTGCTTCTTCGAACTCCGGCTTTGGATAGTTCCCATTATCTGTTCCATTCTTATATCGCTCAAGTTGATATTCTTTTACAAGATTTGGATCAACTTGTTTCAGAAAATTATAAAAAGTCGTGGATACGCCACAATTATGGCACATATAGAAATAATCATTCTTCTTACGAAAAATGTAACCACGAGATTTAACTTTATTTTTTTGTGAGTCGCCACAAAGCGGGCATCTGAAATTATAAAGATCATCCTTCTTCTTGGCAAATCTTTGTAATTTAGGCGCAACTTGTAACAGGAAAGACCTGTCGATAAAAACACTCATAATATACTATTCAAATTTAAATTAATGTATCGATTTCAGTATTGTATCAACATTTGCGTGTGAAATCAACCACGAGAGTACAAGAATACCACCAGCAATCATCCATTTCCATTGTAGTAACTTATCCAACTGGTCCTTTTCTTCTTTGTTGTGTTTCAACATACATTCACGGAGACCTTTGATTTCATTCATAATACGCAATTCGGTATCTGAAACCTTTTCTAAAACGGTATCAATACGTTCATGTAGTTCACCGATATCATCATCAGTTTCTTTTCTTCTTTGGTCCATATCGGTATATACCTTGGCAATATGCCGGTCGTGTTGATCCACCAGTTTTTCTATAACTGTATCTAGTTTATTACAAATGGCAGATAAAGTCAATACTTGTGTTTTTAAAACACCAACATCGACCTTGATTTCCGATAATTCTTCTACCATTTTATTTTTTCTTTGGTGCTGGTGCAACTGGAGTTACTTCCAACTTCTTATGTACTTTAATGTTTTTGCAAACATCTTTGCCAGTTTTTTCGTTTTTAACACAGGCTTTTTCCATAATACCTTCAGCAAAAGCGGAAGAAGTGATTAATGTTGCCAAAACGATTAATAGTGATTTTTTCATTTATAACTCCGGTTGTGGTGGTTGAATTGGCATTGGTTTGCCGGTTGAACTCATTACAATGCCTGGAACAAAAGGTGGCATTGGTGCTGGTGCAAATTGTTGTGGTTGTTGATATGTTGTTGGACCACCAGTATAAGATGAAGGTGGCGCCATTGTATTTCCAAAAGGTGATGGCGTCATCATTGGTGAACCCATTTGACCTGGCATCATTGGAGACATTGGAGAAGGTGTGGTTGGTCTTGTTGCTGCCTGTAGAGCCATCTTCTGTGCGTCTTTATCATTACCAGCCAACATGATACCAGATAGAGTACCCGTTAAGAATGTGGCAATAGGTACAATCAACTCAAAAAACTTCTGGTCGATTGGAGAAATGGCATTTAATGGTTGTGTTACAAAAATCAAAGAATACAATACCACAAATACAATACCAGTTAATGTGAGCGAAAGGCAAACACCAATGAAGAACTTCAGACGAGCCATTAACTGCTCTTCTGTGTATATGATATGTTGTGCCGATTCTTCTTTAGTAGAAGTGAATGCGTCTAAAAAACTCATTTACAATTTACTCCTGTTGGTGCTGGTGCCGACATAGATGGTGCAGGTGTACCAGTATTTTGTCCTGTTCTTGGGTCATGTCCTTTAAAAATTAATTCTGGACAAGTTCGTGTAACATCACAAAGTGGCAACTTACAAATATCTTTTTCCCAATTTGCTGGGTCTTGGCAAGGATAACGGAATCTATCACCACTACAATAAGCTAATGCCAATGGTAATACTACCAAAATTGCCATATATTTAATTAATTTATGGTCGTGCATTATGCGGATCCAAGAATTTGCATAGCACGTTGATAATGTGCTTTACGGTCATCAAGACCTAAAGTGCCGCCATTAATACGTCTGGTCATACCTTCAAAATCACCTGCATCAGCAAAAGCATTTAAATTGTTGTTTTCCCAAAACCAACAAGCGGATTGTGCGGCACCTTCAAATGTTTGTAGATATTCGGATGCTTCATCAGGAGAAATACTAATTGATGCGGCAAACCAAGAATAGTTATCTTTGCCAGTCAATTGAATTAATCCACGACCACAATAACGGAAACCATCACCAGACGCTTCATCACCATTACCCATACGATTGGCGTATACACGATTTGCGATTGCCTCTTGTTTATTGGGCATATTTGCATATTGATTAGCCAATTCATCGGTTGGGAAATACTTACCAAACACCTTACGCAATGTAGGTGCTTTATAATTTAAGTTCTCTTTCAAAGCAGTAAACTCAGCAGATTCGTGAGCGCATTGTGCTAAGAAAGATGCAATACGTTGTGGTGTATTAATATCATAATCAGGTAACAATTGTGCCAATACACCATACCAATGATCCACATATGGATTTTTTGGTAGAAATTGTTTGAGTTGGTCTAATGTTAATTCCATGATTCACCTATTAGTATACTGCTGATGCAACTTGTAATACACCTAAAATAAAAGCACGATATTGTTGGTCCATCTCAAAATCTGCTGCATCATCAGCAATTTGACCAACAACTTTTAAATCTTCACAGAGTTCTTTAAATTCAGCTGGTGATATTTGACCAGACTGGTATTGTTGTTGTATTTCTTGTGCTTGTTGTGCTAAATTTACTAATGCGCTCATCTTGGTTTACTCCCTACGACTTGTTGTATTTGTTCTGCCGATTTCGCTATCATATTTAGTTTAATCTTGCAATAGGCAGGGCTAAAAGACTCTTTCTTGTGTAATTCATCTACTAATGTGTATAGTTTATTGCTCAAGTCAATCGTTGCCTTATTCATAGGAAGATATTGTGAGAAATTCTTAAATTCGGTAACATTAACATATAAACTTTCAATACTGGTGGCCGATTGGATTGGATTATCACAATTGGTTAATTCAGCAGTTGTTCTCACCTTAGTGACCAAAAGATATTCATTGGTGTCGTATGGTCCAATCAATAAAGAGCAACCAGAAAGAAATACGATAACACAACTAATAATTAGTTTTTTCATTTTACACTTTCATAGATTTGTTTTTGTGTATTGTACCAATCTTGCCATGCTTCATACTTCTCTTTTAATTGGTAATACTTGCCAAAGTTTTCATTGGCATTTTGAATTAGGTCGGCAAGAGTTTTCTTGTCGGCCGGTAAAGGATCTAAATTTTCAGCAGGTTCAGTTAGACTACTTGGTGCTTCCGGCCACGCCATTTTGACTGGCACGGTTGTAGAGCATCCAAGCTGTATCAGACAACTTACACTCAGCATTAATACTAGTACGATTCGCTTCAATACCCTTGGCATTAACATTTACATTATCCTTAATATTCTTAACTTTCTCAGCCACTTTTTGGTCAATATTTGCATTAGCTTCTTTTGATTGTTGTTCTGCCACTTTAACTTTTGCTTGTAAATCAGCAACTTTAGCACGATACATCATTTCAACATCAAGTCCACCTTCAAACCAAATACCACCAATTAATAGTATGATACCAATTTGTTTGGCAACAACTGCATAAGAATTAATAATAGGAACATATTTAAGTAAAGCACCACCAAAAGTCAGAAACAAACCAACAATTACTACACCATGGATAAACCATGTTAATAACCAGTCGGGAAGAAAAGATAAAAACCACATTAGATTTTAGGAGGCTTTCTGTGTGCCATACCCATCATCACAGGATTGTGTGCCTTCTTCCTCTTTCTTAAATCAACACCAGGTTCACCACCTTTGCCACCAGAACCAGCGATTGCACCGCCGCCAACCACATTAGTTGGTCCAGCAGACATTGCGCCACCACCCATACCATCTTCTTTTACACAAGAATCTTTTGAATATTCTTTTGTACCAGGAACTCTTTTATAACCAGACCAGCACTTCTCTCTTAATTCTTTAAAAGTTTTCATTAGCAATTCCACTTTCTTAAAGATTTATTGATACGAGAATCCGGATCTCTGGCTGTTTTTGCTGAAGTTAATCTTTTCTTCATACCACTCATACGAGCACAGAATGATTTTCTACGTTTTGCTGCCTTACTACCTTTTTTTAACTTTGATGGCTTTGTTGTAACTGCCATTGATAGTTTTGAACCAGGATGTTCTTTACGATAAGAAGCAATACCTTTACGATTTAAACCACCTTTTTCAGATTTGCCTTCTTTACGTTGCCATGCAGCAGTTTCATAAAATTCAGTAAATTCCTCATCGGATAAATTTTCCCAAACAAGTTCAGGATCCAATTCGTATTCTAATGCAGCCTCACCGAGCAGTTCTTCGAATATACCAAAGATTTCTTCGGTTTCTTCATCTAAGTCATGAGTACCACAAGTATAATCGTATGCAGTTGAAACATAGTCTTGTGCCAAAGTAATTTTAGATTTAACCCACTCAGGTAAATCATCAGTATCTTTTAATTCTTCGTGCATCTTTTCAGCATTGTGAATAATGATACGCAATTTATCTTTAATCATTTCACCGACATCATCATCTTTAGATTCTTTGACTGGTACACAATTTGGAACAGTTCGACCATTCTTTTCTTTTGTGCCAACGGCAGTATATCCAGTCCAGCAGGCTTTCTTTAAATCGCCTGTGGGTTTCTTAACTGCTTCTGAAAATTGTTTAAATGTTTTCATATTTGTCTCAATATCTCTGCGATATTCATATCTACGGGAATATCATCCGTAATTAGTGTTTTACCTCTGATACCTTTAACTATTTTTGGTAGTATATTTAAATACAACAAAAATGTTTTTAATATATCATAATCTCTCTCGTCAATTCTATAGAATAAAATTCTTGCCGTTACTTCGGGACCAAAAACATTATTCAATAGAATGATATGATTTAATATCAATCGTTCTTTTACTACTTTAGTAACCTTATATCTACGAAACAATCGCTTGAGATATTTGGTTCTTTTAATATCGCCTTCGAATTCCGACATTACGCAATGTGGTGAAGTGTATGACTTCATTGCATATATCATAAAATTTTCTTCATTCAATTCATCAAACATTATTATTATTCTTTTTACATGATGAAAAAACGGAGACAGCCTAGGCCATCTCCGTTAATTAAGTATTAAACGCCAGCGAAATATGTGCCAGAGTTACTTGTGTTACCAGACAATGTATTAGCTGCAACTGGATTAGCAAGAGCAACCAAAACTTCAGTCTGAACACGACCAGCACGACCGCCAGTACCAGTAGAAACTTTAACCCAACCAGCATGAGCAGCTGCACCACCTGAGTTAGCTAAGTTTGCTGAAGTGTATGTACCAGCAAAAACAGCATTAGCCAAACGAGTTGGTGTAACTAATACAGTATCATTGTTGTAATTAACTTCGGACGGTTTATTTGTATTGTATACAATATTTTTACCAAAAGTAACCAATGTACCTGCGTTTGTTGTATTAAATGCTGCAGCAGTCAATACAACGTTATTTCCGTTGATTGAAGAAACTGTATTGTTAGCAGCAAAGAAACCTGGAGTTCCGTTTCCAGCCAAACCAGTACTGAAATAGATGGATTGACCTACTGCCACACCTATGTTAGCAAGGTTATTTTGACCACCATCATTATACACTAAAGTAACTACAGTATTACCTGCATTAGTAGTATTGGCAGTCAACAACTGTAATGTGTTGTTTGCAGCTCTAATTTCTCTTTCCAAATCAAATTTTGGTTTTTGATTATGGTTATCTGTATTTCCCCATGCTGGCATTATTTTCTCCTTTTAGCCTTTGGTTATAGTTCTATTTATCTTATTTGTTTTCTACTTTTTTGTTGACCACACCATCGTCTTTTTTGTTGCCATTCAAATCTGGTCTAGACTTCATCTGTGGATCGATTTCCACGGTATCACGCTTCTCACCGGTCATAGTAGTTCCACCAGACATTA
>Ga0007876_1000894_pt1 | contig 10656 bp, 13 predicted proteins | sample CryBogCBH24Aug09_FD_70958 | JGI IMG/M metagenome (GOLD analysis project Ga0007876, IMG submission 70958) | Freshwater microbial communities from Crystal Bog, Wisconsin, USA - CBH24Aug09 | ecosystem: Environmental > Aquatic > Freshwater > Lake | place: Crystal Bog, Wisconsin, USA | collected...
ACTATATTTAATATTTTTAATGTTTTTTGAAGGTTTTCTCTTCTTAACACTCTTTGTTTTTTTGCTTTGATGCTTTTTTCTTTTTTTCCCCCCTCTTAAAGTACTTGCTATTTTACTCCTGGCATTGTCTAATTCATTTTGAGCAGATTCTCTCATGTCTCTACCTTCCAGAAGATCGGCTGAGAGATTAACTGCAGATTGTTTTGCAGCATCCAAAGCCGTTTGCCCAATTTTTTTAACAAAAGGGTTAGAAAAAAAACTTTTACCAGCTCTTAAACCGAGTCTGGCTATTGGAGCAATTCCTCGAGCTAAAGCGGAAAAAATAGATCCTAGACCTCTACCTCTTTGAAATCGTGGTCCTTGGTGATAATTCATTTTTTTTTATGTATCTTTGTATTGACATGCAACTTATGCCTGTTGTGTTAGATATCTGTTTTAAAGTAATGTTCAGCTTATTTTTCCTGCAAAAGACATATATATAAGCTGAAATTATAGTTGAAGGATTAAAACCGTTATTTGTCTCCTTTATGCTTTCCTTAATAAGTGTGTATTGTTTGAAATTTAAGTTTAACTTTGAACATGCTCTTTCTAGAATATTTTCAGTTTTTATAATCACAACATTTGACTTATCACATTTTTTATCTCTTGAAATCTTGGAGTGATTTATTCCTGTTATATTACTAACATCATTTACTGAAAAAGGTATTCCTAAGTCTGCAAGAGCTATATATAAACAGTGAGCCATGACGATTTCTGAAGCATTTTTCCCATCTTTCTTTTTCTTTATTTTTTCTGCAATGTGAGAAAATATGCCGCCAGGCAGATTTAAACGTTCAATCATCTCTTTCACAAATTCAGATTCTTTTTCTGTTAACCCGCAAGACGAAACATCTCTTTCAATTGAGTGAAATTCAAAAACGTCGTCAATTACTGTACCACATTCTTCACACACAACAAATCCGCCTCTGTAATCAATTAATTGATTTTTGTGAGAACATGACTCAATAAAGCCAGACATTCTAAATCTTCAAGTTTTTTACAGCCGACAAAAACTACTTTTCCTGAATGAAAAATTATTATAGTCCCAACACTCTTTAATTTTAAAAAAAGCCCTGGAAACTTTTCATTATTATACGAGACTTTTACATCCTTGTATTCAATATTTGTATGTAAAAAATTGATAATACTTTCAATATGAACTTCTTTCTTCAAGTCTATTGATCCTGTTATATTATCAATATGCAAAGATTTTTTATTTATGTTTAATCCAATATTTTGAAGATTATTAAGTGCTTTTTCTACTTGGTTAAAATCTTTGATTTTAGTTATATTAACATGATTCAACTTATTTTTCCCTGTTCGAAAGATTGTGTAAACAAAATTATTCCTTAGCACAATAAAATTGTTGTATCTTTTATGTGTTAATGACAAATCTTTAATCCTTTTTTCAACAGTATCTAAAGATTGATGTTCTATATTAACACTGACTTTAATGTTTGTTATATTTACAGACATCCTACTTGTTAGAAGGTCTGTTATCAACTGGTAAAAATATGGCTTACAATTTTGATCGTCGGGGTTTGGGCACTCATGTGCATGACCTTACAGAGATAATGTCTGATGGTCTAGATATTTTTCACGCGCCTCAATCAGACAATTCTATATTGCAAGGAAGAACAATCGAGCACCATATGATAACAGCTCTTAATGAGAATAATAATGTTTTTGAATTTGTAATACCTAGTGAAGGACATGATTATACTTACCTTCCTCTTACAAGATTAGAAGGTGAAATAGAAATTACGAAATCTAATGGTAATGCAATTACTAATGCTGACTTGGTAGCTCCTGTTAACCTTATTTCAAGTGCACTATTCAGACAAGTTGAATGTGATATAAACGGATTTCAGGTGGCCGACCTCACGAGTCCAACTTATCACTACAAAGCATATCTTGAAACTTTAATAACATACGGTATTGATGCTAAAAACACACATTTGCAAGCTGCTCTGTATGAACCTGATACGAACGGTTCTGAAGAAGTTTTCACAGCCGCCTGCGAATCATTTAAAAAAAGAAGAGACTGGATTGTTGCTCATGGGAACAAACTTTATTTTTCAACACCAATTTACATTGATTTTTTTCAATCGCACAGATTTCTAGTACCCGGCCCAACCATAAAGTTAAAATTTCTTAAAAATGAAGACAAGTTTTGCCTAATGTCGGCAACTAATGATTGGAAGGTAAAAGTGAAAGACCTAACAATTTCAACAAGGAAACTTAAAATTCATAATGATATCACCCAAAAACATAGTGAAATAATTCTCAGGCAGCCAGCTATATATCCAATCAAACAATCCAAAATAAAAACATATGTTATAAATGCGGGTATTACAGCAAAAACTCTATCAGGAGTTTTTCGAGGGAAGTTGCCTATTAAAGCTGTTTTTGGTTTTGTGAAGTCCGATGCTTTTAATGGAAGCTTTGCAACTAACCCCTACCTATTCCAGCATTTTGAAGTGTGCTATGTAGGATTTCTTATTAATGGTTCTCCATACCCCTCACGTGTTTTACAACCTGACTTTACTAATGGAAAATGTGTGCGAGAGTATAGACATTTTCTTGATAATGTGGGAATTTCACATGAAAATGAGTCTAACTGCATAAGTCTTGAGAGATATAAAAAAAATTCAACTCTTTTTGCGTATGATTTTTCAGGGGATTTATGCAACGGATATCACAAACATCCAACGGAATCAGGTTTTGTTGACATTGAACTGCACTTTAAGACGGCTTTGGCTGATAATATTACTGTTGTTTTATATGCAACATACGATGAGATTGTTGAAATAGACGGGCAGGGTCAAGTAAAACTTGTGCCATAAAATGTCAGGTCTAACGAACAAACATGTTGAAGATATCGGTAAAAAACACTGTAAAACTTTCATTGGTACATTTCCCTGCAATATACTACCGGATGTTCACGGTATGGAGACATTTTCCTTAATATTTAACGAATCAAGACATGATGAAGAAGGTTCACACTTTGTAGCTATTTTTGCGAATAAAAATGAGATTTATTATTACGACAGTTTAGGATTAAAATGTGAAAACAAATACATTTTAACCTTCCTTAAAACATCCGGCAGGAAAATAAAAGAAAACAATATTCAAATTCAAAGTTATGATAGTATATTTTGTGGTTATTTTTGTTTGTCATTTGTAATATACATGACAAAACAGTATAATTATAAGGAATATTTTAAAATATTTTGTAAAAATAATCTGAAATTGAATGATAAGATTGCTGTTGAGTTATTATTACACATGATTAAATAATAAAAAGATGAAAAAAATATTTTTGTTTCCTAACTTTTTAAAACAAAACACAGAGCACGACAGCGCAGCACCACCACCTACTACAAAGCGGGGATTCGAACCCACGCCCTTGCAGCAGGATGGTGGTTGGTCGCAGACGCAACCTCTGCGCCACCGTGCTATGTGTGCTTTAGTGTGTTCAAAATAATAACTAAAATATCATTGAATCTTTTTATTTGTCACATTAAAATATTTTGCAACAACATCACTAACTAGTGTGCTTGAGTTTTTTTGCAAAATTAAATATATCATTTCGGATATGCTCAGAATACTCATTATAAATATTATAAGACATTTATATTTTTTAGCTAAAAATCTCTCAAATCTGGAAGTGTTTCCTGTTTTTTCAAAGTTCTTGTCAATTTGAGCTTCAATTTCGTGTATATTCATTTTTTGAGTGTTATTTCCTTCCGAATGAATGAATGAAAAATAGATCGCTGGTGATAAAATTTTATATTGCCCTAACAGATATTTTTGAGTCTCAGTTGACCTTAGAGATAACTTGAGCACACACATTCCTTTAAAATGTGTTTTAAAATTGCTGTTCTCATTTTGCTCGGTATTCATCATTTCTCATCATCACATTTGATGTTTTTTCAAGAAGAAAATTTTCTATCTAATGTAATGCGGGTACGCAAATTGAACAAAAATCTTCCGATCATTGAAAATATCCGCGACAAAGATGAGAAAATAAATTTTATTGAAATGAAGCAAGAAGAAGCTCAACCTGAAATCTCAGATCAATCAACTTCAAAAACATCTCTCCCGAAGATTGTTTTTCTTGAAGAGGTAATTTTTCCGACACAAAATTGTTTTTATAGTTTTTATTTAGTTGAATGATAGAATTAGTCCGCATAATCATTTTTTATAACTGATAATTACAAACATTTCAGATACAAACAGAGGACTTGCCTGGAAAAAGCCATCCGAATGATATCGCATCTCAGGTTGGAGATACAAAGTAATTAAAAAGTATTTTTGCAACAAATTTCTCATCTTTCTTCCAAATTTCAAAATATTTTTTCCCATCTTTGTTTTGAATATTTCATATCTTAATTAACTCTATGAGTAAATGAATTTTGATAGAGTGTTGACAGTTGGAGATTGATGTGTGTTAATTGATAATAAATGGTGACACCTGGATTTCTTTAGGTCGCAACAGAAATTGACGAACATTCTCTCGTTCACACAAACACCGAAAATGAGCGTGAAGGAAGCGCTAGAGGAGGAGAGAAAGAAAGAAAGAAGAATGAAATGGATGGAGGAGCAGAGAAAGAAAGAAAAAAGAATGATGATGTTAGAGAAGAAATGGGATTTTTTCAACCAAAACAAGAAAACGGGACTGGAAATCTTTGGTCTGTACAGGGACGTATTCAAAGTTCTTCAGCAATAACGAAAATATTTTTTCAATTTTTTTATTTTCTCTCACTGTCATTTTTATTCATTATAATAATGTTAATCATAGCTTTGACCTACACACTTCAAAAGAAAGATGACAGAAATGAAATCAATCTTGTCAATGTTAGATTGCTTTAGGTTTTGAACATTTAAAACACTTATTTTTATATCTCTCAATAAGAATTGAGCCAAAAGGTGAAGAATGAATTCCGCAATCATAAATCCATCTTTTTGAATCAAAACATGATAAAGCTTTTTTCTTCCTTATAACAGTAAAAATATTCTGTTTTTGGGAGACAATACCTGTGAAGTGGTGTCTAAAGTCTCTTTTTTTCATTAAACATTTTTTATATTCAGAAAATTTTAGTCTGTTTTTGATAGCCATCCTCCCTAAACCTTTGCAGACTTTTTTCTCAATATAATTTTTATTCTTCTTTATCTTCAGAGCGTAGCATTTGCTTCTTAAACCAACAAATTCAACACATTTAGAATCGCAATCCAATTCATCTTTGAAGTATCCTAGTTCAGATTTCCTCGAAGAGTTGTATAAAGGATGTTCTTCTTTGTAGTTTGAGTAATCCATATAATCACTCATTTTTTTTTCAAACGATGTATTATCTCTTACATATAAACAAAAAGAATCTGGAATAAAAAACAATAAAAAATCATTTTTTGTCTTTGTCCGAACTCACAACTTGCGATCAAAATAATTACCTGTATCTGAAAATAGAAGTTCAATATTTTCACGTCCACATTTTTTTAATAGCTTATTGTAGAAGAAATCAAACATGAAGTGTTTACTCTGAAATAAAATCACATTGATAGTATTAGGTCTTGTGGTGTAATGGTTAGCACATCGGTCTTATAATCCGATGATCCGAGTTCGAATCTTGGCAGGACTAAAATATTTTTTTACTTACATATTCTAAAATAGTAAAACCCACAGCGTAAGGTTTGTTGTGCAGTATCTCAGGAAGTCTGTGAGATGTTATGATAAGGTTTTCATCTATTATTGAAAAACTTTTAAATGTGTGTTTTGAAATGGCTTTTTTAAAACTTTTTTCAGTAGTGTGAACTTTGACAGTTATATAGTCCCGAACGTTTTCTATAGTCTTTCCGTAGCATGAATTAGAAATTTTTTTAAATTGATTTTTTTCAAAAACTGTTTTAGCATTTTTACGCTCTTCTGTACATTTAGTAATGAAAGGCTTTATAAAACTTTCTTGATTAAACATTAGTATTCTATGAATTTTTTTTATCTTCATACCAAGATCTAGATACAATTTAAGATTTTTAATGTGTACAATATAATTTAACCTATCAAGGAAAGTTGCTGTAAGTTTAGTTGATTTGTATGTTGTGTTTTGATCTGATTTTAAATAAACTTCTTTAGAATATTTTGACAAATCATCTAAATCTATATCATATGTTTCAGGTGCTAACGGGAAATCATTGTGGTGATAATGCAGTTCTTCTGGGTATTCTAAATCTACTTCTAATATATATCCTTTTTCCCCATCCAAGTCTATATCATCAACACTAAAGGATGAAAAATGATATTTTGGTAACCATTCAAAACATGACAATGGTAATTTTCCAATCTGGCTTAATCCGTAGAGATTCTGAAAAAAGAATAAGTTGATTTTTTTTTTTAAATAAATATCTTTTACAAAATTATTTGTATGGTGAATGCGTTTGTTCAAAATTTTCTCACATTTGCGTCTATGTAACGAATTGAGTGATGACCCTTCTCTGTTTCGCTGACAGATTTGTAGCGTGTGTTGATGAACGAAAGTCCGCCTCGTATACCCTTCTCAATAAAATGGATTTGGTCAATATTTTTTGGTAATCCAATAACGCATTTAGTTGTCTTAAGCATGATATCCCAACCAAAACCGGGTAAACTTATGTAATGTGCAGGATCAAGACCTCCAAATTTTATCATTGTTTTTCGAAATTTCTGGAATATCTCAGCAAGTAGTAAAGTGTCAATCTCACAATATAACTTTGAATACTCAGTTAAATTTTTTATATTAAATGTTTGCCACATCTGAGATGCAAATTTGTGTTCTTCCTTTGATATAGATTTTTCCTGGATGGTGCTGTAGAAATCTTTTCTCTTAGGTATTTTTGTAGTCAAATCCATTTTTGAAAGACTGGTGCTGAAAAAGAAAAGAGAAGAGACAGTTAACGCGCTAAGGAAGTGTGGTACTTACTCTACTTACCTATAAATAAGATCGCCCGACAGGTCAAGTTACGTCAGTTTTGAATTTTCACATTGAGAAAGTGCATCAAGAAAAATGAATATTCTCAGCACTTTCAATGTTGAGAGACACACTCAAACAGCTATTATACCGGAATTTGTCTTCCCACTTGCTATGGGATATGACATTTATTCTGATGAGACGAAGATTATTGCATCAGGAAGAAGAGGCTTTGTTGATACAGGTCTAACAATTTCAATCCCTGAAGGAATGTATGGATCTTTGTCTGCCAGACTATCTCTCAACTCTATTGGTGTTGAAATCCACCCCGTCATCTACGATCCATTCAGCACTCACAGACTGAGGGTTATGTTCACCAATAATTCCTCACACGACCTGCCTATACAAGCTGGTGACAAAATAGCAATCCTCGTGCTTCTACCCATGGAAACCCCTTTAATGGTTGTAAAAGAAACATCTCAATTCACCCAATTCGCCCTTGATGTTTGAGGTAATAATTGTAATTAATTATTAATATTAAACTTACCAATATTCGTAAGGGAAAAATCCTTTTTGAAGAACCATTTCAAACTTTTCATTGTCGTAATATCCTTTTGTTTTCACAATATGTGATTGTTTCAGTATTGGATAATCATGATTTGATTCTTTGAGTTCATCAGCAAGTTTTGACAGTGATGACTGTAAAAAAGCTAAGCTATCAAGAAGCATGAAGGAATTGAATTTGATCATGCGAAAATTTTCCATATTATAGGGGAGAACATATAGATTTTTCACATCTTTTTTTGCAAGCGCCTTGACAAGAAAGTGGAAGTCGTATCTTGACCCATTATGCATAAAAATTTTCAAAAATCTTTGATTTTTTCTTTTCAGATTACACGAATTGTGAGCTGCTGAGATGAAGAAACCATTCGTATGGTCGTGGTCTCTAACTTTAGGATCGTCTTCACTAAAATCTTTTTCACATATGTAACACTTCTCACTCATTTCAAATAACATGTTTTCTTCCTCTGTCAACTCTTTCATTGGAACATTCTGTTTTAAAAATGCTGATAACCATGTTTTTTCAATTTCAAATAAATAATCAATAAAAACATCTCCAGCATCATTACCTGCAAATGTTTTACTTTGCAATATTTCATTATCCTTGTTTATTATAAAAAAGGAAAAACAAATAGGTTTTTGCTCAGTCTCAAATCTTGTAAATGATGTGTCACACTTGCATCTTATAGTTTGACATCTTTCACACATGTCATCAATTCTAATTAACTCACACTCAAAATCTAAATAGGCTATAATATCCAGCTCAAATTGGTTTTCGAATTTTCTAAAAAATATTTCATCATTTCCATCGTTTGGTACTTTTTCAATTTGGGATTTTTGAGAAACACATGTTTTTAAATGTTTCTTTTTTGTTTCGTTTTTAGTAAATTTGCTAAAGCAATTTGGGCAAAAAAAAGCATTTTCATGATATTTTCTTTTTTGACCTGTATCATAAGTTTTAGATAAATATTTGTCTAAGTTTTTTATCAATACAAAATGATAGCAAAGTTCTTTCTCATTGTCAATAGGTATTGTGAGAAGATTGATTATTTTAAAACCTTCACCAATACCACATTCTATGGGAAAAATTTTTTTCCCTGACATAAGCAATATGTTTATTTTTATGTCTAGTTGTTTGTTTTGTTTTACAAATTTTTTAATTTGCTTAATGCTTATGGGGAAATGAATATCTTTTATATTAAATTCTTCAATATATTTCACATATCCTTCATGTGAAGACTTGTTCTTGATATTAGATCCATATAAAGCTTCTGCAACGCAGTATAAAAAACATTTGTTGTCCTTGCTTGGAACATTTACAAGATATTTTTTATTTGGGATGTTTTTCACATTAAATTTTAAAAATTCAATGTTATTACCAACATAAAGAGGGTTTACACCTCCAAGCTCAACATCCATAGCAATTGCGGATTTAAAAACCCAATTTGAACCGTTATTTATGAACTCATCAATTCTATTTGACTGTTCTGTCATAGCAATTTCAATTTTTTTTTAAATATTTTTTTTATCTATAGCAGAAGCTGTATAGGTCTTAGAACGAAACGGAATTGATGCTCTTGAAGAAATGTTATTTTCACTATCATGCATAACCATTTCAGCTATAAGCACTAAACTAAATTTTACAACATCTTTTTGAGATGTTTCATGATAGATTATTTTTTTTATCTCATTTTTTATAAAGTTATTATGAGCTTCTGCCGGTGTTAACATATTTTTGAGATCATACACAAATCTGTAGCAAACAGCGGCTCTTTGAAATGCGCTTTCTCTTATTTCAAAGTATTTACTAGGATTGTGATATCGTTCATTATGCTTATCAAGTGAATCACTATTTTCAAACATCTGACCACAAAGAAAACATATCACTTCAGTATTAGAAGCTGAGTTATGTTTAACTGTGTAGTGTTTTCTCAGATTTCTTTGACGCGTGAATTTGCTAGGACATAAAGGGCATTGGAAATGCATTTTTTTTTATTTTAAAAGGGCCCAAAGAGCTCACCTTTTTTACAATTCTTTTCAATCTTTTGACAAATAAATGTCAATTTTTTTTGTTTTTTTGTCTTTATATACAAAACGGGGAAATTTAGAAAGAGTGCTCTCAAATATTTCTGCGTGAGCGGTGAGACGCACGCCTGCAAGCGCTCTCATCATCATTAAGTTTGCAAGCACGTGCTCTCAGACCGGCGCGCGTTTGAGTAGCGAGCGCTCTTACTGTAATTGGTGTGTTTTTGAATAAATTGACGTCTAAGTTCAGAGATTTTATCAGATTATCAAGCGCTTAGTAATTATAAACATGACTAGAGCAACCCCCTCTAATCTTAAATCCAAGAAAAACCTGAAAATTGTATTGGATAGTGATAGAGAAAGTAGTGTAAGTCTTTCTGATTCTGAAAAATCTGATTATGAAGATGATGAATGTCACACGTCGTCTTCTGAGAGCGAGGACGAGGAAATCCCGACGCAAAAAGAGAAAGTTAAGAAGGAAAAATCGAAAACAACGGGGACGGAAGTGAAGGCAAAATCTTCAAAAGCTCCAAACAGTTCTAAACCTGAAAAAAGGAAGCATAGCAAAGATAAGAAAATAAACATCCCCAAGAAAAAGAAGAGAGTAGCAGAAATGTTTGATGATTCAAATGTCAAAATTGATATGTCCAATGAAAATATCAAACCTCAGAAAATCAAGTTAACTTCAAATCTTCTTATTGAATGCCGCACAATTGTGGTTGACGAACCTGATAAGAAAAAGTTTTCTTATCCTGGAATTGTCTTCATCAGGAAAATGAAAGATGACAAATGCTTTGAATTTAACATCCCTCTCGCTATTGCATCTCGCGTTATTAACGCGATTGAGATTATGATGAATGACAAAAAGAGTCTTAAAAAGAAAGATTAGTTGGTGATAATACACACCAAATATTATAAAATAACACCTATTTTTGAAAATAAACATCAGAAGAATAAATGTGTTTTATAACTTTTTTTTAAAAGCTAGAGTGCGCTAAGGGAAATATCTTTTTTAAAAATTTCGAAAAATAAAAAAACACAGGATTTAATCATTATTATAAGTATTTTTAAGCGTGTAAATTAATAGCGA
>Ga0007876_1000897_pt1 | contig 10638 bp, 6 predicted proteins | sample CryBogCBH24Aug09_FD_70958 | JGI IMG/M metagenome (GOLD analysis project Ga0007876, IMG submission 70958) | Freshwater microbial communities from Crystal Bog, Wisconsin, USA - CBH24Aug09 | ecosystem: Environmental > Aquatic > Freshwater > Lake | place: Crystal Bog, Wisconsin, USA | collected...
GGCGCATCGAGGCTTACCCACACCACTTGGCGATTGGCGCTGGCGTGAGTTTGGAGTCGGCCTTCCAAGCCTTGTGCGAAACCCGTCCTGAGTTGGACAACTTTGCCAGTCGCTTTGCAGGCTTGCCGGTACGCAACTCGGGAACCTTGGGCGGCAACATCGCGAACGGCTCACCGATTGGTGACAGCATGCCACTGTTGATTGCCCTGGGTGCGAACGTGGTGTTGATGCGCCAAGACCAGGGTGTGAGGCACCGAGAAATGCCGATAGAGCAGATCTACACCGGTTACCGACAGAATGTCATGCGGCCCGACGAGGTGCTGGCTTGGATCAAAGTCCCCAAGCCGGTCGCTTCCCCAACGTTAGGACACGAGCTGCTGCGGGCCTACAAAATAGCCAAACGATTTGACGACGACATCTCGGCCGTTTGTTTGGTCATTCGGTTGCAATTGAAGGACGGGGTTGTCAAGACGGCCTCCCTTGGGGTGGGTGGGGTGGCTGCCACGCCGGTGCGGGCACGGCAAACGGAATCTTGTTTGGAAGGGCAGGTCTGGAGCGAAGCCTTGGCGCAAAGCGCGGCGGGGGTGTTGCAAAAAGAATTCAATCCGCTCTCCGATCTGCGCGGGTCCAGCGCCTACCGCATCGCGGTGCTGGGCGGTTTGATGCGCCGCTTTTGGTTGGAAAGCCAAGGAGACACCTCGCTGAATTTGGCGACGCTGAGCTGGGGGGATTTCGCATGACAACCCCCCCTTCAAAGTCCCAAAATCCGGGGATGTCTCAGGGCCAAAACGCATGGCATGAAAGTGCCAAAGCCCACGTGGACGGCGGCGCTTTGTATGTTGACGATCTGCCAGAAATCAAAGGCACCCTTTACGCAGCGCCGATTTTGTCAACACAAGCGCACGCGAATATCTTGGCCATTGACGTCAAGCCCGCCTTGGCTTGGCCGGGGGTTAAGGGGGTCGTCTTGGCCAGCGATGTGCCTGGCTCCTCTTGGCTGGGCAGCGTGGTGCACGACGAGCCGGTTTTTGCAGAGACCTTGGTTCAGCACCTGGGTCAGGTGATTGGTTTGGTGGTCGCCGACGACCTGGTGCTGGCCCGTCAAGCGGCGCGCCAAGTCAAGGTGGATTACGAACCGTTGCCAGCGGTCTTGACGGTGCAGGCGGCTTTGGCACAAGAAAATTATGTGTTGCCGCCCGTGTTCTTGAAGCGAGGGGATGCGCAAACGGCTTTGAAAAAGGCCGCCCATCAAATTCAAGGCGAACTCGAAGTGGGCGGCCAAGAGCACTTTTATTTAGAAGGTCAAGTGGCCTACGCCCAACCCCTTGAGCAAGGCCAGTGGCAGGTCTTTGTCAGCAGCCAACACCCAACGGAAGTGCAGCATTGGGTCGCACAGGCGCTGGGCGTGGATTTCAATGCCGTTCGCATCACCTGTCAGCGCATGGGCGGGGGCTTTGGCGGAAAAGAATCTCAGGCCGGGCATCCGGCGGTTTGGGCTTCGATTGCGGCACACAAGTTCAAATGTCCCGTGAAAGTGCGCTACGACCGCGATGAGGATTTTTTAATCACCGGCAAACGCCATCCGTTTTTTTACCGCTACCAAGTTGGTTTTGATGCGGCGGGTCGATTGCAAGGCCTGAGTTTGATGCTGGCCGCTAACTGCGGGTTTAGCGCCGATTTGTCCGGCCCGGTGGCCGACCGTGCCGTCTTTCATTGTGACAACGCCTACTTTTTAGAAGACGTTGAAATTGCCTCTTACCGTTGTAAAACCAACACCCAAAGCCACACCGCCTTTCGCGGCTTTGGTGGCCCGCAGGGCATGGTCATCATCGAACACATCATGGGCGAAATCGCGCGTTACTTGAAGCTAGACCCGCTGCAAGTTCGAAAACACAACCTGTATGGCACTGAAAGTCGCCACGTCACGCATTACCAAATGCCCGTCGAGGGCAATATCCTGGCGCCGCTGATGGCCCAACTCGAGGCCAGCAGCGACTACCAAAATCGACGTCAGAAAATTAAAAGCTGGAACGCCCAAAGCCCTGTGATCCAGCGTGGTTTGGCCCTGACGCCGCTGAAGTTTGGCATTTCTTTTACGGCGACCTTGTTCAATCAGGCAGGTGCCTTGGTGCATGTGTATGTGGACGGCAGCATTCAAGTCAACCACGGGGGCACCGAGATGGGCCAGGGCCTGCACACCAAGGTGGCGCAAATCGTGGCCGATGAATTGGGCGTGCCGTTGACCTTCGTGCGACTGACCGCTACCGACACCAGCAAAATTCCAAATACCTCGGCGACGGCGGCCTCTGCGGGCACTGACCTGAATGGCCGGGCCGCTCAATTTGCCGCGCGAACCGTTCGCCAACGTTTGGCCGAAGTGGTGGCCGAAATGGACACTTGTGAAATCCAGGACGTGCGCTTTCAGGCGGGACAAGTTCAGTCGCCCAAAGCCACCCGGCCTTTTGCGGACGTGGTGCAAACCGCCTACGCCAAGCGGGTGCAATTGTGGAGCGATGGTTTTTACAAAACCCCAAAAATCCATTACGACAAAAACACCTTAACAGGCCGTCCGTTTTATTATTTTGCCTACGGTGCGGCCTGTACGGAGGTGGCCATCGACACGCTCACCGGCGAGAGCCGGGTTTTGGCGGTGGACATCTTGCACGACGTCGGCCGCAGCATCAACCCCGCCATCGACCGGGGGCAAATTGAAGGCGGTTTTATTCAAGGCATGGGCTGGTTGACCACCGAGCAGTTGGTCTGGAACGAGAGGGGTTTGCTGGCAACCCACGCGCCCAGCACCTACAAAATTCCTGCCACGGGCGATGTGCCCGAGCGCTTTCAGGTTGACCTGTGGCATGAGCCCAATCCGGAAGACAATGTGTTTGGCAGCAAAGCCGTCGGCGAGCCGCCCTTTATGCTCGCCTTCAGCGTCATCGAGGCCCTGAAAGAGGCGATCCACGAAGCAATCCAAAATGCCAAAAATAACCAAGTGGCCATGACCAACGTCCAACCCACCTCGGCCATTCAGCTCAAGGCCCCCGCCACGGCCGAGCATGTGCTGGCGGCCCTTGGAAAAATTTGATGTCCTTGATTCTGATTCAAAACGCCACCGCCGTCGCGACCCAAAACGACGCCAGAACCGAGTGGAAAAATGCTTCCATTTTGGTGCGAAATCAACGCATCGAATGGGTCGGCCCCGATGCCGAGTTGCCTGCGGCTTGGCGCGATGAAGCCCTCAGCCAAGGCGAAGTGCTGGATGCCCGTGGCCACTTGGTGGTACCGGGTTTCGTCAACACGCACCACCACATGTACCAAACGCTGACGCGGGTTTTGCCCTCGGTGCAAAACGCAGAATTGTTCGGCTGGTTGAAAGGCTTGTACCCTGTTTGGTCTGGCTTGACGCCTGACATGGCAACGGTGTCGGCCCAAGTTGCCATGGCCGAGTTGCTGCTCAGCGGTTGCACCACCAGCAGTGATCATTTGTACCTTTACCCCAACGGCGTTCGTTTGGACGATACGCTGGAAGCCGCTCAAACATTGGGCATGCGCTTCTTGGCGACGCGCGGCAGCATGAGCGTCGGGCAAAGCGCAGGGGGCTTGCCACCCGATTCACTGGTCGAATCAGAAGACGCCATTCTCAAAGACAGCCAACGGTTGATCGAGGCTTGGCACGACCCGTCTTTTGGGGCCATGCTGCAAGTGGGTTTGGCGCCTTGCTCGCCCTTCAGCGTGAGCCAAGATCTGATGCGTGAATCGGCCCTTTTGGCGCGCAGTTACAAAACACAAAACGTGCGCTTGCACACGCACCTGGCCGAAAACGACCACGACATCGCCTACAGCCTGTTCAAGTTCAACCGCACGCCCACGCAATATGTGCAAGACCTGGGCTGGGTGGGCGATGACGTTTGGCACGCCCATTGCGTCAAGTTGGACGACGAAGGCATTTCCTTGTTCGCTGCAACCCGCACCGGTGTGGCGCACTGCCCCTGCAGCAACATGCGTTTGGCGAGCGGCATCGCGCCGGTACGGCGCATGCTTGATGCTGGTGTGGCGGTGGGCTTGGGGGTCGACGGCTCCTCCAGCAACGATGGCGCTCAACTGGTCGGCGAAGCGCGTCAGGCCTTGCTGTTGGCGCGGCTCAAAAAATCACTCGAAGCACCGAGCCAGGACGCCCAAGGTCAAATGGTTTTTGGTTGCGACACCGCCCCCGCGGAAATGAGCGCCCGCGATGCCTTGTGGTTGGCCACGCGGGGAGGGGCCGAGGTGTTGGGCCGACAAGACATTGGACAAATTAGCCCCGGCTTTTGTGCTGACTTGGCCTTGTTTGATTTGAGCGCCTTGCCATTTGCCGGCGGCGCGGTGTTGGACCCGGTTGCCAGCTTGTTGTTGTGCGCCAGCGTGAATGCCCGCCACACTTTGGTGAATGGGCGTTGGGTGGTGAAAGACGGGCAGTTGTTGACGGTCGATTTGCCTGTGCTGATTGAGCAGCACAACCGGCTTTCATTGAACCTGGTTCAAGCCGCCCACTGAGTTTGGAACGGGGGGCTTGGATTCGCCCCAGCCTCAGTCCAATCAACTCAACAAATCAAACAAAGTTCGGGCGACGACCTGGGTGGCTCGGCGTAAGTCCTCCAGGACCAAACGCTCATCGGCGCGTTTGGCATGGCTTTCTAAAACGGTGCGGGGGCCCGCCCCGTAAATGACACCGGGAATGCCGCGTTCGACATACAAGCGCACATCGGTGTAAAGGGGGGTGCCCACAGCCGGGATGGGCACGCCAAACAATTGGGCCGCGTGTTTTTGAATCGGCTCGACCAGCGCTTGATTGCCCGCCAGTGGCACCATGGCCTTGGCCAGCAACAACCGACGAATGCTGACGCTGAGCGTTTGACCGCCTCGGGGCGGCTGAAAGCTTCTAGTGGCCTCTTCAATGGTTTGGCGAATGCTCGCCTCTACTTCGACGGGGTTCTCTTCAGGAATCATGCGGCGGTCGAGTTTGAACACCACCTTGCCGGGCACCACATTGGTGTTGGTGCCACCGCTGATTTGACCCACATTCAAATAAGGGTGGCTGATGCCTTTGACCTTGGAGCTGACCTTCAGGTAGTCTGCGTTCAAGGCATGAAGGGCCGTCAAAATGTGGACCGCGCCTTGCAAGGCATCGGTGCCGGTGTCGGGCACGGCGGCGTGGGCCATTTCGCCTTGCACCGTCACTTCCATTTGCAGACAGCCGTTGTGGGCGGTCACCACTTCGTAGCTGAAACCGGCGGCGACCATCAGATCGGGTTGGGTCAGGCCTTGAGACAGCAGCCAGCCGGGGCCCATTTCACCGCCGAATTCTTCGTCATAAGTGAAGTGCAATTCGACGCCGCCTTTGAGGGGTCGACCCAAAGATTCGAGGGCACGTGTGGCAAAGGTGAAGGTCGAAAAATCACCCTTGCTGACCGCGGTGGCACGGCCATACATCGCCCCGTTGTCGATTTCACCGCCATAGGGGTCATGGCGCCAACCTTCACCGGGTGGCACCACATCGCCGTGGGCGTTGAGGGCGATCGTTTTGCCGGGGCCGTAAGGCCGGCGCACGATCAAATTGGTGATGGACTCGAGGCCATAGGCTCTGACTTCCGCTTCGGGGACGGCGTGTTTTTCTGCTTCGAATCCAAAGGCCTTCAGCAGTTCGGCGGTGCGCTCAGCGTGGGGCGCATTGTTACCTGGTGGGGTGTCGGTGGGCACTTGTACCAAGGCTTGCAGAAACTTCACCTGTTCGTCAAAGTGGGCATCGACCCAATCGTCAAGTTGCTGGTAAGCGGAGGCGTTGGCGGTAGAAGCGTTCATGTACTGGGGTTCCAAATGAAGGGGCCTAATGAAGGTGCCTAATGAAGCGACCCAATCAGGCGCTCATGGAGGGGCTAAACACCATGTCGATGGGCAGCCTTTTTAGGGGAGTAAGGGAAGTGAGGGGAGTGGGCTCTCGTGTTGACCCTTCAGTGGCTCTTGAAGTTGGATCAGGAGTTGTTGGAAAGCGTCCACGGCCAATTGCATGTCGTCGCTGGTGGTTGATTCCAGCGGGTTGTGGCTGATGCCGGCGTTTTCGCCGCGGACAAACAACATCGCTTGCGGCATGATTTCGTGCAACTTCATGGCGTCGTGCCCCGCGCCGCTGGGCAGTTTGAACAGCGGGACCCCCAGGGACGACAAGGCATGCTCCCAACGGGTTTGCCAGACGGGGTCGCTGGGCGCAGCAGCGGCGCGCATGACTTCTTCACAGTGAAAGCGCAAACCACGGCGTTCGCAAATGGATTGCAGCTGGTTCAAAACGTCACGACTCAACGCGTCGCGCTGGGCATTCGTCGGCGCGCGCAGGTCCATGCTGAAATGGCAGCGACCGGGGACCACATTGATGGAGCCCTGAGGGACTTGCCATTGGCCGATGGTGGCCACCGAATCACCGTCTTGGGCGGCTCTTTGCTCCATATAAAGCGCCAACTCGGCGACCGCACAAGCGGCGTCTCGGCGCCGGTCCATGGGGGTGGTGCCGGCGTGGCTGGCGGTGCCAATCACCTCGGCTTGAAAGCGCACGCTGCCGTTGATGGAGCTGACCACGCCGAGGGGCAAGTTGCGCTCGTTCAGCACCGGGCCTTGTTCAATGTGAACTTCCACAAAGCCCAGGTAGTGAGCCGGGTCGCGTTTGATTCTTGCAATGTCTTCAATGCGCAAACCGGCCTGCACCATGGCTTCACGCAGGGCGATGCCCTCGGCGTCTTGTTGTTCAAGCCAGGCCGGATTGAAGTCGCCGGTCAAGGCGCTTGAGCCCAAGAAGGTGGCCTTGTAACGCTGGCCTTCTTCTTCAGAAAAAGCCACGACTTCAATGCCAAAAGGCAGTCGTTGGCCTTTCTGATGCCATGCTTGCACGCAGACCATCGGGACAAAGATGCCCAAGCGGCCGTCGTATTTGCCGCCGTTGCGCACGGTGTCGTAGTGGCTGCCGGTGAGCAGGTATTTCGCGCCCTCAGTGGACGGGTGATAACGACCGACCACATTGCCCACCGCGTCCAGTGTCACTTCGTCAAAGCCGCAGGCCTTCATGCTTTGCAGAATGTCTTGGGCGCAAGCTCGGTGCGCGTCGGTTAAGTAGGTCACGGTGAGTTGACCGTTTTCAGCAAAGCCAGGGTCGCTGTGACGGGCCAGGCTTTCTTGCCAGTCCCAGACTTGGTGGCCTTGGGTGGGTGTGACGCCAAATTTGTCGTTCAACCGAATTTCAACGATGCGGTGGACGTTGCGCAAACATTCTGCCAATTCGAAGTCAGGGTGGCCTTGCAAACGGCGCTCAAACGCGTCGATGATTTGCTGTTTATTCAAGCCGAGACCCCGGGGGCCGCGCACCGCCAAGATGAATGGAAAGCCAAATTTGGCGTTGTAGTCGGCGTTGAGTTGTTGAATCTTGGCGAACTCTTCCGGCGTGCAATCGGTCAAGCCCGCCTTGCTTTGTTCGTTCGTCGACTCGGCCGTTAGCGTTTTGCTGACCATGGCTTTACCGGCCAACTCCGGGTGGGCGCGCAGCAAAGCCAGTTGCGCCTCGCGTCCAGCCTGGCTCACGACCTCGGTCATCTTGTGCTTGAGATCGGCCAAGGATTGAAAAGGGCGTTGAGCCAAAGCCTGCTCGGCAATCCAAGGTGAATGCTCGTACAAGCCCTCCAGCATTTGCGCGGCTTCTGATGGGCTGGCTGCGTTGAGTTGTGCCAAGGAGAGAGGGGTCTTCAAGGGCGAGGCCAAGTTCACACTCATTTTTAAACCCCCGCCTCAAACGGATGAACCGCTCGCCAATGCCGCGCGATGTCGAGGCGTCGAGCCACCCAAACGTGGTCATGCGATTGGAGGTGGTCTAAAAAGCGCTGCAGCGCCGTGATGCGTCCTGGTCGCCCCAGCAAGCGGCAATGCATGCCAATGCTCATCATCTTGGGTTGGTTCAAGCCGTTCGGGTCGCCTTCCGCGTAGAGGGCATCGAAGGTGTCTTTCAGGTATTGAAAGAAGGGGTCGGCGTGAGAATAGCCTTGGGGCAACGCAAAGCGCATGTCGTTGCAATCCAAGGTGTAGGGCACGATCAACTGGGGAACGACGCTGCCGTCCGTTTTGCGCACCTTCATCCAAAAAGGCAGGTCGTCGCCGTAGTAGTCGCTGTCGTATTCGAAGCCGCCGAAATCGGCCACCAAGCGGCGGGTATTCGGGCTGTCACGGCCGGTGTACCAGCCCAAAGGCCGCTCCCCCGTCAGGTCTTGGATGATCTGCATGGCCTCGGCCATGTGAGCGCGCTCGGTCGCTTCGGGCATGTCTTGGTAGTGAATCCACTTGAGGCCGTGGCAAGCGATGTCGTAACCCAAGGCCTTGAACGCCGACACCAATTCGGGGTGCTTTTGCAAGGCGGTGGCCACGCCAAAAACCGTCAGCGGCAGGCCACGCTTTTCGAATTCACGCAGAATCCGCCAAACGCCCGCGCGGGCGCCGTATTCATAGATGCCTTCCATGCTGATGTGCCGGGCCTCGAAGGCCGCGGGGTTGAACATTTCTGACAGAAATTGTTCACTCGCGCGGTCGCCGTGCAGCACCGAATTCTCTCCGCCTTCTTCGTAATTCAAGACAAACTGCACCGCCACGCGCGCCTGTCGGGGCCACTGCGGATGGGGGGTGTTTTGGCCGTAGCCGATCAGGTCTCGCGGGTAGGGAAGGGTGGCGTCGTAGGTGCTCATGGACGCCGTCCTCAAAGCGGGGTTGAGCCCCACTTGGCGATCAGCTTGTCGATGCCCATGCTGTCGTAGGCCTCAAAAGGCTGGTGAATCCAAGGGTTGGTCGGCAGAAATTCGACCGAATAATCAGGCGTAAAGCTGGACAAGCCTTTGGTCCAAATCACCGCGCTGCGCAGTTCGGTGATGGGGGCGTAGTTGTTTTTGAGCATTTTGATCACCGCATGGAGCGTGTGACCTGAGTCGGCCAAATCATCAACCAATAAAACACGTCCTGCAATTTCGCCTTGCGGGGTCGTGATGTAGCGGGCAATGTCCAAGTGACCTTGCACCGTGCCGGCTTCGGCGCGGTAAGAACTGGTCGACATGATGGCCAAGGGTTTTTCAAAAATGCGGCTCAACAAATCACCCGGACGCATGCCGCCGCGGGCCAAGCAAAGAATGGTGTCAAAAGCCCAGCCAGATTGGTGAATTTGAACGGCCAATCGCTCAATCAAATTTTGGTATTCATCGTGGCTGACGTAAAGGTGTTTTCCATCTTCGGATTGCACAGCGGGCTCCTTTTGTTCATGTAATTGTCACATGTGTTTCGGTGTGCTTAAATGGGCGGGTAAAAAAATTCGATCATCCTTCCAAATTGACCTGTCGACCGATCACCGGTTAACCGAGGCTCAACTGGAATTACCTTTGATGAAATTGGAGGTAATTCATGCTGAGCCTTTTTCAAAACACAGGAACCTTGGACCAAGTGGCGCAAAAGCTGAGCGCCTCGCCCGTGCCTTTGCAATTGGTCTTGCCCTCGGGTCAGGTCATCGGGCCGCCGCAAGCTCAGTTGCGGCTCAAAATCAACGACAGCCCCACTTTGTTGAGCTTGGTGCAGGGGAATTTAGGCGCTTTGGGCGAAGCCTTTGTCGAAGGGCGTGCCCAGTTCAGCGGCAAAGTGCAAGACTTGATGGTCGCTGCGGTGGCCTTGCTGACTGGCGACCCCACCCAAGCCGCCCCTTATGAAAAAGGGTTGTTGAAAACCCTGGCCCGGTGGCAATCCCACTGGCACTCCTTGAAGGCCCACACCCTGAGCCGGGACGCCCAGCAAATTCAATTCCACTACGACCTGTCCGACGATTTTTTTGCCTTGTGGTTGGACCCCAAAAGGGTCTATTCCTGTGCCTATTTCACCCAGCCAGGTGAAACCTTGGCCCATGCCCAAGAGGCCAAGCTCGACCTGATTTGCCGCAAGCTCCATTTGCAAAAAGGCGAGCGTTTCTTGGATGTGGGTTGTGGTTGGGGCGGCTTGCTGTTCTGGGCCGCTGAGCACTACGGCGTTGAGGCGGTCGGCATCACGTTGTCCCAACACCAATTTGATTACGTCAGCCAACAAATCAGCCAGTTGGGTTTGCAGGACCGCGTCAGCGTCAAATTGATCGATTACCGGGCCTTGGCCCAAGACTTAGAGCCCAGCCAGCATTTCGACAAGATTTCATCGGTGGGCATGTTTGAGCATGTGGGGCGAGCCCATTTGAGTGCTTATTTCAAAACCCTGCACGCTTTGCTGCGACCGGGTGGCTGGGTGCTCAACCACGGCATCACGGCGGGTGGTTTGGACAACCACCAGTTGGGGGCGGGCATGGGCGACTTCATCGAGAAATACATTTTTCCGGGCGGTGAGTTGGTGCCCATTCAAGAAGTTCTGAGGGCCCTGTCCGAAGGGGGCTTGGAGGCGGTCGATGTTGAAAACCTGCGTCCCCATTACGCCAAAACACTTTGGGCCTGGTCCGAGCGCCTCGAAGAACAACTCGAGCCGGCCTTGAAAGTGCTCAATGCCCGTATGACCGCTGCCCAAGCCACGCGGGTGTTGCGGGCTTATCGGCTTTATTTGGCGGGCTGCGCCACGGGCTTT
>Ga0007876_1000899_pt1 | contig 10621 bp, 11 predicted proteins | sample CryBogCBH24Aug09_FD_70958 | JGI IMG/M metagenome (GOLD analysis project Ga0007876, IMG submission 70958) | Freshwater microbial communities from Crystal Bog, Wisconsin, USA - CBH24Aug09 | ecosystem: Environmental > Aquatic > Freshwater > Lake | place: Crystal Bog, Wisconsin, USA | collected...
TCAACTCCTGGAATACCATGCTGATCAAGTTCTTCGCCTTCATCAGTTTCTTCTTGGTCGTCTTCTTCACCATCAATGTCATTCATTTTGTCTAGAACGCCACGCATACTATCTGGGCTACCACTGTGTGGTTCTTCGCCTGCTGGTTCTGCTGTAATAAGTTCAGCTTCTGGTTCAGCTCCAATGCCCAAGTGTTCTGGCTCAACTTTGTGAACACCTGCTAGTTGCATAATTGCAGCCAACATGTTGCCTAATTCTTCGCCATCACCTGCTGTAATGTTTAATGTAGCAGGAGTTTTTGGTTCTTCTGCCATTGGCATACCACCCATCATTCCCATCGGACCACATTCTGCGACTTCTGTATTTTCAGAAATCATATTTGGATTTTTAGCATCTAGTTCAGCCAAACGCTTTAATACGTCGATCATTTGCATAATTATTTCTTCCTTGGATTGTAGTCGGACTGCTTAATCGGACTTGTGTTATTTTGTGGAACATCATTCAGTGTTTGACCTGGGTTCTTAATAATGTCATCTGCTGTAGATTCGGGGATTGTTTCACCACGTGCCTTACGTTGCAATTTTAAGATATCATTAAGTTCTTTAACAAATCCACTGTTGTATTTGTCGCCATAATAATCTTCAAACTTTGGACTACCTGCTTCTTTATATTCAGGGTCATTTAACAATGCACCTTCACGTTCAGCCATTGGAGTTTGATATTGTTCGCTAGGTTCATTAGGACGAACCACTGCTAAATTTTGTTTGCTAACACCTAAACCAGTGCTTAGATATTCTGTTAATTCAAATTGTGTTGTAGGATAATCTACAGTAACTTCAAAAATGTGAACTTCGCAGTTACGGACTTGTGGAAAGTCTAAGGGCAATGATTGGACTGGAGTAGTTTTCACTTTAGAGAAAGAATCTACTTTGAAACGTTCCATCATTGTCTTTAATTTTGTTTCTTGTTCAGGAGTAAAATCACCTGCTACTTTAACACGGAATGCGTGTTTTTGAGCAGTGACACTTTCGGCGAGATAGTCTTTAAAGTTTTTCATAGTAAGTTTATTTATTCAGATTCTTTAGTTTTTCTAGAATGGAATTACGATCTGTTAAGATAAATCCCTGTCCTTCTACGGTGTTGTCATTACTCTCGTTGCCATGCTTCTTGTCAATTGCTAACTTTTTGAGCTGTAAATCAACCATCTTTAGCTTCTTGTCAATTTTGTTGGTTTTTGCTTGAATTGCGGCATTCATCATTTGTGCGGCTACTTCAAACATTCTAGTACTGTATCTAGCATCCACATTCATACCTAGATCCATAAGGTCATCATATGCTTGTTCAGCTTTGCTGGCCAATGCATCTAGTTCTCCGTCAGCCATATCGCCTAGTCCTTTTACACGGGGTAAGGCAGCGGCAATTTTGTCAAATTCTTCTAATCTATCTTCTAGATTGATTACTTCTGTGGGGGTAGGATCTACCGGAGGCGCTTCGATGGTCTCTTTTGGTAAATCAAATAATTCTTCCAGTTTCTTAGTCATAATATTACTTATTGTTTTTATTAAGTCTTGGAAAAAATATCGCCTTCATTAATGACTCGGAACTTAATACCTTGGTTTCGACACCATGCACTAGCGGCTTCCCATTTAGCCATATTTTTAATATATTGAGCTTGATTGTAAGGATTTTTTCCTACCTTTTCTTTTAAGGTTTGACTAGCAGGTTTAATCTCAATCATCTCAACGTGCCCTTTTCTATTTCTATCAACGTATTTGATTAAGAAATCAGGAACATATACAGTTTGTTTACCTGTTAATGGATCACGGTAAGGAATTTTAACCGGCTCGCTAGCCCATTGTTCTATTGCAGGATTGTTATCACAAAACTTCATAAAAGTTAATTCCCACCCACTTCGATAATATGGGTCTTTAGTGCCTATATATTTTTCAGTATTAACAACTGAATAAAAATTTTGTGCAAATTTTAAACTCATGAAATAATATTACGCTGTACCAATGTAAAGGGGCTTACTGTGTTTGACAATCCAAGGAAACTTGTTTTACTACGATTATAATTTAAAATCTGTGTAGCAAGACTACTGAGTTGCAAACTATCAAATCCCTTTAATGAATCCAATACAATCATTGGATCAAATTTATCTTGTTGAGCCTGTGTTATAAGTATCACAGCAATAGATTGTGCGGTAGTTGGATCAAACCCTTTATTTTCAAAAAACCCTGTCATGGCATTTAATGATGTTGCGCTGATCTGAACTGGTACCGAATAAAAATTGTTAAAAACTTGTACAGTACCATCAACACTATTATTAGGCTGATTTTGTGGTGGCAAATTGCTAAAAGTTGTCATATGTTTAACTTGGATCTATTTCACCAGCGTCAGTGTTATTGTTAATGGTATTGTTGCTGTTTAAACCAGCTTCTATTCTAGCGGATTCTTGTTGTTGTATCAGTGCAGTATTTACATACGCACTTGCTGGTATATTAGGTTGACTATAACTTAAATTACCTTGAGCATACCCAGCTGGGAAATTTGCTTGACCTACAACATTTGCAGGGTTTGAACTGATAGCACCAATTGCTGAACTTGTTAATAAATTCTTAACATTTATACCGTAAATATTCCACGCTTGTCTAGGCTGGGTTTTAAATGTCTTAGCAATATTGTAAGCATTGATCAATTGACCAATCGATAGTCCTGATTTTTGATATGCTGGCGGTGGAGGAATCCATGTGGGGGGTTGAGGAATTTGAGCAGTAAAATCGCTTAAATCTTCACTTACACCGCCAAACCCATCTCTTAGGTATTCAAAGTTAGGAGCCTTACCGCCTGCGCCCGAGGTTAATGGAGTAGGAGTTCGATCATACACAGCTGGGTCTTCAAACAGTAACACACTATCGTCACTGGCATTTTGCATTTTTCCTGAAGAGTAAATTACGTCTTCATATACCACTGTCATTTTATTTTGCAAAACTTTAGAAGCTTCGCCTTGTGTTACAGAGTCATGATCCCAACTAGAAATTAAAGGGTTGACTAATCTAAATCTTGTGTAATCTTTGTGACTTGGTCCAGCATGTAACAAATAAATGTCAATACTTTCTAAGAAATAAGGAGCTGATGAACCAGTAGGTGTAGCTGCCACTGGATTGAAACCATATGTATAATCACCATCTAGTCCACTGTATTTGGTATCGCCGTATACAGTTTTTAAATTAGGCTTAGCTGACGCATCACCATATCTGCTATCAGCATAATAATATTTGTAATAGTTGGTCCAGAACCCATTAGTAGTTCCGCCCATGTCATCGTGGAAACTAAAATTTAATGCTTCGTATGCTATTTTAGTTTGTACGTTAGTTTTTCTGTTGTATTGATTTATTGTTTCAGTGGAAATTTTAAACTTTGGTAATTGTACTTCTTTACACAATAATGCTGTAAAATTCCTATCCCACTCTGCTGTCACTTGTTTAATTACACTTTGATTTACATTAAATTTAACAAAATACATGTGGCCAAATTTAGGCGCACGTTTATAGTTGTCCGTTAGATATAATTTGGTAGCGTGTCGATACCCAGTGAAGTTGGCTTCTGAAAGCCCTGAAGTAGCATTTAAGTAATTATCAAAGTTGGCCATACTGATATTTAGCCTACAAAAAAGCCCAGTTTTTACTCTGGGCTAATTTGGGGGTAGTAAAAATTATAGTGCGGATGTTAAGTTAGTTCTTGGAACTGATTGACCAAATCCTAAGCTATTTCCGTTTGCACTTGTTTGATATGCGTTATCAAAACAAATTGTTAATTCAATTTCTAATGGATCATTTTTACCATAATCAACACTGCTGTAACTTGCGTTTTTAATCCAGCAGCCTTGAACTTGGAAAACTTCAAGTGTCTGTGCTCCAAACTCTCCATTACCACCATCTAATATTTCAATTGCCATAAAAAACTTATAGTCCTGGCCACTAAATGCACTAGATTGTTGGAAGAAGTCAAATTGTTTCTGTAACTGTTGACCAACTTTATTTGATACAGAGTTGTTAACATCATCACGTACTTTTAATTTGATATCGCCAAATTTGTGTTTACCAGCAAGTTTGATTGTGCTGTTGTAAACATCTAATTTAACTTCATCAAATTCTGGGTGCGGACGATCAACCATCATAACTTGTTTTGTTAGTTCTGTTGCAGGGTCACCACCTGATCCAAATTGTGTTAGCGTAACGCGGAAACGATACGCTAGTTTTGGCATTAACAACCCTTGGTTGTCGTTGCCACCACCAGTTGGTAGTGGAACTGTGAAATTATTTAAACTTGATGTTGGCATATTCTGCTCCTTGTCCTTTTATTATTGTCCTGTTGAGCTGTTGCTTGAACCCTTAGCTTGTGAACCAAAGTTTCCAGAAGCAATAGCTCCAGTGTTCAACAATCTTAAAGGAATGTAAATGAATTCAACTGCCTTAACTGGCTCAATCGCAATGTCAACCCAAAGTTCATTTTGATCAATTCTTGTAGGTGTGTTATTTGTTGTATCACATACCACAACATAATCATGTAAACCTCTTTGTGTTACTAGCTCTAGTAATAGGTTTTCAATAGTTGATTTGATTTCATTACGTGTTTGTGTATCGTTAGGTTCAAACAAGAACGGTTTAGCCAACACACTTAATTGACGACGTATGTATGTAACTAATCTAGCTACGTTAACACGGTTAAGTGCTGAGGAAACTGAAGTCTTTGTATATTGTCCCATAGCAACTAATCCAGCACCTGGAAGAGTAGCAATTGGGTTAATTTGAACTGCTGACAATACGTTGCGTAGATTTTCATACAATGATGTTGTTACAAAATTGCCTGACGCATCAACGTAACCAACACTGCTTGCATTGGTAACAACACCACGACGTGTTCCAGCTGGAGCAAACCATGGATAACTTACGTTGTCGCTGTTGATAATGGTATGCAACATCATGTGGCTTGGAGGAACAACAATGTTGTTACCAAGATTATCAGTTGTTTGACCACTTGGATAGTATACCGCAGTATATGGATCACTTGTTATGATACCATCAGCACCATCTGTGCTTGCGTTGGCAGTATTTTTACCCCAGTTGCTTAATGTAGTAGCATCAGCAGCCAACTTCATTGGAGTATCACCCACTACCAATGCTAATTGACCAATGTCAGCATTTAAGTTAACCATCTCGCTCAATACTTCAGTATATCCTGGGCAAGCAATCAAATTATAATTCAATGTATCAGTATCTCTAACTGCTGTGCTGGTATTGATAAGAGCCGCTAAGGCTTCAACTACCACACTACGTTGAGCTAGTGTACCAAATTGTCCTTGACCTTTAGCATTGTTAGGACTTGCTGTAACCCAACGATCTGGATAGTAGCTGGCTTGTGATTCATTACCAACGTTAGAATTTACACCGTTCAAGTTAATGTAACCTGCGTTATACATCTTAACGTTGTTGCTACTACGACGTGTGTTGAATAAACGTGTGCCACGTGGATACAATTTTGCACTTGGTGCATCTGGATCTATGTAGTTGCTAGTCAACAATGTTGTAATTGGGGTCAATGTTTGCATGCTGGTAGTACCAGTGTTGCTCCAACGAGCGTCAGCAAACAACCAACCATTTGGACTTATATGGTCAGCGGTATTTTGTAATACCCAACCGTTAACACCTGTTCCAACTAAGGAATTGTAAACATAAATCACTTGTCCGTAGTTGCTACTAGATGCACTTTCAATCCAAATATCACCAGTAACTAAAGCTGTACCATCAGACTGTGTTAATGGAGCGCTTGCGCTTACTAGTGGACCCATTGGATCAGTACTTGGGAACGCATTTTGATAACCAACCCATTGTGTTCCGTTGTTGTACATAACATCAACATCACCGATGTAACTGTTGAACCAGTTAGTACCATTCATTGGTGCAACACCTGGTGCAGTTGCTTGTGAGTAATAAGTTAATGGAGTCCAGTTGCTTACTTCAAAACTATAACCAATATCACCTGCTGGAGCAAGTTGTAAATTAGCCACAGTGCCAACAGCACCTGCGTTAACACCAATGCCGTTTAACGGACCGTGTAAACCATCTACCAATTCAATTTCACCACCTAATTTGTGACTGATAACCAATTGGTTGTTTGAAGCATTCCATGTAGCACTTACATTTACTACACTTGTGCTAGTGTTGATAGCTGCCGCAATTGCTTGACCAAGGTACCCACCTGGGCTAACGTGAATTGTTGCACTTGAGTTCCATTGTCCACTTGACAATGTTTCTCTTAAATTAAATGTACCGCCAATGTTAACAGTAGTTGCACTGGTTAGCGATAGTGTTGTAGCACCTACATTACCACGGTAGTATGCTTTAAAATCAGCAATACCTAAATTGTCAATATCTGTATCAATAAAGATACTGTTTAATGCAATTCCTAAACCACCTGTTGTGCTGTCTAAATTAGCAATAGCATCTTGCTTACCTGCATACAATGGAGCATTAACACTGGTCCATGATGCAGTATTGCTGTTGTAATATTTTACGTCCCAAATTGAACCGTTACTGACTTCGTTGGTACATACCCAAATACTACCTGATGGAGCGTTGCTTCCTGTAGCAGATGTAAAATCTGGATATGCATAGTTTGGTCCAATAACAAATTGTTTGTTAGTATCAAAAGTCGATTGTACTCTTACCCAACCTGCTGTTGCTGACTTGTAATACAATCCATTTGTGTCTGCATCTAAAGCGCTTTGTCCTGGAAGAACAATTGCAATGCTTCCAACAGAACCAAAAGAACTTAAAGGTAGACCACCGGAAAATACTGTGTCGTAATTTGTATCATCAATGATCAGTGGAGTTACTTGTGAAAATGCACCTAGTCCGTTGTTAGCAGTTGCACTCCAAACGTTAACGCCAAAGGTGCTATCTGCGGTATCTAACCAAACTGTGCCTCCTGGTGGAGTACCTTGTGGAATAGCTGTTGAACCAGCAATTTGTGCTAGGTCAATATCAGCACGAACAATGTACGCTTGGCTGCTTGCACCCAATACGCTGTATGCGGCTTGTAATCCATATTCGTTAATTTCGCTAGCATTTACTGGGGAACCAGATGCTGTTTGGAAATGTGGAGTTCCAAATGTGTCCACTAAATCACGTTGACTAGTGATAACCCAGACAGTGCCTGCGTTTGCTTGTGTTGTGCCTTGTGCAATTCCTGTGCCGCTAGCATTTGTTTTATTTTCTTCTGTCGCTACAAAAATCAGTGGAACTGTTCCTGGCGCGGCTGGCGCATAGAAACTTTGGTCTATAACTGATACGCTAACGCCTGGTGATTGTAATGTTTGTGCCATCTTCAAAACTCCTTAGTGGATTACTTTGTTTTATTTAGCTTACAATCCAAAAAATTAGAGGTTAAATACCTATTGAAAAGGGCGTTAAAAGGGCGGTGTATGAGGAATCTTTGCAAACAATGTGGGGTCAAACCTGTTGCTGTTAACTACTATAAAGAAGGCAAGCCCTATTATAGGTCAAAATGTGACCACTGTAGTAAAGGCAGAAAAGGTGAAAGGCCACTATGGGCCTTATATGGTTACAAGAAAAAGTCAGTATGTGAGAAGTGTAATTTCACTTCTAAGTATCCTGAACAGTTTAATGTGTTTTATGTGGATGGAGATTTAACAAATAACCGATTCAGTAATCTCAAGACTGTGTGTGCAAATTGTCAACGAGTCCTACATAAAGAGGGCGTTCGCTGGCGTCAAGGGGATCTACGACCAGATTTCTAACTTGGTTAAACAGCTCATCAATGGTGCCATCATTTTCAAATACATAATCAAACTTAGTACCAACCCATGCAGTTTCGCTGGCATGAATTTTTAGTTTGTCCATCCTAGTCTTGGCCAACATCCAATTTATATGATGGTCTCCGGAATTCATGTCTATTGCATCTTGATACCAGTCAGGTTCAGGACCACGCTTGACACGGATAACAATGCCGCCAGCGTCTTTGATTGATTTAATTTCATTAGGGAATCGGCAATCACTGATAACAATATTGTCAGTGCTGTTACGCAGTTTATTTTCTAATGCGGCAATCCAGATATCATCGTTGAAGCCTTTACGACAAACTTCTGTACCCCAATATTGTAAGACCCAGCGAGGAGTTAATTCTGGCATGTTTAAGCGCTCTGCCCACCAAGGATCAATTTGTTCACGCCATTCACGAGCTTGTTTAGTGCGGCCTTCTAACATGGTTCTGTCCCACCCAAACACTAAACTAACTGCATCTTTGAGACTGTTGGCAAAACTTTCTCGTCTAAAACCATGAAAGTTAGTAAGATAATCTGCAATAGTATCTTTGCCTGAACCAATAAATCCGCACACACCAATAATCATAGAGCCCCCTAATATTAGCTCAAGTATATAACAGTTTTATTACAAGTGTCAACAGGTATTTTAACCAGTTACCCAAGTTAATGGAGTAGAACCTTCTTTGTAGTTGATTAGATCTAATTCTAATTGGTCCATTTCGGCTTTGGCTTCAGCCTTTAGTGTAGCACCATTTAAACCACTGCTACCTTGTGGACCGGCAATTGCGGGGAATTTTTCACGAGCTTGCCCTAACATCATTTTGGCATTGGCCAAACTGTAGTCTTTTAACCATTGCCCAGCGTAAACGTCTGCTAATAAATTAAAGTCTGGACGATAATTATACATCCAAACTAATATCTGTTCTGGTGCGAACGGACGTTGTTGAACAGTCAACGTATGATTTGTGGGGTTAAACACAAAATTGATATCGCTACCGAACATTTTACCGACCTGCTTTTGGTATCCAGCAAAGGCATAATAAGTAGCCAAGCCGCCCATGTTTGTTGAAGCTAACAAATATGTGTTTGAATACGCCAAGTTGAATGGCTCAAACAAACTTCCGCCATCTCCACCACCGGTGCGTGAACCAATACTGCGTCTAAAAAGTTGTCTAACACTGATAACTTCTTTAGGCAAAACATATTCGTTAACGTCTACAGTTAAATCTAAAAATCCATAACTTTCCTCAACAGCATTACTACTGCGTTGGCGGTATTTGGCCAGCGCACGATCAATTGCGGTATTGTAGTGTATGGGATCTAATTCAACATCAACCATTCCATCGCCCAACATGGCTTTGCAATAGTCAATTACTGTTTGGCGGGATTGTTCTGTATCGTTCATATGAATATTTAGCAATAAATATACTACTATGCCAAGACTATCTTTATACCGTCCCGAAAAGGGCAATGATTTTAAATTCATCGACCGCGTTGTCAACGAACGTTTTCAAGTGGGCGGGACCGATGTCTACATTCACAAATATCTAGGACCAGTTGCTTCTACTGGGACTAATGTTACTCCAACTACTCCCGCAAATACTGGGACCAATATTATTCCTGAATTAGGTATACAAGATGTGTTGTTCATGGAAAATAGGGACCGTAACTACGAACCTGATGTGTACATTATTCGTGGTATCTATCAAATGCAAGATTTAGATTTCAATCTAAGTCAATTTGGATTATTCTTAAACAATGATACCATAATGATGTACTTGCACCTAAGAGGTCATGCTGAAGCATTGGGTAGAAAAATTATGAACGGTGACGTTATTGAGCTACCGCATTTAAAAGATGAATATGCATTAGATGACAATTATGTTGCTCTAAAGAGATTTTATGTTGTGCAGGATGTAACTCGTCCAACAGCCGGATTTAGTGTTACTTGGTATCCACATTTAGTTAAAGCAAAATGTGTACCGTTGGTTGATAGTCAAGAATTTTCACAAATACTTAACCAAGATAGCGGCAACGGTGATGGTTCTACATTACGTGATTTGTTATCAACATACAATCAAACTATACAAATTAATGATCAAATTGTTGAACAAGCTATGTTAGACGCGCCTGTTTCAGGATACGATACTAGTATGTTTTATGTTATACCTACAAGAGAATCTGGATTACTAGATACTGCTGATGCTAGTGATACAATAGATGATGCCAGTTTAGATCAAGCAGTATTAGACGCTAGTATGGTATTGCATACACCTAGAAAAAAATTATATGTAGGCTATTTGACAGGATCGGGAGTTCCGCCAAACGGTGCAACATTTGGATCTGGTATTGTATTCCCGTACAAACCAGCACAGGGTGCATTTTTCCTACGCACTGATTTTATGCCAAATGCTCTATATAGATTTGATGGAGACAACTGGATATTGTATGATAAGAATGTTCAAATGACCATGAACGAGTTTGGTGCAGAAGATACAACATCAGGTGTATTTGCTGGTAAACAAATTAGACAAACACAGAAAACTGGGTTCATCAATAATACTACCACTGCTACGATCAATAACAATGTGGTTGTAGAACGCCAAGCATTAAGCAAAGTACTAAAACCAAAGGCAGATAATTAAAATGGATTTCTTTTATGACGGTCAAATACGTAGATATTTGACACAATTTATGAGAGCGATGAGCAATTTTGCTTATCAAGATAACTCTGGAAACCTTACAAGAATACCCGTAATGTATGGCGATCCCAAT
>Ga0007876_1000901_pt1 | contig 10607 bp, 10 predicted proteins | sample CryBogCBH24Aug09_FD_70958 | JGI IMG/M metagenome (GOLD analysis project Ga0007876, IMG submission 70958) | Freshwater microbial communities from Crystal Bog, Wisconsin, USA - CBH24Aug09 | ecosystem: Environmental > Aquatic > Freshwater > Lake | place: Crystal Bog, Wisconsin, USA | collected...
CAGGAATTTTGCCAATCTGGTATAGTTCAAGGCTTCGGGGCGTAGCGCAGCCTGGTAGCGCATCTGCTTTGGGAGCAGAGGGTCGTGAGTTCGAATCCCACCGCCCCGACCAAAATTAAAACGGGTCTTAGATTTTGTATCTAAGACCCGTTTTTCATGAGATTTATTATTACAAACTGTCATCAGTTTCATTCGCTTGTCATATTTAGTCTTTAAACTCAAAAATCCCTGAGTGACTTTTTGTACAAGCGAAAGATGATGATAGATCGCAGATTTGGTTGTCGTGCTGTAGTGGTGCTGCTCGTTGCTTTGACAGCGGCAGTTTCAAGTGCAGGTCAAGACGATGATTCGCCGTTTACCGGCGACGGCAAAACCAGAAATGCAGCCGATCCCATCTACTTTAGTCAGAAATTAGCTGATTTCCCCATGAACGCAGAGCCCGAATCTGGTCTGCGTTTGATGCCCCCAACGCGCAGTGACTTGTTCGCTGGGCAACGCTTTGATTTGCGCATCGAGACACAGATCCCTGCGAAAGCTGCCCCTAAACTAGTTAGCCTGAAAATTAACGGTAAGGAAGTCGCGGCGCAGTTCACTCAAAAAATACAGAAGCAGGGCAAAGGCGCCGAATCAGGTACGCCGAAGTCCGAATTGCTATTTGGCGAGACCGCAAGAAATATGAGTTTTGATGCACCAGGGCATTACCAGGTCGAAGCAGTTGTCAACGTCGATGGTGTCCCTCGGTCCGTGAGTAATGTATACGATGTTGCGGCGGCTCCAAATCCTCGTGCACCCGGCGCAGCAAACAAACTGGTTTTTTTCCTTGGTGACGGTGTTGGTGTCCCCATGAGAACGGCGGCTCGCTTGATTAGCAAGCCGATCGTTGAAGGTCGCGCAGAGCCGCTGGCGCTTGAGCAAATGACCGCACAAGGCATGAGCCGAACTACTTCGTTTGACAGCATCATTACTGATTCTGCACCGGGGATGGCGAGCATCATCAGTGGTGTCAAGCAATCTAACAATGCCATTCAAGTGTCAATTGATAACACGCCCGAAGATGCACTTGATAATCCAAGAATTGAAACGATTTTTGAGTACATGAAGCGGGTTCATGGCTGGAAGATCGGTGTGGTGACGGATGCATTTCTGGTCGATGCGACCCCTGCGTCTGCACAGGCTCATAATCGCGCCCGCAGAAACTATCTGAATATCGCGCAGCAGATGATCGGCTACTACGATGACGCCAGCGAGCTGAAGAAAACCGGTAATGTTGCTCTGGCCGAATTGTCCCAACCTCTGGATGTTTTGATGGGCGGAGGGGCAGTTCACTGGATGAAACAAAACAATCCGCTGCTTCAGGGCTTCTATCAATACCCTGAAGGTGCCGGCCGTAAAGACGTAGATTTGCTGGCTAATGTGGCACCTGCGCTGGGCTACAGCGTGGCCCACAATGTGGACGAACTGCGTAACGCGCCCAATAACAAAAAACTCATCGGGGTGTTCACTGGCGAGTTCCGTAAAACGTCGACGGGCTTAGGGCCAGACAATATCCCTGGCGTTCTGGATCGGCTGGTTGCGAGAAATAAAGCAACCATTCGCGGAAAGAACTCGGGTGATCCAGAAATCGGCATGAACGTTGCACCTCCTTACGGCACTGCTTGCGGCGCAACGATTGCCTCATGTTTTAGCAAAGTACCAATGAAACAAGACATGATCGACAAGGCGATCAGCGTACTTGAAGGCTTAGCCAAGCAGCAAAATCCTCGAGGCGATGGCGGCTGGATGTTGCTCGTTGAGCAATCTCAATCCGACAAGATGGGACATATCCTTGAGTATGACCGTGCCATTTATGAAGTTATCGAGCTTGATCGTAGTGTGCAAAACACCGTGGCCAGATTCTCAGATGACAAACGTGCTTTGACTGTTGCGACATCCGATCACGCACAGCCGCAGACGATTATCGGTGTGGCCATGACTGGCTCTTTGATTGAAGCGGCCGGCACATGCTTCCAGACGACCAACGGTAACTACCCAGTCACGCTCGGCTCAGCAGCTGATCCTGACCGGCCTTGTGCCTTACAAGATGCAATCGGTACCTTTAACGATGCTACGTTTCCGACTTATGCTGACTTGAACCGCGATGGCTTCCCTGACGATCCAGATCCAGCAATCAAGCTGATTATTGAGGATGGTGGTCGGCCGACTTACAGCACGACTTTCTTGACGAACTATCAGCCACTCAAGCCAAACAGCTCACGAAACACTTCGGATGGCAAGAAGATTGATCAGGCCGCCTTGCCTGACCGAGTCCGGCAACCCGAAGGGCTGTTTATGACAGGCAATATGCCTACCCAGAACGTGAAAGGCGGGGCGAACAAAACAGGTGGTGTCGTCGATATTGCCCCACACGCAGGTGACGACGTACTGGTATCCGCTGAAGGCGCTGGCGCGCAAAATTTTGCAGGCTTTTACGACAACACGTCTATCGTGGTTCGCCTCGCTCGGGCGCTCGGTGGGAAGGCACTGGCAGACAGCAGCGCTGCAGGTAGTCTGAAAGGATGGTAAACGGAGCGAACGCCGTGATCAAGAGATCCCGGCTTTCTCAGATATTTGCATCGGCGTTTATGGTCGCAGCTTTCAGCTCGGCTTGGGCGACGGATATCGTGGGTCGAGTGGTTGATGTTTCGGACACTCAAGTCTTCTCAGGTGCAACAGTTAGCTTTCGGAGTGGCTCGGTCAGCGGCCCGTACGCCGCAACCGATGCAGCGGGTTTTTTTAAAGTGACAGGCCTCAGTAAAGGGGCCTACGTTTTGGATATTCAACTACCGGACGGTCGTAGTTTCGCGAGTCGTGTACTGGTGAGCGGCTTGTCTAAAACCCAGTTCGTTGAGATTGATTACAGCCGATCAGTATCGCCCGACGGTGATGATGATTATTGAATTCAGCAGTTGAGTAACGCCTGCCTTTTATTCACCACTAACATAAATGCGACCATTTCTGCCATGACCACCAACAACGAATCGAACAAACCTGACGATCAATCCGCCGCTGGCAGGACTTTTGCTGAGCGAGCCCGCGCTGATCTCATCGATAGTTACGATGAAGAGCTTGAAATGGAAATCGATGACGATATGCTCGATGAGCTGTTGATGGATTCACCGGAAGCGGGCGAAGCAGATAGCCGCAGTGTTGAGCGTCGCATTTATTTTCGTGAGTTGCTTCGTTTGCAAGGCGAGCTAGTCAAGTTGCAAGACTGGGTCGTTGCTAAAAAGCTTAAAGTAGTTGTGCTGTTCGAAGGTCGGGACGCTGCAGGTAAGGGTGGCTCGATCAAGCGGATCACCCAGCGCTTGAATCCTCGTGTCTGTCGAGTCGTTGCCTTGCCTGCGCCCAATGAGCGTGAAAAAACGCAGTGGTATTTTCAGCGCTACGTTCCGCATCTGCCAGCAGGCGGTGAAATCGTTCTGTTTGACAGAAGTTGGTACAACCGCGCAGGCGTTGAACGAGTAATGGGTTTTTGTAACGATGAAGAATATGAAGAATTCTTCAGAACAGTGCCTGACTTTGAAAAAATGTTGGTGAGGTCTGGCATTGTTCTGATCAAGTACTGGTTCTCGATCAGCGACGATGAACAGCACATGCGTTTTAGCATGCGCATACGCGACAGACTCAAACAGTGGAAGCTCAGCCCAATGGATCTGGAGTCACGCCGTCGCTGGGAGGACTATACCCAGGCGAAAGAAGTCATGCTGGCGAGAACGCACATCCCTGAAGCCAAATGGTGGATTGTTGACGGTGATGACAAAAAGCGCGCGCGGTTGAATTGCATTCATCACCTGTTACAACAAATCCCTTATGAAGAAGTTGAGCACGCCCCAGTGGTGTTGCCAGAGCGTGTTCACAATCCGGACTACATCAGACATCCGGTCCCTGAAGACATGCATGTTCCCTCGGTGTATTGATTCATGAAAATACTGATTGCAACAGAAGCGTGGGATCCTCAGGTCAATGGCGTCGTTCGCACGCTGAAGATGACCTCCAGGGAGCTGACTCGCTTGGGCCATGAAGTGCTGGTGGTCAACCCGTCGATGTTTCGAAGCATCCCGTGCCCTACGTACCCTGAAATCAGATTACCCTTAGTGACCAGTGGCTCAGTAAAAAAGGTCATTGATGCGTTTGCTCCTGACGTGGTTCACATAGCAACCGAAGGTCCCCTCGGGTGGGCGATCCGTGGTGTTGCGATGGACCGTGGCTGGCGTTTCAGTACTGGCTATCACAGCCGCTTTCCTGAGTACGTGCAGATGCGCATTGGCTTGCCAGTTGGCTTGAGCTATTCATTACTCAGACGCTTTCACAATGCGGGCGTTGCCACCCTTGTCCCCACACCTGCGATGATGTCAACCCTGCAATCGCGAGGCTTTACCAAGCCGGTTATCTGGAGCAGGGGGGTCGATAGCGAGATATTCGAGCCTACGGGCGACAAGCTACCGCGGACTGAGCAACCTGTGTTTCTTTATGTGGGTAGACTCGCGGTTGAGAAAAGTGTTGAGGATTTTCTGTCGCTGGATCTGCCAGGTGAGAAATGGGTCGCTGGTGAAGGCCCTAGCGCCGAGGTGCTGAGAAAGAAGTTTCCCGATGCACGCTGGTTCGGCGTGTTGTCGGGTACTGACTTGGCAACTTTATATCGTAGCGCCGATGTGATGGTGTTTCCCAGTAAAACGGATACGTTTGGTCTGGTGATGATAGAGTCGATGGCCTGCGGGACCCCCGTTGCCGCATTGCCAGTCACAGGGCCGATTGACGTATTGGGCGATTCACAGGGCGGGGTCATGAACGACGATTTGAGGACAGCCTGTTTAGAGGCCCTGAAAGTCAATCGTGAGTCAGTCGCAGAGTTCGGGAAAAAATACACCTGGGCGGCAGCAACTCAGCAATTTTTATCCGCAATCAAGCCGATTCACGCAAACTGATTGTTACAATCAATCCTGGTTATATGAGTAAGTAAGGATGTCTGGATGTTCGGTTGCCGGTTGGTTGTTTTGTTCGCTGTTTTTCTAATCAATGCTAATGCTTTTGCCTACGCTCCCTTAAACACTGATGATGCGGCCACAGTGGCTAAGGGCAGCAACCAGATTGAACAGTATTTCTTTTTAATCAGCGAATACAGTCCCGCTGCGAATCCCGAAGATGGTGTCAGCACAGGCGAAAATTATGAGGGTACGGGACTGGCACGCGGCTTTCCTCTGGCGTATGCGAGAGGGCTGACTGATTCGCTCGACGCGTCGTTTAGCCCGACTTTTTATGCAACTCCTTCAGGCGGCTTCTCGCCAATCGGTAACTACACCTTTGCGATGAAATGGCGCTATCTTGGGGATGGCGAACGAGGGCTCAATGCCGCCTTGAAGCCCATGCTGATCTTGCCCGCGACGGTTGATCAACAAATTTATGGTCTCGGTAATTCTGCACTGAATGCAGGCCTGACAGCGATTTTCTCTTACTACTGGCAGTCACTTGAGCTACACGTGAACACCAGTTATTTCAGAGCCCCTTATGATCCCACCTACCAGGTTGGTTTTAGCTCTGATGCGAAGCGAACGAACTTATACGCGGTGTCGGTTGCCCCGGTCTGGCAGGTAGCAGCTCAGTTTAAAGTCGCACTTGACCTGGGCGTCAACACTAATCCCAATGAACCCGATCCTTCGATGACAACGTACGCCATGCTGGCCTTGATTTATTCCCCAACGAAAGATCTGGATCTTGGAATCGCCTATCAGCGAAACGCCACTAACTTTGGTTCAATGTTCTCAGCCAATGAGCCCAACACCAGTCGCTTTCAGGCAGGGGTGACGTATCGATTTGATTGAATTCGATGTTGCTGTCATTAAAATGAAATGAGATTGCCATCGTGTTGTCACGATAAGCTGATGTAATATCTTCTCATGAATCACTATCGCGCCATCTGGATTTCAGACATACACTTGGGCACCCCAGGTTGTCAGGCCAACTACCTCCTCGATTTCTTGAAGCATAACGAGGCAAACACGTTTTATCTGGTGGGTGACATCATAGACGGATGGCGGCTGCAGAAAAACTTCTACTGGCCGCAATCTCATAACGATGTTGTCCAGAAGCTTTTGCGTAAAGCGCGCAAAGGCACAGAAGTCATCTATATCCCTGGCAATCATGACGAGAGCGTTCGTCAGTTCTTCGGCATGTCTTTCGGCGAAGTTAAGGTGGTCGAAGAGTGGATACACACGACCGTAGATGGCAGAAAACTCTGGGTGACTCACGGTGATTTGTTTGACAGCGTCATGCAATACGCCAAGTGGCTCGCGTATGTTGGCGACAGTCTCTATACGTTTATCCTGTTCCTTAATAGATATTTCAACCGCATTCGAGTCCGGATGGGTTTTCAGTACTGGTCGCTTTCGCAGTATCTCAAGCATCAGGTAAAAAACGCAGTCAGTTTTATTACTGATTTTGAGCACATCATGGCTCGCGAAGCGCGGATGCGCAATTGTGACGGCGTGGTTTGCGGTCATATTCATAATGCCGAAATCAGAGAAATTGATGGCTTGCTGTACTGCAATGATGGGGATTGGGTTGAAAGTTTGACCGCCCTTGTCGAAACACATGAAGGTGAGTTAAAAATAGTACATTGGACGCACATTCACGGCGATCCAGTGGCTGATGAAGTGCCTGAGGGTGTAACCGGTAAGCGTGCGCCTGTTCGCCCTGTTGAGGTTGCCCCAGAACTTGAACCCGCGCTGCTCGATTCCTATAGTCAGCAGACCAGTTGAATCCCTTAAGGCTAGAGAACTAGCATGCGAATATCTATCATTACGGACGCTTGGGAGCCTCAAGTCAACGGTGTGGTCAGAACCCTAAAGCAGACCTTGACCGAGCTTATTGCGATGGGTCATGAAGTCGACATGATCACGCCTAATGATTTTTTTACAGTGCCCTGTCCGACCTACCCAACAATTTCGCTGGCCGTATACCCCCGGCTTAAGCTGGCGAAACGGCTCAAAGCCTTTGCGCCTGATGCGATGCATATCGCTACCGAAGGTCCCCTGGGGATAGCTGCCCGTAATTACGCAGTTAGAAACAAGTTGCCGTTCTCAACGGCTTACCACACACGATTTCCTGAGTACGTCAAAGCGCGAATCAATATCCCCTTGCATTGGACTTACCGGTTTCTTCGCTGGTTTCATGGGCCTGCGATGGCCGTCATGGCACCGACATCGGTGGTTAAGCAAGATCTTGAGAAATACGGTATCGACAATACCGTGCTTTGGTCGCGTGGCGTTGACCTGGATGTATTCAAGCTGCCGGCCAATGGCGAACCCTCTGATTTGTCCTCGCTGATCCCTGACAGTTCACCATATCCAGTGTTCCTTTACGTAGGTCGCGTAGCGGTTGAAAAAAATATTGATGCGTTTCTTAAGCTGGATCTGCCTGGCACAAAGTGGGTGGTAGGTGGTGGTCCTGGTCTGTCGGATATGAAAAAGAAATATCCCGATGCAAAATATTTTGGTGAATTGAACAAGTACGAATTAGCTAAAATTTACGCGGCAGCTGATGTCTTTGTGTTCCCAAGCAAAACTGACACTTTTGGGTTGGTCCTCCTTGAAGCAATGGCCTGCGGTCTGCCGGTCGCGGCTTATCCTGTCACGGGTCCCATCGATGTACTGGGCGACTCTGGGGCCGGTGTAATGCACGATGATCTGCGTGAGGCCTGTTTGCAAGCTTTGCACATTGACCGAGCGATCGCGCGTGCACATGCAGAGACTTTCTCTTGGCGCGCGGCGACTGAGCAATTCGAATATTACCTGCGACCTGCGCCAGTTGACCCCAATCCGCTGATGGCGACAGACTGATGGTGACTTGATGCCGTCCACGCCGCCTTTATTACCTCCCTCATTACCGCCGTCACCGCCGCCCTATAACATCAATCAGAATCCACACAAAGGCAATCGTGGTTTGGCGCGTGCTTGGCATGCTGCCAAAAACTCATGGCGAGGCCTCGTGTTTGCGTTTAATGAAGAGAGCGCCTTCAGGCAAGAATTAACTTTGGCTCTTGTGATGTCGCCGATCGCCATATGGGCACCAGTGACAGGGCTTGACCGTGCCTTGATGTTTTCGACCCTGATACTGGTGTTGGTGGTTGAGCTGTTGAATTCAAGCGTTGAGGCGGCGATCGATAGAATCTCGTTCGAGCAGCACGACCTATCCAAGCGTGCCAAGGATTTTGGGTCAGCGGCAGTGTTTTTAGCGCTGTTGCTCGCTTTTGTGATCTGGGCCACTATCCTGACCCCCGTGGTCCAGACAATGCTTATCTGATCCGGAAAATCTCCACGCCGACGCCTTCACTGTCTGGATACACATCGGGTTTTTCAGCAGATACACCAATCGCCCGGATCAACTTGTGTTGCATAATGGTATCCGCAATCCGGTCGCACAAGGTCTCAAGTAAGTGGATATGCCCTGTCGCCGCGATTGCTTGAATCGTGTTTCTCATCAGGTTGTAGTCCACCACCTCGGCAAGCTTGTCTTGTGTGGGCGTGTTGTCGCTTAACGGCACGTAAAGATCAACGTTCACCAATACGCGTTGTGGTCCGTTTTTCTCGGATTCGTAAACGCCGATATTCATCATGATCTCGAAATTGCGCAGAAAAAGTCGTCTGCAATCTGCTAGCAGAGGGTGGGTCAACAGAGATGAGTTCATGGGTGATGAATGCTTTTACTGAGTCAGAAACACGACGTCGCGTTCCATGGGTTTCAAGTGCTGCCCGCCGTCTACATAGAGGGTCGTGCCAGTGACCGCGTGAGCTGTCGCTAGAAAGCACACTGCTTGAGCGATATCCTGCGGGGTTGACGAATACCCCAAAGGCGTGAGTTTTGTAGATGCCTCGAAACCGCTTTCAGTCTGGTCTTTTGACATCATCGTAACCCCTGGCGCCACGCCAACAACTCGCAACGTTGGGGCAAGTGATTTGGCAAGCAAAATCGTCGCCTTGTCTAACGCTACTTTCGACAAGGTATAAGACAAGTAGTCAGGATTGAGATTCTCAAGTTTTTGATCCAGCAAGTTGATGATGACACCTGGATGAGTGAACTGAGATCCAAGCGCCTGTCGCTGAGAGAATAAAGATCTGGCAAGTATCAGCGGCGCAGCAACATTAATGCGCATATGCTTGTCGAGTTGTGCATAACTGAATTGCTGAATATCGTCGTAATCGAACAGCGATGCGTTATTGACGATACAGTCTGGCAAACCCAGTTCAGTCTGACACAGTGTGACTAGTTGAGCTACTGCCGATTCGCTTTCCAGATCTGCCTGTAGCGTAATTGCTCGCCGCCCGAGTTGTCGAACGGTATTAGCCGTTTGCTCTGCGTCTTTCGCAGAAGTTCCGTAATGGATCGCAATATCCCAACCGGATCGAGCTAACTCGACTGCAATGGTTTGTCCGAGACGCTTGCCAGCACCGGTGACGAGGGCAATTTTGGGACTTGTGTGTGTCATGTGCGTATCATGTGAGCAATGGGCTTCGTGTTTTTGAATAACCGCTTGCCAGATCGTAAGCGTGCGCCATTTTAAGCACTTCAAAATCCGATTGAGCCGGTCCGATGATCTGGATGCCGGCAGGCAAACCGCTTGGCCCAAAGCCGGCCGGTGCTGACAAGGCTGGCAAGCCTGCTGAAGTCGCCATAATCACCCCCTGCATCCAGCGATGATAGGTGTCCATCTGAATGCCAGCGATCTCTGCTGGCCAGTGTTGCTCGGCTGGGAAAGGAAATACTTGCGTAGTCGGCATCACCAGGAAGTCGTAGCTTTCAAACAGACGACGTAACTCTTGATACCAGGCAGTGCGCACTTTAGCTGCTTCATAAACTTTTTGCGCCGTCAGTTTCAAGCCATTTTCGATTTCCCAGATCGCCTCGGGCTTGAGTAACAGACGTTTCTCAGGAGAATGATAAAGACTCGCCTGAGCGCCAGAAAACGTGAAACCTCGCAAGGTGATCCAGGCGCGCCATAGTTGTTCGAGCTCAAATCGAGGTGTGACGGCTTCGACTTGGCAACCGATGCTATCAAAGTGCCCCAGGGCGCTTTGGCAGGTCTCCAGCATGCCTGACTCAGTTTGTAAATGCCCACCCAAGTTGCCAAGCCAGCCAATTCGTTTGCCTTTTACATCTTGATCAAGGGGTTGCAAAAATTGTTTGGGATCGTCTTGTCGTCTAGTAAGTGGCAAGCTGGCATGAAAGCCCGCCTGAACAGACAGTAACAGTGCCAGGTCGGGCACATTGCGGGCCATCGGACCAACGACACCAAATTGCTGAAAGAAAACCTCGTCGCCTGGGCCCGAAGGCACGCATCCTACCGATGTTCTGAAGCCAAAAATATTGTTAAAAGCTGCAGGGGTTCTTAAGGACCCCATCATGTCAGACCCGTCAGCGACCGGTAGCATGTTCAAAGCTACTGCAACCGCTGCACCGCCACTGCTTCCCCCTGCTGACACGCGTTGATCAAATGCATTGAGAGTGGTGCCATAGACGTTGTTATAGGTGTGACCGCCTAAACCAAATTCAGGTGAGTTGCTGCGAGCGACAAA
>Ga0007876_1000915_pt1 | contig 10519 bp, 5 predicted proteins | sample CryBogCBH24Aug09_FD_70958 | JGI IMG/M metagenome (GOLD analysis project Ga0007876, IMG submission 70958) | Freshwater microbial communities from Crystal Bog, Wisconsin, USA - CBH24Aug09 | ecosystem: Environmental > Aquatic > Freshwater > Lake | place: Crystal Bog, Wisconsin, USA | collected...
CTGGCCACCACCGGCACGACGTTCATCAGCACCAACTACCCCGATCTGCTGATCATGGCGTCCATGGTCTACATCAGCGCCTACCAGCGCAATTTCGGGCGCGAAAGCGACGATCCTGCCATGGCTCAAAGCTATGAGTCGCAGTACCAGACCCTGATGAAGGGCGCTCTCGTCGAGGAAAACAGAAAGAAATTTTCGGCTTCCGCGTGGTCCTCTATGGCGCCCACCCCGGCTGCCACACCGACGAGGTAATCCATGCCGCACTCATCGGTGAAGCTGCTTCCTGGCGTTAACCAGAACGAAACACCCACACTCAATCAGGCTGGCATCGCGTCCAGCAACCTCGTCCGGTTCATTTACGACCCGGTTGTGGGCGGTCTGGTGCAGAAGCTGGGCGGGTGGATTACCTACATCTCCACCGCGGCGCCTGCCGTTGTGCGGGCCCTGTGGGCTTGGGCCGACACCAACGCCAACAACTATCTGGCCATCGGCACCCAAACCAGCGTGTCCACCGGCTACGCCCAGCTGAGTTATGTGAACCCGGCTGCTGGATCCTCGCCGCCTTATACGTCGCCTACGGTGATCACGCCGCAGCAGAGCACGACCAGCAATATCGGCCCGCAGGCGTCGACCACGTCAGGCAGCAGCACGGTTATCATCACCGACACGACGACCACGAATGTGTCTTCGTACAGCTCGGTCTACATCGAAACGCACATCAGCGTAGGTGGTTTGATCCTGTTTGGCCTGTATCCCTGCACGGCCCTTACCAGCACCACCTATCAGATCACGGCCACGAACGCCCTTGGCAACCCGCAGGCTGCGACCTCGACGACTACGTCCGCAACTGTCGCATCTTTCGCGACCACCAGCGGCACCAACGTTGTCACGGTGACGCTCGCCAATCACGGCTTCACTGTCGGGTCGACTTATTCGGTTCTGGTGGCGACCACCGTTGGCGGCGTGACCCTCTTCGGCAACTACATCGTCCTGTCCGTCACCACCAACACTTTCGTCATTGACGCATCTCAGGCCACCTCGACCACCACGGGATCGATCAACGGCGGCAACGTCAAATACGTTTACAACATCGGCCTTGGCTCTCTGATTATCGGCACCGGCTATGGCATCGGCGGCTACGGCTCCGGCGCATACGGCTACGGGACCACAACCAGTGTGGCGCAGACCACGGGCACCCAGATCACGGCCTCAAACTGGACGTTGGATAATTGGGGCGAAGTCCTGATCGCTGTGGCGATCAATAACCCTGCGACCAATGTGGCGCCGTTCCAGCCGATCTACCAATGGGATCCTGCTGCAGGTTCGCCGATCGCCACGGTGCTGCCCTATGCCCCTGCCGTGAACGATGGCGCCTTTGTGGCCATGCCTCAGCGTCAGATTATCGCCTGGGGGTCGTCCTTCACCGGCATCCAAGACCCGCTCCTGATCCGCTGGTGCGACGTTAACAACTACAATGTCTGGATTGGTCAGGTAACCAATCAGGCGGGTTCCTACCGCATCCCTCGCGGTTCCAAGATCGTCGGCGCCCTGCAGAGTTCGCAGCAGGCCCTGATCTGGACCGACCTTGATGTCTGGTCGATGCAGTACATCGGCCCTCCCTACGTCTACAGCTTCAACCAAGTTGGGTCTAAATGCGGCCTTATTTCGCGCAAGGCCGCGGCGTCCTTCAACGGCGTTGTCTATTGGATGGGCCCCAGCCAGTTCTTCAGCCTGACGAGCTCAGGCGTTGAACCCGTCGCCTGCCCGATCTGGGACGTTATCTTCCAGGACTTGGATTCCAAAAACCTCGACAAAATCCGGGTGGCCGTGAACAGCCGCTTTGGGGAAATTTCGTGGTTCTATCCGACCCTGAGCAGCGGCGGCGAAGTCACGGCCTACGTGAAATACAACGCCGTTCTGCAGCAATGGGATTTCGGCAATATGGGTCGATCGGCTTGGATTGACCAATCCGTCCTTGGCCCTCCGATCGGGTCTGATCCTTCCAGCCTGCTCACTTACCAGCACGAAATGTCGACGGATGCTGCTGGCTCTCCGCTGGTCTCGAGCTTCCAGTCTGGCTACTTCGCCACCAACGACGCCGACCTGAAGACCTTCGTCGACCAAGTCTGGCCCGACATGAAGTGGGGCTACTACGACGGTGTTCAGTCGGCGACGGTGAACATGACCTTCACGGTGACGGATTACCCCACCACGGTGCCGTCCCTGTTTATTGGCTCGATCGCCGGAACGACGCTGACCATCACCACGCCAATCTCCAATCAGGTGTCTGTGGGCCAGTACCTGATCGGCGGCGGCGTCATCCCCGGCACCACCATTACGGCCCTGGGGACCGGCACAGGCGGCTCTGGCACCTACACCGTCAGCACGTCCCAGACCGTGTCGCAGGCGACCATGGGCGCCAGCGACTCCAGCTACACCTATCTGTACGGGCCTTACCCCCTGACGGCCACGACCAATTTCATTTCGCCACGGTTCAGGGCTCGCCTTGTTTCCGTGGGGATCCACAGCGTCGATACCGGCAGCTTTTGGCGGATCGGTAATATCCGATATCGGTATCAACAGGACGGCAAATTCTAATGGCCTCGCTCGACGATATCCTCACAGCCTCCAAGAATGTCGTGACGGCAATCAACAACGCCGCCACGACCTATCTGAACGTGCAGGGCGCGCAGAATGCTGCGCACCTTACGGCGTCGACGCTGGTGCGCACCGGCGCCGGGAGGCTCTGCACTGTCATTGTAACTACGGCTGGATCGGCCACCGGGCTTGTCTATGATTCCGGCTCTACGTCTGTCGCGACCACGCCGATCTACGTGATCCCCAACACTGTCGGCGTTTATCTGGTCAATATGCCGGTGTCGTTTGGGATCGTGGTCGCGCCTGGGTCAGGGCAAGTCGTAACTATTAGCTGGTCGTGAGGGTGACATGCCGCTGAAAAAAGGTTCCTCACAGAAGACCATCTCGTCCAACATTTCCGAGATGATCAATGCCGGTCACCCGCGTGATCAGGCGATTGCGGCTGCCCTGAATACGGCGCGGAGGGCCACCGGCGGCGGCCTCTATGCCAACATCAACGCCAAGCGGGAGCGCATCGCTCACGGCTCGCATGAGCATATGCGCAAGCCCGGCGCAAAGGGCGCACCCACGGATGAGGCATTCAAGCAGTCGGCGCGGACGGCCAAGGCTGGCGGGGGCTCGGCCAAAAATAAGAACTACGGATCGCACAAGGGGCGATCCTTCTGGTCTGGCGTTTACGACACAAGAGACGGCTTCATCAGGGAAACGCACCCCTATGAGCGGGCAGAAAGAGCGGATTTTCACCATTCATTCTATGTGAGTCCGCAGTCTCAAGAGGCCATGGGCAACGGAGAGGCTGGCTTTTTTTGGATGGAGCCAAACAATAAAGTGCAAACAAATTGGAGGGAGGGCGAGGCTCCGACTCACATTGTAAATGCCATTCGATCGCAGCTTGATCCGGTGAAGCCAGAAACCGGACGCACCGCCAAGGCTGGTGGGGGCGGGTTTCACGTGGAACAACCAGAGACGCCGGGGCATCCGCACCTGCACATTGGCCCGATCCACAGCCCTGTGGCGGGCCGCACCGATCACCTGCCGATGCACGTCCCCAGCGGATCGTATGTGATCCCGGCTGACATCATCAGCGCCATGGGCGAAGGCAACACCATGGCGGGCTTTAAGCATATGCGCCGCATCTTCGGCGGCACTCCATACGGCCAGGGGTCGCGTCCCTACAGCGGTCCCAAGACCCCTTACGGCGAACCCCTGCCGGGTCGTGCTGCAGGCGGCGAACACGAAGGCTCTGTGCCGATCGTGGCCGCCGGTGGGGAGTACGTGCTTTCCCCCGAACAAGTTAAGATCGCCGGTGAGGGTGACCTTGATCTTGGTCACCGTGTGCTGGATGAATTTGTTAAACGCTACCGCGCTCAAACTATCAAAACGCTGAAGAACCTACCTGGACCAAAGAGAGATTAAATGACGAGAGATAACAATCTGCAAATCCGTCTCGCCACGCTTGATGACATGGACGAGATCATGGGCCTTGCGGCATTGGGTGTTAACGAAAACGGATTTGTCTACCCCAACATGGGGAAACTAGCGGCTGAGTTCTGGCCCGCCCTGCGGCAGGATCACGGCCTGTGTGGAATTATTGGCCGCCCCGGCGGTCCTATCGAAGGCGGCGTACTGCTCCGCATCGGCGAGATGTGGTACTCTGACCAAGTTGTGGTGCAGGAGAAGATGATCTTCATCCATCCTGATTACCGCAGCGCCAAAGGTGGTCGAGCCCGCAAGCTCTGCGAATTTAGCAAGCATGTGGCTGATACCCTTGGGTTGCCGTTGTTGATTGGTGTATTGAATAACCACCGTACTGCAGGAAAGGTCCGCATGTATCAGCGGCAATTCGGTCCTCCAGCAGGTGCTTTCTTCCTATACGGAGCGAAAACCGGAGAGTTTTCGAGAACGGAGCAGTAGATGGGTAAATGTTCGACTAGCACCCAGACAGTCTCGATCCCTCCGTGCGTTCTGGCCAAATACAACGCTGCTTTTTGCCGAGCCTGTCAGGCCGCCAAAACGCCGTTTCAGTTCTACTCGACGAACCCGGCTTCGTTTGTCGCTCCCCTGAGCAGCACCCAGAGCGCAGGTATCTGCAACATCAATAATGCCTCGGGCTTGGCCCAGGGATATTACGGTGCGGCTACCCAGCAGCTTCAATGCGCCCAAGCGCAATACCAGCCGTACCAAGGCGCAGCGACCTCGCTGGCTCTTGCGGGTGGCCAAGGCGTCTGTGCTACCCCGATCACCGGCCAGTGCATCAATCGCTACATGAACCCCTATCTGGGTTCTGTTGTCGGCTCTGAGGCCGCCCTGCTGAACCAGAACAACCAGCAAGCCATGGCCGGTCAACTGGGTAACGCCATCAAGTCTGGCGCCTATGGTGGTTGCCGTGCGGGGATCGCTGCGGCCAACCTCGCCCAGCAGCAGCAACTGGCCAACGCCAACATCTATTCTGGCCTTCTGAGCCAAGGCTATACGCAGGCTCTCTGCACCGCCCGGCAGCAGCAAGGCGTCAATCTGGGTGCGCAACAAGCCAACCGCGCCGCCCTGCAGAATGCGGCCTCGCAACTGTCTGGCCTTGGGGCCCAAGGCTACGGCATCGGCGCCCAGACTGCTCAAAATCTTGCCGGATTCGGCACTGGCTCTCAGGCGGCTGCCCTTCAAGGCGCTCAAGCCCAACTGGGTGCCGGTGCTGTGTGTCAGCAGACCCAGCAGGCTGCTCTGCAGGCGCTCTACAATCAGTTCCTGCAACAGGTTTCCTACCCGTACCAGCAAGCGCAATACCTCACTAACGCTGCGCTGGGCATTGGTCAGGCGTCTGGCCAGACCACCACGTCGACGACGCCAGGTGGGCTGTTCTCCGATGAGCGCCTGAAGGACGACATCAAGGAAGTCGGTAAGACCTTCGACGGTCAGCCGATCTACAGCTACAAGTACAAGGGCGACAACACCACCCAGATCGGCCTCTTGGCTCAGGACGTTGAGAAGAAGCACCCGCATGCCGTGGGCGTGGTCCCGTCTGGCTACAAGACCGTCAATTACGAAGAAGCCACTCGCGGCGCCGCCGATCGGGGGCATTTCCTGCGTGGCGGCTTTGCCGATGGCGGCAATCCCGCGCCCTCCACCGGGGCCTCGACCACGACCCAGAGCACCGGTGTGGCGCCTGCCACCACGGGCGCTACTGCTGCGGCCCCGGCCTGCTACACGTCGGCCATCCAGAGCGACTACCAGAAGGTGCTTGGCCGCTGCGCGGATCCCGCGGGTTTGGCCTATTGGAACAGCGTGGCCCAGAAGCAGATCGCCTGCGGCGGCAATGCCTGTGCCGTCTTGGGGAACATCTACAGCGCCTTCCAGACTTCGCCTGAAGCAAAAGCGCGTGCCGCTACCAACGCCTCAGCCGCCCCCGCCACCACTGCGGGCGCCACTGCCAACATCAGCCGGGCCAATGATAAGCCTGCCAATACGGGCGTTGCCCCGGCGGGCACGGCGGCGACGAAGGCTACTGGTGCGACTCCGACCGATTATACGTCCGCCATCACCAAGGACTATATGAACGCGCTGGGCCGGGCCCCTGATGCCGCCGGTCTGGCCTATTGGAACAATGTGGCTCAGACGCAGATCGCCGCAGGCAACAATCCCTGCACGGTTCTGGCCAACATCGCTGCGGCGTTTGGCTCGTCTTCTGAACTGGCCGCCAAGAATGCTGCCAAGTGCGCGCCTGTCAGCAATGCATGCGGGTTCTACCGCGGCTGCAATGCGGTGGCGCCGGTGTGCTCGCCCCAATATGCGCCGGTTGCCCTGCAGAAGCTGGCTACCTACCGCCCGCTCGGTGTGCCCTGCACTCAAGATACGAAATACGCCATGTGGCGTGGTTTCGGGCAGCGATCGGTCCCCACCCCTGGCGGCGTTGTCCCTGCCTGCCAACCGGCGGCTGCAAGCTCAGGCCCTGCTCCAGCTGCGGGTGGTTTGGCTCCCTCGGGATGCGTCACCAACGTTGTGGGGCCCGTGGGGTCAAGCGCGACTACGCTTGCGCCTGCATCTAAAACTGCGACTACGTCTACGCCTGCATCCAAGACCACGCCAAAAGACAACACCATTACGTCGGCCCTGCTGCCCGCTGCGGCCCCCAATCCGGCGAACTACCCGGATACTCCCGTCCAAGATACTGAATTGGCCCCCACAACTCCGGCCAAGAAACCTATCGTGGGCGTGGGTGATGTCACTACGCTCGATGGAAGCACTCCTCCCGTCGACAATGGTTCTGCCGTCGCAGACGCCAATGTTAATAGTTCCGTTAGCAATCTTTATTCCACCCAGCCTGCTGGCAAAACGCCTATTGTGGGCGTGGGTGATGTCACTACGCTTGGTGGGGGCACGGCTCCCGCAGACAATGGCTCTGCAGCGTCAGATGCCAATGTTAATAGCTATCTGAACGACCTGTTTTCTTACACCGGTCCGAGTAGCGGAAGCTACACGGGCATGTATGGTAGCAGCCCCGATCTTGGCAGCACCCTCGATAATCTGTTTTCGTGCTTTGGCGGCGGCGGCGGAAACTACAATGGTCCCTACGACAGCTTCCCCGACTTTGTGGACAACGTCGGTCCCTCCGAACCTGCGGCCTATAACTGCGGCCAAACCTATATGGCTCGCGGTGGTCTGGTCCCGCAAAGCATGGGCGGCGCCGTTCACATGGGCTACCGCGGTCAAGGCTTTGCGGATGGCGGATCTCCTGGTTGCCTGAGCGCGCTGCTTCAGGCGCAGCAGCAGATGTACGCTCCGTTTATGGGAGAGATGGGAAACCCCACTGCTGGCGGCATGCCGCACGGCGGCAAGTCCTATGTGCCGCAAGGTGGCTTTGCCTCGTCACACCCCCTGACGCCGGGCGAGATCAAGCAGCAGCAAAGCACGCTTGATCAGCTTGATAAGATCAACTCGCTCACCAGCAAGTGCAGCATGACCGGCAAGGGCCTGCGCGCTGCCATTGGCTGGGCCGGTAATCAGTTTGGTGGCGGCTCGGGCGGTGCGGGTTGCTGCGTCGATAGCAGCGGCTTTGGTAGCTTCAGCGGCGCCGCTCGAGGCGGTGTGATTGCTCCGCGCCATCATTTTGCCGATGGCGGCATGCCGTATTCTGATGAAATCTGTGGGCCGGATGGTGGTTCTGAAATTCCAGACCAAAAGCCGTACAAGTCCCAGCCCCTGAAGCCCGGCGGCGGCGGTGGTGGTCCGGGCGCTCCGTGCGCTTTGTGCCAAGCAGGCAAGGCCGCCGGAGACATTATGACGATCATGAAGCTGGCCGCCATGTTCAACACCGGCGGCGTTGCCGGTGGTCTGGCCGGTCGTCGACGCCGTGCGTCTGGCGGTCTGGCTGGGCGGCATGGATATGCCACTGATGGCGGCGTGGATTTGCCGTCTCAGGATGAGGCCGGTGCGGAGCTCTACATTCCGCAAGACCCATCTCTGGGCGCATCTAAGCAAGACATTTCGAATGCCGCCACCGAGGCGAGCGCACTGTCTCCCGCACCCAAGCCCAAGGCGCCCGCTCGTCCTCGGCGAGGCGTTGTGCCCGCTGCAGCCCCTGCGGCAGCACCTCCTGCGGCCCCTGCAGCAGGGGATGAGGAAGGTTTCTACGACCTTCGCAATGCCTCTCAGGGCCCGCCTTCTCCGCCGCCTATCGCGCAGCCTACCGCGGCAACCCCTGACTCGGTCCAGAACGCTATGCCTGCTGCGCCCCCTGCCGCGCAGCCTGCCGCCGTCACCCCTGGCGCCAATCAGGCGCAGGCTCAGACGCCGCAGAAGTCAGCCTCTGACGAGGTTGTCCACCGCGCCCTGCACATTGCGGGCAATGCCGCGGCTGGCAGCAACAACATCGTCCACGGCGCTCTGGGCGCGCTGGGTACGGGCCTGACTTCCTATGCCCACCAACTGTCTGATCCGACCGACCCGAACTACCGCAATGCGTGGATGAGCGTGCTGCAGGGTGTCGCCGCCGCCGCAGCTGCCCCGACGCAGCACCTGGGCACTGCCCTGGCTGTGGGTCTGGGCGCTGGCGCCAAGGGCTACGGCGAGTCGCAGGCGCAACAGGCTGAAATCGGTCAAACTCAAGCGCAGGCGAAGCAACGGTCCGTGGCCGCCACGGCGCAAGAAATAGAAATGGCGAAAAACCTCAAGATTCAGGAGTCGTTTGGTCTTGTGCGCGCCGATCCCAATGGTCCCATAAGCGATGTTTACGGGAACCATTATTCTTCCACAAACAAGGCTGCGGGCGCCGGTGCGGGCAACGGCACGTCGTATAAATATCTCGGCGCAAAACTGGCTCCGGCGCTTGATTTGGCGCAAAAACAATTCATGCAAGATTCTGAGTTTGGCCTAAAAATGAACCCTGCCGCCGTTGCTCAATCTGCTGCTGTATCAAAAGATGTTTCTGATGCTGGAGCGCAGGCGGCCATTGATCTGGTGAACATTCACCAACAAGCTGGCGCTCTATTCTCTCCTGATCGGAAAGGGATATTGTCGCAAGGGGCTTTGGCTCCCATTGCGGAACCAAATGTTGCTTTGTGGAACTCGATTATGCACGCGGCGGGAAGAGATGATCTTAACGTGCAAGGTCTAGGCGACACTCAAATTGCCGAAAAAATGCAATTGGGCCAAGCAACAGCCCTAGCCTCCCACGCCGGTCAACATGCGCTTGCCGCTCTTCAGGCGTACAGAGATACTGCCAGTGCTGGACCCGGCATGGACCGGGCTGCAGCAGCTGCAATTATGGCCAAGCAAGCCATGCAGGCAACCCAAGATTTGGACAGAAGAAACGTCTTGAACGAGGCGAGCTCTAGAGGCACAGCTTTTGAAGCTAAAACCTTGATGGATCGTTTTAATGACGACTATACGATTCAAGATTACGCTAACATGGAAAATTCCATTAAACAAATCTACCTTAGTTCAGAATGGCAAAACTTTTCGAGGGGTCTGGAATCCCCGAGGGGAAGCCCGGAATACCAGAAAGCTGTGGCCAACATTAATGCGATCGGTCAGCACTCTGGCGTTATCAACCTGAGCCGAGCTTTTACGGGGAGATAAATGGCCAACCTCGAGAATCAGTTTGGATTTGGTGATCCCAATCTTTACCGACCGGTAAAGGGTGCCCCCGCGGATGATACGACGCCCCCTTCTGGCCCCAGCTACACACCGGCCATAACTACGTTGGGCGACGACACCGGCGGACCCGTCGAGGCGGATCCCGACGTTGTTCGCCGTGTTTTGGCCACGCCGACTTCGGGTGCGGCGCCCAAACCGGCGGGCAAGCCAACTCCCCAACCGGCGCCGCATGCTCGATATGCCGCGCCCCAAGCACCTGCGGCCAAGAAGGGCGCGCCTCCCCCGCCGCCTCCCGCTACGTGGTCTGGGGACTGGTGGAAGGATGTCGGCAAGACGGCTGCAACCCAAGCCGCTTTGGGCGTAGGCGACATTCCCGCGCTGCCGGGCACAGTTGCTCAGGGCTTAAAAGGGCTTGCTCAAGGCACCGGTGATTTGGGCACGCGCCTCGAGGGCATGTTTGGCATTAACGGGTTTAACCCCCAGAATGCGGCCTACACGATCGCTCAAGCCAAAAAAGAGGCCCAGGCCAAGATGCCAGCCTCCGAACGTGCTGGCGATACGACCAACATTTTTGGGTGGCAGGCTCCGACATCTCAGGGGACGGAAAAGTACATGCGGTCGCTGATCCCGAGTTTGGGTTATGCGCCGAAAACCCAGACCGCCAAGGTGATCGGTGCTGGCGCCCGAATGGTGCCGATGGCCCTGACCGCCGCCCTTACTGGCGGTGCAGCACTTGAACCCCTCGCTGCCGAAGCCGCCACGATGTTCGCCTCTGGCGCCGGATCGGAGCTTGCCGGTCAGGCTGCTGAAAAATACGCGCCCACCCACCCTA
>Ga0007876_1000922_pt1 | contig 10488 bp, 10 predicted proteins | sample CryBogCBH24Aug09_FD_70958 | JGI IMG/M metagenome (GOLD analysis project Ga0007876, IMG submission 70958) | Freshwater microbial communities from Crystal Bog, Wisconsin, USA - CBH24Aug09 | ecosystem: Environmental > Aquatic > Freshwater > Lake | place: Crystal Bog, Wisconsin, USA | collected...
TTTCTCATCGTATCCCAAATAGCATAATCATGATGATATTCGTTTTCGTTATCAATACGATAAGAACCCATATTAGACCATCTTCCACTACTTACTGAATAAGCTTCAAAATCTTTGTTCATTAATAAATCATTCTTTTTATCGAACAAATAATAATCAACCATCTTTTGTATTTCTACTTTAACAGGATAATGCCCTGTTAAAAGAATAGGAATATTGTAAGTTTTTAAAACTTTAATTAACGATATTAAATCATTTTCTTTAGATTCATTATCAGGCCAACAGTCAATTACGAAAATATCATTTGGAAATTTATTCTTATCAAATTTTGGTTTAACATCATCTAAAAATTTCATACCACCTTTGATACCATAAAAATATAAATCCGAAGGAATTTCAATATTTTTATCTCTTATTTCAAAATAACAATCAGGAAATGTCTCATCGAAGTTTGGTGTTTTTCTAACATCTTCAGGTGTTAAATTTTTATAGTAATCAGCCCATTCTTCAGATACTTCTAATAATAATGGAGCACAAAATGCACCACATCTTCTTGTACCATGTTCAGGTCTACCAGGTGCACCACAAGTGAATAAAAATAATCCACCAGGTTTTAACATCCTCATGACATTTTTAATTGTTTCCTCATAAAACATATCATGTTCAAATACTTCTGTTGAAATGATTGTATCAAAATACTCATCAGGACCTTGAAATAAATGTCCTATTGATACTATATCAACATTCTTTCCTTCACCTACGTCTAAACCAATGTAGTTACAATCTTCAAATAAATCACGGTTACTTCCGTTGATATCTAAAGAACCAATGTCTAATACTTTTTTATTTTTAAAGTGTTCAGGAAATTTAGTTTTTACTGATTCACAAAATTGTCTTTGTTCTATATGTGCCATTTAAATATTTTTTTAGTTTCTTGAGAAATAAATTAATTGTAATGAGTTATTATTTCCACAGAATAATAGGTATGAATTGAAACCTAATTTATTTAGTCGTTTGATGAAATTGTTTCTTAATTCATCATCATAATTAAAGAAAGAATGATGATACTCCATCGCTATTGTTCTTACTTTCATTAAGTTTTCATCACTGATTCCTTTGAAAGCGGCATGTTCAGCTCCTTCAATATCAACCTTTAAGAAATCAATTTTATCAACTAAACCACTTTCGAAAAGATAGTTTAAGTTATATGTTCTTACAGGATAATTTGTTGCTCCGTTACCCGCAAATACATTTGATCCGCCGATATGATTACTTTCGAAAAGATTTAATTCACCAATTTCATGACTCATAGCTGCATTGAATAAAATAGAACGAGGGTCAGCATTTAATGATAATAATTTGAAGTATCTTCTATCAGGTTCAAATGAAATTACTTTACTTGCACCTTGACTATAAGCCCATCTATTAAAGATTCCTATATTACCACCTAAATCAACAATAACATCACCTTCTTTAATTGACTTCTCACGATTTTTATAATAATCTAATAGATTATATATTTCATGATAGATTGCTCTTGTCCATCCGTATTTATTTGCAATATCCATTGTACCACCTTGTACGTCTTTTATATCTCCTAAATTTTCTAATTGATATATTCCCGTATAAAAATGTTCTGATTTATAAAAACTATTATCTCTAACCATTTTGATATAGTTTATCATGAAGTCAGACATATCGGCGTTTTTATTACCATGGAAATAAATAATTTTAGATTTGTCTTTTGGTATAATTTGATAACCGAAAATTCTATTGAAGTTTTGTTTTCCATCTTCATTCCAAAACTTTAAGAAATGATGTTGTGTTTGAAATGTCATTCCTTCATCACCGTCATAAGAAGATGTGTCAAAATTAGATAGTGGTAAATGTTTTTTATAACCATATTTCCATCTCATTGCATTATCAATACCTTCATCATTCCACAGATATAATCTCTTATAATCTTCAGGATTATTTAAAATTACATTTTGATAATGTTGTAATATTTCTTCGAACCACCAACCACAATTTTTATTATAGATATAAAAACAGATGTGCATGTATGGATTTGATTTCTTAATTCCCCATTCTTTTGCAAGTTCCGCATTAAACAATTGAGAACCGCCAGGATATGTTCCGAAAAATTCAGTTTGTACATGAATATCGGCTAAAGGATAATTTTCTATATCTTTGAAATATTGATTTACATCATCAATATTATGATTTACAACCACATCACCATCAATCCAAATAAATTTTTCATAATCTTCTTTCAATGATTCAATACAAGCCATTTGTTTCCAATACCATTTATCATGTTCAGATATTTTGGTTGTGCTAATAGTTCTTTTAATGACATTAGGATAATCAAATGGAACTTCACAATCAATACCATAAACTAATATCTCCGATTTAGTAAATTCTAATAATGATTGTACTAACTTTTCAATCACAGGCATATAACCTATGTTACCTGTTGTAACAAATACAAAAGGTTTCATTCTTTTATTCAATAATTCTGAAGCATTATAAGCAATTTTATCCCAATTAAATTCATCATGAATTTCTAATGAATCAACCATTGATAATGTTTTAAATGCCATATAATTATCAACAACATTTAACATTTGTTTTCCCAAATCATTCCAATCAGGTTCACAATATTCACCAGGAAAATCTTTATGTTCAATATTTGCAGGTCTCATATAATCAATTTTGACAGGTACACCTCTACCATCTGCAAATTGTAATTGTCCACCCCAATTAGAGTATATTGATGGTGTACCACAAGCCATAGCTTCAATTAGAGGTAAATTCCATCCTTCACTTCGAGCGCAAGAAACAAACACGTCACCTTCTTGAAGATATTTGATATATTCTTCTCTTGGGGTGAACTTAATGAATTTTATGTTAGTATCATCTATATTATGAAATTTCAATCTCTCTTCTGTTGATTTCATTCCATCATATGGATAAGGATTTTCAACTGAAGCAATTAATTCAACATCAGTTCTACCGCTAAATGTTTCACTGAAAGCTCTTAACACTTCAGTAGTTCCTTTTCTATAATCCCATCTACCAAAATGTAAAAATCTAAACTTATCTTTTTTTGGTGTTTCGAGTATTGGTTTGAATACATCTACATCCACACCTTCAGGTACAATTGATATTTTTTCTTTTGGATAACCTTGCTCAACTAAACAATCAAATTGCCATTGAGTTGGTACCCACACTTCATCGTAATAGAATAATCTCTTAAAGAAATCATCAGGATATCTTGTTGATTCCCAAACATTATATGCAATTTTATAACCATCATAATTTTCGTAAAAATAATAGTTATTTGTTTCAGATAAAACAATGTGAACGTCAGGTTTGAAATTACCGTCATATCCGTACATTGGGTAATCACTACGAGTTTTATCAGCATTAAATAATGTTTGAAGGATTAACATATCCTTCATCTCATCTGTAATGTAAGGTTCTCCATCATGTGGAGTATCGTTCATACCTTTCCAACTATCACCGATAGTTAGATTTCTCACTTTAACAGTGTGGTATTTGTTAAGGGCACAAAAAAAGGATTTTGCGTGATTCGCATATCCTGTTTTCCCTATAAATGATGTATGTGCTAAAATTTTCATTACATAAAATATAATGAAAAAAAATGTAAATAAAAAGTTATAAAATACTATTTTTTTGACTTTTTATATAAGTTTCTATATTCATAATAGGTTCTTGTGTGTTTGAATATTGTTTATATAAATTTTCATCATATAGTTTTAAAAAATCTTGGTAGATTTTATGTTGGAATTCTGTTGTGTGATGCATTAAATCTCTGGCTTGTAATGAATCATCATCATTTCCGTGCCAACCATTATCTCCTTCAATTAAATAATAATTAATACCCATCTCAAAAGCCAAACCTCTAATTGCATTTGTATATACTAACCAATTCATTTCACATTGTTCATCCGACAATAAACAATCTGACATTAAATTTCCAAATGTATTTATCCATTGTGAATCAAAATTTCCTATTATATAATTTTGAGGCATACCATTTGTTATAAATTCATATCTTGGATACATTGGTGCGTAATGAAATATATTTTTAATTTTAAGTTCTTTATAATATCCTAATAAAATTCTAAAATCAGTTGCTACACCAGTTCCTGGTATCGCCAAATTCCAAAATTTACCACCAATAATATTATTTAATTTATAACTCCATAAATTTTTTAAATCATGCCCGATTCCAAATGTATGTGAACAACCTAAAAAAATATTACCTTCATCTTCCGAATTAAAATCATCCGGTGTTCTAAATCCTTTATTATTTAATTTATATTCTATTGGATTTTGTAAATAATATTGAATACTTAAATTATTTATGTTTTCTTTTTTGTTTATATCAAATAATCTTTTTGAATCCGTTGGTATAAACATATGTATTTTATTTGCACTAACATTATAATCATCTAAATCATTTCTATGTCTTAAAATTTTATTGGTAAGATATTTCATATTATTTGTGATTTTAATCTTTTTAAATCGATACTACCATCTTTTGTAAATGATACTAATGTATATCTATTCCCACATATTACATTATCAACGTAATGTTTTTCTTCTCTGCTAAAATAAACCATCTGACCTTTTTTTGGTTTAATTCTTATATTTTCAAAAATTAATTCTCCTCCTTCAAAATTATCATTTAAAAAAATAACATATGAATATGGTGGAGTGTGTGTATGTGGTACCAATAACATGTCAATTGAATTATCTATATGCTGTATTCTTAATCTTTCATAATTTTTATATTTTAATTTATTTAAAAAAGTAAATTTTTCGATATCATGTAAAATAGATATACCCGAATATTTAAAATCAGTATCTTCTACCAAAGAAAATTTTTTATCTAAATTATTATTAAAATAATCTAAAAATTCTTGTATTTCTTCGTCCGTTATGACATTTTGAATAATTTGAATCATATCAAATTTTTATTATATTTTAATATAGTTTCATTAAAATGTGGTTTATAAAATATTTCATCTGGTAAATTTAAAATTTTTGAAACTTCAACATAATTTACTACAATTTCATCATTAATATTAATATTTTTAATTGCATACAAATATATTGTTAAATCATCTGTTTTTAATTCTGTGTTTGGATCACAATTATGTGAACAAAATCGTCCTAAAATATCTGTTTCCCACTTATTACTTGTTAACATCTTACCAATTAAATTTGGTGTAGATGTAATGTATTCACCTATTAATTCACCGATTTCATATTTTTTCTTAGAAAAAACACATTTTCCTTTTTCTTTTGTTTGTGAAATAAAAAAATTAATCATATTATCTTAAATAAAATTGGTCTAATTATTTTTATTTTATTAATTTGTTCATTAGTAAAATCGGATAATCTGAATTCATTTTCATTAGGATATAATGATGTCAATCCATTAATAATACTATTTTTAGTTAATAAATCAAATACATAATTAAAATAAATACTTTTTGGTTTCTCGTTTTTAGGTCCTTGTATTTGATGAGCAATCCCATTGTTATCTAATGTAATTACAATATGTGTATAGTTATGGTTATCAATATTTTGTCTTAATTCTAAAAAATAATTGTTTTTTGGTGCTCTCCCACAATTACTCATTCTAACAATCATTTCAATTGAAATTCTGTTTATATTCTTTATCCAATAAAATCCATTCCCGCAATCTAAAATAATTTCATTTTTTTCTATATAATTAATAGTGCTATAATTTTTTTTATATATTTCAATTGATTTATCATATTTTTCAATTAATTCAGATATTGTAAATAAGTCTAATAATGAATAATCAGATTCCATAAAAATATCAATGTAGTTAGATACTTTGTAAACCATTTCTTTTAAAAATGAATCAGGTTTAGATTTTATATCTCTATATTCATTTAATATCTTATAATATAATTTTTCACCATTAACATTATCAACCAATGATTTAACTATATTTAATCTATATTGATGGGATTTACCAGACATTACATTAATTTATTAAAATTCAAGTCTCCTTTTTCAAAAAAACCAACCAAAGCATATCTTTGACCTGATGTCACTTTATTTATTCCGTGAGGTTTATGTCCTTCAAAAAAATAAATCTCTCCTTGTTTTTTTGGAATTATATAATTTGAATTATCCACGTAAAGTTCTCCTCCTCCGTAGTCGTCATTTAAACAAACACCAACATTAAAATATTCACTTTTATCTACATGTTTTTCAAATTCATTTCCTTCTTTAACACTTTGTAAAAACAACATATTAAGTTCGTTGTTTATTTTAACAATGGTTTTAAGATAATCAAAAATTCTTTGAAATATCCATTCACTTTTTTCATTTCTATAGATATACCAAGCCAAATAATCGGAATGTTTATAATATGGATTAGATGGTAATCCTTCAACTTCTTTTGTATATTGTAAAATAATTTCACATTCTTCTTTTGTAAACATCATATTATAGTTTTAATCATTTTACGATTTCTACTCCCAAAATGTGCAATTTTAGAATATAAATTTCTAATTTCATTTTTAGCAAGTTCAATTGAAATGTTTGATTTAATTAAACTAATATAAATAATCAATCCCTCCATTGCACCTAATAAATCATATGCCATTTTTTGATAAGGACGGGTTTGTAAATCAATTTCTCTCCAATTTTTTAAAAATAAATTTTTTGTTTCATTTGTAGTTTTTAATATGAACAATCCTTCATGTACTAAAAATAAAGGTGTGTCTATCATCGGTGTAAGAATATCTATATACTCTTTCATATAATCCAACGAACCATACACATCCTTTAATTTATTCATATCAACTATTTCATCGGCATAAATTGTATTGTTATTTAAATTATTAATAACGGAAAAATCTATACCATTTATGATAAAAATATCTGTATCTAAAAACAAAATAGTATCAAATTCTTTTAAAGCCTCTTCAATTACAATTCTTTTTAAATTAAAATTGAATTCATCATCAATTTTAATTATTTTATAAATCTCTTTTCCAATTTTATTTGGTTTATCTGTTCCAACAAATATTTTTAAATCTTTATTGAATGTTAATAAAGAATCGAGAACAATATTAAATTCATTAATATGTTCATCTCCATATGCTAAAAAACAAATACCAAACATTAAATTATTGATGTTTTTGTTAATGATTTTACTTCAGAATAATTTAAAAACAATACCAAAGAATGTCTTTCTCCATTAGTAACCACTTCAACTTCATGTTCTATTTCTGGACCGATTATTATTCCGTGACCTATTTCTCTATTTAATTTGAATTCTTTATCTTTAATCCAATATTTAAAATCTCCGCCTTCATAATCTGTGGAATTACTTAATTGAATGACAAAAGTTAGGAATATATCACCATAATGATCATGTCTATGTTTATAAATAAAATGACCTTTTTTGTATTTTAAAACTTTAAACTTTATTTTATCTGAATTTAAAGTGAATCCAACTTCTTTTACTATTGAATCAATTTTATTATATAAAGAAGTTCCTTTATTTAAGAAAAGAGATTTTTCTAATGAATTTCTTTGATTTGGTTTAAAAATTTCTTTTGTTTTTCCAAAATTGCTTTTAAAATAAAGCATGGACTTACTATATCTTTTAATTTTTTTAACTAAAAGATTACACTCTTCCTTCATTAACATTTTATTGTAATAAAGAAACATAAAAATTTTTAAGAATGGGTTATCTTGATGTAATTGATAAAATTAGAAACAATAACATTTACCGTTTCTTTGTCTTCATCACTCAATGGAACCATGGTTCTATTTTGTGCTTCGGATAATGGTACTGTTTTATATATTGTTAAATCTAATGAACCTGAAACTTCAGACATATTGTTATATTTTATTTAAATTATTTATTATGTACTAACACACCGTTTGCAAAGAAATTATGATTATCCTCAACTTCAAAAATATAAGTTTGTGTTTCTTTAAATGGTAAAATTTGAATTTCTTTTATTGCAGTTTGACTACCTGTTGATAATTTTACCAAATCACCTACTTTTATTTTCTCAACATTTTTACCTATTTCATATCTTTCATTTGTCCATTCAGGAATAAAAGATGCTATATCTAAACCATTCACATATATAGGATGATCGAATGTACATGTTAATGTTGTATCATTTGAAAAATGATATTTAACTAAATCATTATGAATTGGAGATTTAATACCAGTTACTTTTTTTGATTCAATTACCGATGTTTCTTCATTGAATGAAATTACTTCATCCCCAACTTCAATATCTTCAATATTTTTTACTTCGCCATTTCCTAATGTAATTTGTGTACCTGCGGGGAAACAACTTAAAACGTTATGTACAACTAATAATGCCAAGAAATTATTAGTTTCTAAAATAAAGTTGTGAATTTCTTGCATATCGAATTCCCATACTTCTTGTTGATTATTAAAAATCACATTATCAATCGATGAGATTTGTACATGACTACCATCTGAAGCAAAAATTGCATCATCAGTATCTAAATCCAATACTTTAACATATCTAATATTATCTTCTTGTGTATCATATGTCAATACTCTTGTTTCTCCACCTATATACATTTGAGCACCATCCACAAAATTAATTGAAATGATGTCATTTGCAAAGGTTTGTGAACTGAATTTATTAGCAATATATGATGATGTAACATATGAACCAGATGGTAATGTTCCACCAGAATAATTCCATAATCTTAATACGTCAAAATCGTCCGTATTAGGAGCCCCATCTACATAATATGATTGTAAGTAATCATTAATATTTGCATCCGCAATTGTTACAGCACTTCCACTTACGGTCATTACTTTTTCATTACTTAAGAATCCTGCATTGATGTTCTTGATGAAGTTAGTTGAATATTCATAATAATGTTTAGTTGGTACTAAATTTACTAAATCAGAATCGGAGAATTCTAAAGAACCTGGTATGTTGAAAGTCGCATTTATTTCATATTCAGCAACATTACATAAATCTAAATTACTTCCGTACACAATATGGAAAGATCTGATAGATGTCACCATATTATTTGTAATATTCTGTGAATTTATATGATATTGTTCAATAACTATATCACTATTATTTGTTTGAGTTAAAAAATCATTAATTCTATCACTTGTATTTGAAGTTGAGTGACCTAATTTATAAAAATTATGTGGTTCTAAACCAACATTGACTGTTTTGGAAACAAAATCAGGTACATTAGAAGGATTATTTAAACTTGTTTCAATTGTATTATAAACACCATAAGCTGAAGAAGAATGATAAAACCCAACTACGGAGTTATTGTCATTATTATCTGAATATAATTTCAATAAATTAAGAGTTCCTTTAGCATACTCAGAATCTAATATTGCTGTCTCGTCATATGCCATTCTCAATATAAAAGTATCTGCAGTATCGTCAGGTGAGGTTGGGAAAATGCTATCTCCAGGAACTATTGTTCTGGTAAATCCTGTAATGAACGGGGCATTTTGTGTTAAACTTGTATATAATGACTCAACAATTGGGGATTGTATATCATATTTGAACACTACATTTACATTAGTAATGGAATTTGCACTCAATATACTTATGAAATTGGTCCAATCAAATACGTTTTTTTGGGGTTCAGTAATACCCGTATCAGTATTCACCTCGATCAATCTTAATTTATTGTCATTATCTCTAACAAAATCAGCCGAAAAAAATGTTCCTTTCATAAATTCTATTTACTATAAATATATAATATTACTTAAATCATTAAGTAATATTATTAATATAGTATATTTAGGATAAAAAGACAAGTTTATATCAAATTTTTGGATTTAGTAAAATCTAATATATAATCTGTCGGGACCAACTTCTCGTAAAATTTAGTTAATCCAAAATAATGTCTATGAAAAGTACCATTTTCTCCCATTTGTTTATTTAGCTTACATTCTGACAAATTAGAGTTTTTAACCATTAAAGTTAATAAATATTGTGCTCCTATCATGGTTAACTCGTCTATGTTTAATTTATTTTCCTTGTGATTCAAATTTACCCAATTATTAAATTTTTTCCATAAATTGACATATTTTAACCTATTTGTTTCATTTTTTATAGATAAAATACCACAATTTATAACTGGTTTTCTTATATCGTCCCAAATATCTATGTGATTCTTAATATCCATCTTGGTTAACAAATTAACCATATTTTTGTATTCTGTGTTCCAATTACCTATTTCATAGGTGTCAAAAGTAATATCTTTAACGAATTTGGGTAATTTTTTATTTAAAATAACGTCTCCGTCGATTAAACAAAAATCACCCTCTCTTTCTTCCAATACCTTAATTTTTAAATAATCCCATAAAATAGAATTTTCATAATCATCTACAACAACTATTTCATTTGTTAGATTTTTAAAAAATTTGAC
>Ga0007876_1000927_pt1 | contig 10471 bp, 18 predicted proteins | sample CryBogCBH24Aug09_FD_70958 | JGI IMG/M metagenome (GOLD analysis project Ga0007876, IMG submission 70958) | Freshwater microbial communities from Crystal Bog, Wisconsin, USA - CBH24Aug09 | ecosystem: Environmental > Aquatic > Freshwater > Lake | place: Crystal Bog, Wisconsin, USA | collected...
CAGCGTCATCGTAAAGTCTGATAGGACGGTGAACATCGAAGAGCAAACAACCCTAGTGCTGTTTGTAGCTAAGGTCGGGCCGGATGCCTATAAAGACAAGAAGCGGTTCCCTTCAGGGCCGTGGTGTAAAGAAGGCGATTTTATTATCACAAGAGCTTATGCAGGAACGCGGGTGCGAATCCACGGGACTGAATGGCGCATCATTAACGATGACAGCATTGACGGCGTTGTCGAAGATCCGCGTGGCATCTCACGCGCAGGAGGCTAAAAATGTCGGAAAATCAAGAAGTTAACAACGAAACTGAAGATAGTTTCAAGGTAGAAGTTGAGGACGATACTCCCCCAGAAGATAGAAACCGCGCTCCGTTGCCGCCAAAAATTAAGGAGGAACTGGAGAAAGATACTCTTGAAGAGTATTCAGACAAGGTAAAACAACGCCTTTCCCAGATGCGGAAATTAGCTCACGACGAGCGCCGCGAGAAAGAAAAGTTTGCCCGTGAGCGGGAAGAAGCCGTACGCTTAGTACAGCACTATCAGAACGAGAATACTCGACTAAAACAGCGAGTTGGCGTTACTGAAAAGGTGTTTGCTAAAGAGACGACAGAAGCCGCAAACGTCAAGGTACAGGCTGCCGAGGATGCCCTTAAACGAGCATACGAAGCGGGGGATCCTGAGAAGTTAGTTAAGGCCCAAAAGGAACTTAACGATGCTCAACTTTTATTACGAGAGCGATCAAACTTCCGGCCCACTGTACAAGAGCAAGATTTTAGTGTACAACAGCAACCACAGACCCAAGATTCGCAGCGTGCCAATCAACCTGCCTACGACCAAAAAGCCGTAGCGTGGAGAGACAAAAACACGTGGTTCGGCGCAGACGAGGAAATGACTGCGCTTGCGCTGGGTGTGCATGAAAAGTTATTCCGGTCAGGCGTCGACCCAACAAGCGACGATTACTACCGACGAATCGACGAGACGATGAGAAAACGCTTCCCCGATTATTTCGGTGAGGAGACGCAAACCCCGGAGTCGGAGCCAGAAAAGCCCGCCCGCAAAGTCAGCACTGTAGTTGCTCCGGCAACACGGTCTACAAGTTCTTCTAGGCAAGTCCGTATCACAGCTTCTGAAGCTGCAATCGCTAAAAGATTAGGATTAACCCCTGAAGCTTACGCCCGTGAAAAACTTAAATTGGAGAATACAAATGGCTGAGAATCGTCAAAATCGTGAGTTAGAAAATCGGAACGCGGCTACTCGTACAGAGAGCTGGGCACCGCCACAATTACTGCCTGAGCCGAATCCCGTACCGGGCTGGAAGTTCAAGTATATTCGGATTAGTTATATGGGTGCTAATGATCCTACTAACGTATCCGCAAGGTTTAGGGAAGGTTGGGAACCTGTAAAGGCTTCTGATGTTCCAGAGATTATGCACTTAGCAGATGACAATCCGACCAGTCGATTTAAAGATTGCGTTGAGATTGGTGGTTTGCTCCTGTGCAAGATGCCTGAAGAGCGAGTGAAACAGCGTCGTGCTTACTACGACAATATGAACAAAGCTCAGATGGATGGTGTAGACAATAGTTTCCTGCGGGAAAGAGATGGTAGATCGAACATGGATATGTTCACTGAAAAGAAATCTACGGTCTCCTTTGGACGTGGGAAGTAATTTTTAATTTTTTAGGAGACTTCAATGGCATATCCGATTGTTTCGGCCCCATACGGGCTAAAACCGGTGAATCTGTTGGGCGGTCGAGTTTACTCTGGATCAACCCGCATGATTCCCATCCAGCAGGGTTATGCTACGAACATCTATAACGGTGACGTAGTATCTCTTTCGGCTGGCGACGCTATCATTACTGGCTATAACGCCAACTCTTCAAACTTGGCATCTGGCTATGTTGGTCAGCTTGGCGTGTTTGTTGGTTGCGAATACAGCACGACTGGTGGCCCGATTTACGGCAAAAACCGTTATCAATACTACGCTAGTGGCACCAATGCTCCTGACGCGGTTGCTTATGTGGTCGATGACCCTCAAGCTTTGTTCCGCGTGGCAGTTGTGTCGCAAGCTCAAGGCTCTGCTAACACTCAAGCAAACACTGGAACCACGATTGGTTACATGTCGCCTCGCTTCTTAGGAACCAATGCGTTCTTAATCGCGGGTAACGGCGGTAGCTCTTCGACTGGCGACTCGTATGCTGGCGTGTCTGGCGGTAACCCCACTGTTTCGTCTTCGGTTGCTGGTAACATCCCGCAAACCGTTGCTACCGGTGCGGGCACCTCGCCTTGTTTCCGAATTGTCCAATTAGTTCCGGATACGGCTGTGACGGTCTCCACGACCATTACTTCTGCCTCTGGTTCGGGCACTTCGTTTGTGGTCGCTTCGTCTGCTGGGTTACAACCCGGTATGCAAGTTGTTGTTGGCGGCGTTTCTGGCACCAATGCTGGCGCACCGGGCAACACGACTTACGTGACGGGCGTTGTTACGAGCACTAACACTGTTACTGTGTCGTCTTCTGTGACTTGGACTCAGAACGGCGCGGTATCTTTTGTTGGCTATCCGGAAGTGATTGTGGGATGGAACTTCGGTTACCAAGCCTATCAAATCGCAACTGGCGTGTAATAGGGAGTAAATAAACATGGCAATTTCACGCGCACAACTATTGAAGGAATTACTCCCGGGATTGAACGCTTTGTTCGGTCTGGAGTACGCCTCTTATGGCGAAGAGCATAAAGAATTATTTGAAGTGGAAACTTCAGAGCGTTCTTTTGAAGAAGAGACCAAGCTGTCGGGCTTTAACGCGGCTCCGGTGAAAAACGAAGGTCAAGCGATTGCGTACGACAACGCGCAAGAAGCATGGACTGCTCGTTACAACCACGAGACCATTGCGTTGGGCTTTTCGATCACTGAAGAAGCGATTGAAGACAACTTGTATGACTCGCTTTCCAAGCGTTATACGAAGGCTTTGGCCCGCGCTATGGCGTACACGAAGCAAGTCAAGGCTGCTGCTATCATCAATAACGGGTTCAATGCCCAGTATCTTGGTGGCGACGGTCAAACCTTGTTCTCGACTGCTCACCCGTTGGTCTCTGGCGGTACGAACAGCAACACCTTCTCGACCTCACCTGACCTCAACGAAACTTCGCTGGAAGCGGCGACGATTCAGATTGCTGGCTGGACGGACGAGCGTGGTCTGTTGATCGCTGCGAAACCCCGCAAGCTTGTTGTCCCACCAAACCAAATGTTCGTTGCCAAGCGTCTGCTTGACACTGAGCTGCGTGTTGGTACCTCGGACAACGACATCAACGCTCTGAAGGCTATGGGAACGATTTCGGAAGGGTTCAAAGTGAACCACTTCTTGACTGACACCCACGGCTATTACATCCTGACGGACGTGCCAAACGGCCTGAAGATGTTCGAGCGTACTCCATTGCAAAACTCAATGGATGGTGATTTCGATACCGGCAACGTACGGTATAAGAGCCGCGAGCGTTACAGCTTCGGCTGGTCTGATCCACTGGGCGCGTTCGGCGTAGCCTAAATGATCTGGGGGGCTTTACAGCCCCCCATTTCTTGTGTATAAAGGGTTTAACTAGGGTCAAAGCCGTACCAACCATTCCTAGATGGACGTTGCACAGATGGTATGGCTACTTGTGCATAAAGGAGTAGATAATGAGCATTCAAACATTTTTAGGCCCGATTTTGTCGGGTACGCAGAAGAACAGCAACCCAGCAGCGGTTGTCTCGAACACGCCTAGCGCGAACTATTTATCGGCTACCGGAACGGGGCAAAGCTACCGTAACACCGGCGCAAGCGACGCGCTTCAATTTTTGTCGATCCCCCAATCGACCTTAACCGGCATTGCGGCGGCTTCGTTCCCCAGCACCTTTATCCCTTACTACACCGTCAACGGTGTGAACTACCCGGTCTGTATCCCAGCGGGTTCTTACATTGACAACATTGACATGAACATCACTTCCGCTATCACTTTTAGCGGTGCGCCAACCAGCTTGGCGGTGAACGTGCAGTTAGTGGGTGCCCCTAACACGACCTATGCTACGGCTCAAACGGTTGCTACGGCGACTTTGACCACGGCTTCGTTGCCCAGCGTTGGTACGTATGCTTTAGCGAATTCTGGCTCGACCGCTTCGGCTACGGCTCCTTTGGTCGCTACTTCGAGCGCGACTCCGTTGGCGATGTTGTTGAATACCGGCCCGACTGACGCTATCGTCCAATTGAACTTGGCGTTTACTGGCGGCACGAACCCTGCGATTAGCGCGGGTGCGTTTGGATTTGTGTTCAGCTACGTTGTACGTAGCCCAGACGGTTCGTGGTATCCGGTTAGCCCGCCGAATCCATTAGTGACCCCATCTCCGGCGACTTACTAATAGGGAGTAGTACATGACTACTCAAACAGATGTTAAGTCCGTACAAGCTAATAGCAGCGGATTATTGGGCATCGGTGGCGCGAATCCTACTCTTGGGGTTCGCGTCAAGGGTATTTACTGGAACGGTACTACGGCAGGTACACTGACGTTTGATGATGGTAGCTCAACTGGCACAGCTAGAATTACTCTGTCTGTTCCAAACGGCACTGCATACCTACTTCTCCCCGGGGAAGGTGTGCGATTCACCAACGATGTGTACCTGACTTTTACCACTGCGGTAGGTTACGCGACTGTATTTTACGGTTAAGGCGGAATTATCATGGTTGATAAACATGATGTGATTAAAAACGGGCTAGATGTAGTGTCAGGTGTACTTGCTTTTAGCGCGGCAGCTAATGTATTTGATCCAATTTTGACCTTTTTTGCCAGTATTCTGTCGATTATATGGCTCTCATTACGCATTTGGGATCATAAGTCGATCAGAAAACTGACTGGGAGAGTCGAATGACTGATACTAGATGGATTAGTAAAGCAATTAAGCACCCCGGTGCATTGCATAAACAGTTAAAAGTGCCCGCTGGACAAAAAATTCCAGCTAAAAAGCTTGCTTCAGCGGCTAAAAAGCCGGGAAAAGTCGGTCAAAGGGCGCGTTTAGCACAAACTTTAGGCAAAATGAGTCATGCCAAGCGTAAGTAAGCGTCAACACCGCTTAATGGAAGCCGTAGCCCACAATCCGGGCTTCGCTAAAAAGGTTGGTATACCTCAAAAAGTTGGAAAACATTTTCACGAGGCAGATATGAAAGGCAAAAAGCGGTTTAGTGCGGGTGGATCGGCTGATGAAACCGATAATGAGCGAGAAATGAAGGCTGAATTAGCTGCGGCTAGGATAGCTCACAAGACTCCCCCTCCTCCCCCTCCTAAGCCAGACCCAAATAATCCTACTGGTCACAAAGGCATGATCCCTTATAAGAAAGGTGGAAAAGTTATGAAAGAATCGAAAGCGATGGCGCAAGCCGAAATGAAAGCCCTGAAGCGCGGTCATGCGCCTAAGAGCGTTATGGAACACGAAAAAAAGGAGCATAAAGAGATGGGCTACAAGAAAGGTGGGCACGTTAAACACAAGCCAAAACACCACGAGAAGCACATGAAGCGCGGTGGCGTTAGTGCTCGTATGAAGAAACCTGCCGTACCCCCTGCTGCTTTGGCAGCTATGATGGGTGGCGCTGGTGCTGGCGCTCCTCCTATGGGTGGCGATGGCGCTCCTATGGCTGGCGGTATGAAGCATGGCGGTCACGTTCACGTATCTCATCATCACCACTATGCTCGTGGAGGCCATGTGAAACATCACGCGAAAGGCGGTATGACCGCTATGAAAGGTAAGGAATTTACCAAAGACCGCAAGGGTACTGAAAAAATTATTGGCGGCGGTAGCGACAAATCTAAGCATGGCGATGGTCATGTTAAGAAAGGACATACCAAAGCCAAAATGGTTAAAATGGCTTCCGGTGGTCACGTTGGGTCACACAAGCATCGTCGAGCCGATGGTATTGCTGTGAAGGGTCATACTTCTTGTAAAATGCGGTAAGTGATTTATGAAAGTAATTCCTAAAGCATTGTTGAAGAAGCACGCCAAAGTCAAAAGGATGCCGAAGTCCAATAAACGGATGAAGCGTCATTTTGACGGTGGTGGTGATGTAGAAGCCTCATTACCTGACTTCGATCCTAGTCAAATTGATAATCCTGCGCCTACTCTTGGCCCAGTCAATTACGACAATCTATCGTTCGGTAAAGCCTTCGCCCTTGCACGCAAAATGGGAAACAAGACTTTCAAATGGCGTGGTGGTTCTTACGGTACTCAGTTAGCCCAACCGGGCCAAGCTAAGTCTCCGTCTGTTGCTGCGGCTGATAAAGCGGTTGCGCGTCAAGGTGCTGCTGCGGCTATGGACATCCCTGAAGTAACAAGTACAGCAAGTCGGCTTAACCCTCGAAGCGCCGCAGATTCTATTCAACAGTATAGAATGACTCAGCAAGCACTTATGCAGGATGCCGCTAATAGGGCTAACCCTAACCCCCGTCAATTTACGGATGCAGATAGACAGGCTTTAATTCTTCAAGCTATCCAAAATGCCAAAAATACACCACGGCAACAACCGGGGTATATGTATGGTTCACCTAATATGAAAAAAGGTGGTAAGGTTGGTAAGAAGGTCGCCAAGTATGCCAAAGGCGGGCATATTGGGTCTAAACGTGGAGATGGTCTAGCTCAAAAGGGCAAAACCAAAGGTCGAGTTCGTTAATTTTTTTGTAGGAGATTGAAATGAAACATCATCATGTTAAGCATCATGCGAAGGGCGGTCACGTTCATCACCCCAAGCATCACGAGCCAAAACATCATCATGAGCATATGACTGCTCACGTGCATCATCACAAACACGGTGGTCACGTTGAAAGTCACGTAGCTCATCATGAGCATGTTCGTAAACACTATCACGGTAAATAAACCATGATGGCTTCGCGGGGAATGGGCGCTATTAATCCTAAGAAAGTAATTAGGAAAGATGCGCTCGTTCCCACGAAAGTGTTTTGCGAAGGTGGGATGGCTAAAGGCGGCAAGACTGAGGCTTGGACTCGCAAAGAGGGCAAAAACCCTAATGGCGGGCTTAATGCTAAGGGTAGAGCAAGCTATAACCGTGCTCACGGTGCTCACTTAAAAGCCCCGCAACCAGAAGGCGGCAAGCGTAGGAATTCATTCTGTCGAAGAATGAAAGGGATGAGAAAGAAGCTTACGAGTGCTAAAACTGCACACGATCCTAATAGTCGGATCAACAAAAGCCTACGGGCATGGAATTGTTAATGACAGTCAATAAAGCTGGTAATTACACTAAACCATCTATGCGTAAAGCATTGTTTAATAAAATCAAGGCTAGCGCAACGCAGGGTACTAAGGCAGGGCAGTGGAGCGCACGAAAAGCTCAACTCCTAGCCAAAAAGTACAAAGAAAAGGGTGGCGGGTATCGTGATTAAAAAGCCTCAGCAATCCTTGAGGGCTTGGACGCAACAAAAGTGGCGAACCAAGAGTGGTAAACCTTCTAGCAAAACTGGTGAACGGTACTTGCCAGAAGCAGCAATTAAGTCGTTAAGTCCGTCGGAATATGCGGCTACGACTCGTGCTAAACGGAAAGGAAAGTCGTCAGGTAAACAGTTTGTAAAACAGCCTGATCGGATCGCAAAAAAGGTTAGACAGTACAGGAACGTAGGTAAATGACAACTTCGGCGTTAGGTCAGACAACCGGTACTACGTCGTTTCTTCCTGATGTCAATGAGATCATCGAAGAGGCGTTTGAACGGTGCGGAGCAGAGTTACGCTCCGGATACGACTTCCGTACGGCGGTTCGTAGTCTTAATCTTTTGCTTATGGAGTGGGCGAATCGGGGCATTAATCTCTGGACTTTAGACTCATCTGGACTGATTACGTTAACCCCGGGTACCGCCACTTATAACCTGCCTTTGGATACGGTGGATCTTTTAGATCACGTTATTCGCACAGGGTCGGGTACTACTCAGCAAGACATTAACATCACGCGCATTTCCAGTTCTACTTACTGGATGATTCCTAACAAAAACGCGACAGGCCGACCCATTCAGGTTTGGATTAATCGCCTGAGTGGGCAAACTAATTCACAGACAGGCAACGTAGCGTACCCAACCATCACAGTTTGGCCTACGCCGGATAGCTCAACCACGTATACTTTTGCGTATACACGCCTACGTCGTATGCAAGATGCAGGGACTGGTATCAATGCGGAAGATGTTCCGTTTCGCATGTGGCCCGCATTAATTTCTGGCTTGGCGTACTACTTGTCTATGAAAATTCCCAAAGCGGCTGAACGAACTGCGGTTCTTAAGTCGATGTATGAAGAAGATTGGATGCGAGCTTCGGAAGAAGACCGGGAGAAGGCGGCAGTTAGATTTGTGCCACGAGAGATGTTTATAGGATATAGGTGATACCGTGCCTCATAAAGACCCAGCGGCTAAAAAGGCATATATGAAAGAATACGCGGCTAAAAACCGTGTTAAAGCCTATGCTGCTGTAAAACAATGGCGCAAAGAAAACCCAGAAAAGGTAAAAGAGCAACATAGACGTTATGCTAGAAAGCACCCTGAAATGATTGTTGCTAAAACTATACGTTGGAAAAGAAGAAATCCGGAAAAAGCTGCGGAAGTATCAAGGCGTACAAGGACTAAAAACAGCGTTCGTATATTAGTAAATAAAGCTAGATATAGAGCTAATAAAGCTAAAAGAACCCCTCTATGGCTAACAAAGGCAGATTTGTTTGAGATACAATGTATTTACACGTATCGTGATGCTTTAAAAAAAGTCGGATTAGATTATGAAGTGGATCATATTATTCCACTAAAAGGTGAAGAGGTTTCAGGGCTTCATGTGCCGGAAAATTTATTAGTTATAAAGGCTTCAGAAAATAGACTGAAGAATAACCGTTATGCCGAATAGATTTTCGTCTGGCAAAAATGCGATTGCAGAATGTGACAGATGCGGTTTTAGGTATAAACTGACCCAGTTAAAGAATTTAGTCATTAAGACTAAAAACGTGACAATTAAAGTTTGTCCGGAATGCTGGGAAGCCGACCAACCACAGTTGTCATTAGGATTGTTCCCCGTAAACGATCCGCAAGCTGTACGAGAGCCGCGTCCTGACGTGAGTTACTATACTGCTACAGGTGTGATAGGTGGTGATGGCGGTAGTCGGGTTATACAATGGGGCTGGAACCCTGTAGGATATAACACGTCTTTGTTTACAAGTACGATGAATGGTTCAGGTGCCTCGAATGTTAACGATACCCCTCGCGGTGTATCTAATGATTTGGTAGGCTACGGTGTGGTTGGTAAAGTTACGGTAGTGATTTCGTAGGAGATTAAGATGGCTAAGAAAGGTATCGCGGAAGCGGTTCATGCTCACGAGAAGCACATGCACCCGGGTAAAAAGCTCACTAAGCTTGCCGGTGGCGGCGTTACTGGTGAAGCGATGAAGAAGTACGGACGTAATCTCGCCCGTGCGATGTATCAGCGTGGGAACGCAAGGGGAAAATAAATGACTAACAAATGGCGTGATTTTGAGTACTTCGACGCTGACGAGCCGAATCCAATCGGTAAGTATAAGCAGCCGATGCAGAATCCTCGGTTTACCAAAGGTTCAGGCTATCCGGAAGACGATATTGGTTTGACCGGAACCAAGACCTATGGTCGCTATATTAAACCGTTTGGCAAGAAGAAAAGCCAAATGGAAATCCGTGGCTGCAAAAATACGACTCGCGGCAAAAAGTTTTACTTGGACGACATGGATCGTGATCCAGTGCAAACTAACGGTCGTATCCCAGTGGACGATGGGCATAACTAATGGCGATTACTTACACAGCAGGGGTTAACTCACCGTCTAACCTTTGGCAGATGGTGCAGGACTATACGGAGAACGTGGAAACCACGTTTGTCACCTATATCCCCACGTTTGTCCAAATTGCGGAAGAGCGGGTTAATAACACCGTTCAGATACCCTCGCTGCGTAAGAATGTCACCGGAACCTTATCGGCGGGGAACCCCTACCTCGCCATGCCTACTGACTGGACTGCATCCTTCTCCTTAGCCATCAATCAGACGGATACTAACGGGAATACCTACCAAACCTTTTTGCTAAACAAAGATGTGGAATACATGCGGTCGGCATTCCCCTACCCAAGCCCAGTTCAGTATTACGGCCCCCCTACCCACTATGCCCAGTTTGATACGTCAAACTTCATTCTCGGGCCTACCCCTGACCAGAACTATGTAGCAGAACTACATTACTATGCCTACCCAACATCTATTGTTACGGCGGGTTCATCTTGGTTAGGGACTTATGCGTCTAACACCTTGTTATATGGGACTTTGCGTGAAGCCTACCTGTATATGAAAGGTGAGGCAGATATGGTCAAATACTACGAAGATAAATACCAAGAGGGTATTGCGATGCTCAAAGGTCTTGTGGAAGGCAAAGATCGTCGTGATGCTTACCGTAGCGGTCAAATTAGAGTGGA
>Ga0007876_1000930_pt1 | contig 10455 bp, 14 predicted proteins | sample CryBogCBH24Aug09_FD_70958 | JGI IMG/M metagenome (GOLD analysis project Ga0007876, IMG submission 70958) | Freshwater microbial communities from Crystal Bog, Wisconsin, USA - CBH24Aug09 | ecosystem: Environmental > Aquatic > Freshwater > Lake | place: Crystal Bog, Wisconsin, USA | collected...
TTTCAAGCTGGCGTAGCGGCATCGTCCGCCCCGGCAACCATTTGTCATCCAGTTCCAGCTTGGCCACGGTGCGTTGGAGTGCCTTTTTCTTGGCGAGTTCGGACCGGCCATCGTTCAACCCCAGCACTTCAAACAACTGGCCTTCGTTCAAAGCCAGGTGATCCGGCACAAACTGAATCGGGATGGAACGGGGTTGGCTCATTTTTCAGGGGTGCCAGCTTCGGCCTTGGCGGCGGCGATTCCTTCCGGGCTGTTCGGCAGTTCGCACCAATGCGTCACCTTGTCCGCAATGACATCGTTGTTGGTGTCCAACCAATCCACGCCGTTCCATTCGGCGACATGGCACGCGCTGAATTCCGAATCCGGCGTGGAAATGCACAGGTGCCGCTCGGCGGATTGCTCCAGGGTTGGCTTGACCAACGGAAAAGGATACCAGCGGCATTCCGCCGTCATGGGCAAAGTTGTAGCGGGCTGGCTCATGTCAGGCGGGTTGGGTGTCAAGTTTGCGCGCTTCAATTATGATGTCGGCCAAAGCTGCGGAAAAATTCGGGGCGTGATTGCCGCGCTCTTTGGCAATCTTCTTTGCCTTCTTTTCCACAAATTTATTGAGTTCAACCGGCAAGGTAATTGAGCGTTTAACGCTTCCGATTTGTAAGGTGTCGTTGCTCATTGGTGTCATCCTATCGGATAGAATACTACCACGCAATAAAAAAGTGAAATTATTTTCAGATTGACCAAAATGCTACCTAGTAGTATTGTCAAACCATTGCGAAAGGCTTTTTATGTCAGGAACAAAAAATGGAAACACCATCAAGCGCAGCGTGAGTTTTAGCCCAACCGTGAACGAATGGGCGGACGAACTTGCCCGCAAACGCGGCCTCGAAAATAATTTTTCGGGATTCATGGCCGCATTGATTCATGAAGCGCGGGAGCGAGAGACGCAAAAAAAGTCTGGTTTGATTGTGGCGCATGTTGCCACCAGCCGAACTGATGCGGCCATGAATGATAAGTCCGCGCCGCCCGCGCTGCGCCCAGCTAAACCAGTTACCTACCACAAAACCCGCAAATGAAAACGCTTCTAATTTTCCTACTGGCGGCGGGGGTGTCAGCCAATGCTCAAACCAACCAGATTGTCAGCATCAATTTTCCAACCACGCTGCAATATGATGCCGTCCCCGGCGGATCGAGATATGAAACCAAACCAACGCCCATCAAATTAAACATCAGGTGGTCGGAAGTGGGGCGTTCCGGGCGGCCAGAAGGGTATTTTGCCAGTATTGAAAATTATCCCTATTTGCGTTCGCAATGGCAGATGGACACCGTGCATACACCGTTTGCGGACGTTCAACAATGGCATCCGCTTAAACCGATTCGCGGCAACATCCGCTTAGTGAAGGCGTCCGGTTTATTTAATGCGAACGGCGAGCCAACCATGCACACCTTGAAATATGAATGGGTAGCGGAATCGCCGGGCACTAATTCAACGGCCAAACCATGAAAATAACCCGCGCCAATTTACCTACCATTTTACCTACGGTCTGGCTGGATTCTTGTCTTTCTGTGTCTTTTTACGTCCAAACTGCAACTTGCGCAATTTCGCATTTTCCGCATGGCCATTGATAATCCAGCGTTTTTGAAGGTTTCTACCTTAACAGGACACAGGACTGAAAATCCTTGTGTCCCCGGTTCAATTCCGGGTCCTGCCACCACTTTTATGATGGTGGGAAAAAATATACCTACGCGATTTACCTACGGTCGCGTGGGTAACTTCGAGGTTTTATGAAAGGTTTTTCCAAGACACGCACCCCGAATATGTGGCGCAATGACGCCAGCGGGCGGTTTTACGCCGTGTCCCGCACGCCGGCCAAAACGTATCCGGTTCTCAAATCGCTCAAGACGGACAAGGAATCCGTGGCCAAGTTGCGTCTGGAATCGGCCATTGCCAAAATTCGCGCGCGGTCCAATTCGCTTTCCCGAAATAATCTCAAGTTGGCCGAATGCGTGGAGTCCTATTTGCAAGGAAAACGGGATGAGGGTTTGAAGGCGCTTTCTTACGAGTATTGCGAACGGTCGGTGAAGATGATCCGCGATAATTTCAAGGGCTTCGATGCCTGGCTGGTGGAAGAATTCTCGGCGCATGAATGCAAAACCCTGACGGATCGGCTCAAGGGCAAGTATTCCAAGCGGCGCTTCAATGGTGCGCTTTGGACGTTGCGCGGCATTCTGGCTGTGGCCGTCCGCGCGAAGGTGATCAAGGATAATCCGGCGATGGACGTAAAACCGTTCCGGCTGGAGCAAAACGCGCGGGAATTGCCGTCCAATGAAAAATTCTACAATTTGATCGTTCAGCTTCGTCGAAACAAGCGGCTCAAAAATACCCTGGCGTTTGTCCGCATTCTGGCGCTGACGGGGCACCGGCCTGAATCCGTGCGCCGGCTCCGGCGCGAGCATGTGGATTTGGAAAAGCGCGTGGTGAAGTGGCCGCCAATCAAACACAAGTCGGATTTCAACCGCATTCCGATGTCGGATGAGCTTTACGAAGTCTTGGCGGCGCTAATGAAGGATCACAAGGGCGATGGCCCGTTGGTGCCCGTCAAGAATCCGCGCAAGGCGCTCCAGACGGCTTCCAAGCTGGCCGGGATTACGCCGCCGGTGACACCTGGCGCGTTGCGGCATTTCTGGAGTTCGCGCGCGATGGAAAGCGATATTCCGGTGCATGTCATCGCGGCGATGCGCGGGGACCGGGACGGCGGCAAGACGCTGCTCAAGACTTACGCGCACTTGCGGGATGCTCATGTGCGGGAAATGGTGGCGCGGTTGCCGGGGACGGGCCAACCTGGCCCTGGCGTTCAACGTCCAGCGGTGCCAGCTTGTCAGCCGCGACGTTCGGGACGGGTGACGGCGGTTCGATGAAAGCCTGATTCAGCGCCGTGCGCACTTTTTCCCGGTAGTAGCCTTTACTTCTCACGGGATCGGCTTCCCGAAACACGAGGACGCGGCCCCGGTTGTGGCAAGTGTTGCACGGCAGCGGTTTTTCCTGACAGTCGGGACAGACTACCGGCAACCATTTTTTCACGGCGAATTAGAAGTGGACTGATACGCAAATCGCGCGGACTGGCCCAATCAGGATATGGCAAGCGCGCGAGCGGTTGCTTGCAGGGCGACAGATTGAGCCGGATGCCACGCAATACCCAGCCCGAACAGAAACACGATGCGCCGGGACGCGGCGGCAGATTGACGGCATACCGGAATAAATCGGCGATGCTGTAAGCCGGCGGGTGCCGCAGCTGGTCATCAAACCACATTTCCAGCGCGTTCCAATCATCCGGCGTGGTGCCGGCAATGCGGTATTCCTCAACCTTGCCGCGCTCGCCGGGACTCCAGCCGCGTTCCCGCACGCGCGGGTAGAAATTCTCAATGATGTTGCCGTTGCCCCGCACGAACGCGGCATGGGTGCCGCGCCCGCGCGTGAGAAACTTGATGGCGCTGTCCATCGGGTCATGTCCCTTCGTCCAGATGGCAACCAAAACTTCATTCGGTTGCGGCTGGCTGAAATAATGGACTTGGCCCGTGGTCATGGGTCAAAAGGCGTAATTGATGCCGCCACGGACCATCAAGCCGCCGCCGGTCTGCGCGGATGAGGCATTGGAAAAGCCTTTTTCCAGTCCGTAGCCAACGCCAACGTATTCCCCAAGATGGGCGTTCTGGCGATATTCGATGTCCGCTTTGACGACGCCCATTGCCGATGAATTCCAATTATCGTAGCCGCCGCCGATGCCGATTTGCGCGCTGACATCGCCAATCACCTTCCGGTAATCAATGAAGCCCACGCCGCCGGCGGTGCCGGACTTGCCGTTTTGATTGCCTTGGAATAGCGCCGCGCCGATGCCGATGTTGGGGTTAAACCAACCGTATTTCTCCACGCCGATTTCCACCACGGCTTGACCGGAGTTTTGGAGATAGACGGTGCCCATCCGCGCGACAAGCTCATTGGTGCCGTAAAGGTCGGCGTTGGTCGGATTGTTGGCGTTGATGAAGCCTTGCGCGGTCGAAAGCGCGCCGTTCAACGTGGTTGGCGGCGTAACGGTCAGGTTGCCGTTTGGCCCGGTGGATGCGATGACATAACCGCCGCTCGCGTTGGTGGTCACAAGGAACGTCTGCCCGTTGATCGTGGCGGGCGAGCCAACCGTGATGAGGCCGTTTTGCAACAGGGCTTCAATCGTGCTGGCGCTGATCGGGGTATTGGTCTGCGCGGTTGCGGTGAAGGTGAATAACGCCAGCGCCGCGATAACGGCGAGGCCCAAGGTCCATTTATTGAATTTCATGTGGTGTTTTGTCTGTTGGTTGTGCCGGCGATGCGGGCGGTGGTGGTTGATTTACGGAAATCGGGAGCGGGTTTTTATCCAGCCAATTCAAAATCTCCGCGCCAAAAGCAAAGATCAAAACGCCGGTGAATTGCTGCAAATTCAGGGCGGGCACGGATTCATTCAGCGCGTGGACGCCGGCGGTGGCCAGCCAAGCCTTGCCCGAATGCGCGGCGGCCTGCACGGCGCTGGCATTCATGGCCAGCCAATACCGCAAAAGCTGTTGTTTCATTGATTCCGCCGTTTGTCTTTGTTGTGGTAGTGGCGCACGGTGACGATGCCAACAACGATGGCCACCAGCCCGGCGATGATCTGAACCACTTCATTGATGAAGGGCAGCCAAGCCGCCATGCCGCCTGCGCCGGTGACAACCGCGCCGATGATTCCCTTGTGATCGTTCATATTCATTTTGCTGGCTTGAACCGCTTCACTGGCCATGTGTTGACCGGCCAGCCGGCGGCAATAATTTTCTTCACAATTTCTGTGTCCCATTTCAACCGCGCCAATTCCGCCGCGTTACGCTCGTCAATCTCGCGCTGGAATTCGGCCAAATTCATTGGTAACTGTTCGTGACAACAACGCCGTTCGTGTAGGTGGTCAAATTGAAATGTTGCGTCAAAGTCGTCACATACGCAGATGCCGGGAAATAGGTCGGATTCGGAGTTAATCCACTGTATGCCCCCCATCCGGTTGCGGGCGGCGTAGCCGTCAGATTTACATTTGTCGAATAAACCGTTGTGCTGGCCAATGAAATTGCGCTCGCTTTGAAGTAACTAAAGAAACACCAATTCGTCCATGTGTTTGTCGCGCCATAAAAGATTCCCTGACCGACAAGGTAGTATTGCTGGCCGTAAGAGAAGCTGCCTCGCGCCCAATTCGTTCCCGTCGAAACAAACGTCACACTGGCATTGCCATAGGCGCTTGTGCCGGGATTGGCATAGACACCATCCAGCGGAGAACCTTGCTGTAAAAGGACAATGTTGCTGTAACTCGCTCCGTTAAGAACGCATGATGCAAGGTTTGTCGAAACACCAGAAAATCCAACAGTGGTATTGGTTCCGTTTTGGCCATTGACGCCGTTTGTTCCATTCAACCCGTTCGTGCCGTTAATCGAGGAAGGAAGAAACTGCGGTGGAATTGTGCCGCTGCTAAAAAAAGTAGAGGCATTGCCATTCGTCAGATTGGCCGCGCCGCCGACGAGGGCGGTGGCGGGCACGTTGACCAAGCCGGTGCCGGCACCATAGAAAGTTGATGCCATTACATTGCCAGAAAACTGCGCTCCGGTGCCGAAAAGCGTGTCATGCAGCGTGGTGGTTCCATAAAAGTCAGCATCATCGTCAACCTCCAATTTCCCCGGTAAAGTCACTTTCTGATAAGGCCCATACGTCACCACATTGCCGCCGGACGTGCCTTGCAGGTTGCCGCTAAAACTACCGGAGAGATTCACATTTGTTCCGAGCGCATTATCTACATTGGTTGCCACTCCGCTGGGCGGCTGATTTGTCCAAAGGAACGTGCCAACATTCGTGGCCAGATTTGCGCAATCGTTGAACTGCCAAACATTGGTGTCATTCGGCGGCACCAAGATTTTTACCGTCTTGGGCGTCTGCATGATTGGGCCTTCTACGAGACCGCAATAGTAAAGGCCGCCAACCAGATTAACGCTGAAAACGCCATTGGTAAGCCGGATGGTCCGCACCGCCGGCCAAACGGTATTGGTGCCGATGCGTTGCGGGCAGCTTAACGGGGTGAATTGAAGCGTGTTCACCAAGCCACCATACGGGCGCGCGGAAACGTCCTGGATGCTGCCAATGACGGTGGCGGCAGATAAATGGGCCGCGCCAGCCAAGAGGATGGCGAGCGCGGAAACGAAGTTTAGACACGCCGCAAGGCGGCGCGATAATGGCAAGCGGCTGGCAGTCATGCTACCAATCCGCCAAAGTCAAACGCTACCAGTGGGGTTTCAAAACCGGCGTGCTGTTGGACATCCAGACATCTACCAGCTTCAAGCCGTTGGAATTGACCGTGATAATGTCCCCGGCCTTCATGCCGTTGGTGATCGTGGCCAGACTCCAGGTGTTTGACGGATACAAAGCTCCGCCATTCAACGCGAGTGGCACATAAAATGCGCTGCTGCTGCTGCTGCTGCTGATAAGACGATAGAAAGCAACTGGCACACTTGGACTCATCGGTGTCGTGAATGTCGTCACCCCGCTTACCGTGTTTGTGGTCCAGTTCGTGATTGTGTGGAATCCGGCAACCAATGCTAAATTTGTGGACATCTGCAAAAGAACTCCATTGTTCAAATTTGTCGCGTAGGTAGTCAGTGTGAAGTTTGTTCCTGACAATGCAGAGCCGGTTATTGGAATCCAGACAGTATTTCCCGCCATGTCGAATACCGTAAAATTCTGATATGAATAGACCGTGTGAAACCAGCCATTTGAGGTGTAAGAGGAAAAGTTTTGATTGAACGCATTGGCAAAAAGTCCGTCCGCGTAACTCTTGGTGGCCGCATCGTTTGGATCAATCGGCTGGCCGAATCTGACAAACTGCCCATAGAATCCGTTTGTGCGTCCAAGCAATTCATAATGGTCAACGGTATAAAGGTGACAACTGCCGGGGTCTGCCGGGGTTGGGTTCGTGCTAATAACGGCGACACTGATGTAATTCGATGTTGAAAATCCATTCGTCAGGGCAAACCATGCGTTAGTTCCGGTGTAGCTGCCGACAAGCGAAACCGTGTAACTTTGTGGCGGATTGCCGCCGTCGTCGCCGCCCCAAACAGACCAATCATAAAGTCCGTTCACGCGAGCCAGATAGTTTGACGCGCCCCAATAGGCGTAGTTTGTCGTGTAGGTAGTGCTTCTAAAACTCGACAGGAACACATTTGAAAACTGATTTACCGTAACAAAGTTGGTGCCCGGCGGGCCGGCGGGAATGCCCGCAAAACAATAGGCAATGTTATTCGTGACGCCCATAACCGTGATGGTCGCGTTGCTCCCCGCCGGTAGATTGGTGGTCGTGAAAACAAAGTTGGTTATTCCGCCTTTACCGCCCGAATTGGTAAAAGAATTCAAGGTGGCCAGATTCGTGCCGATGGAGTTTAGCCAGCTCACAAAATTATTATTGTTGTTGTTAATCATCGTGGCGATGTTCGTATAGGCATACGACACGCCGGGCGCGTTCGGTAGATTGGTGATGGTGTAAGCGCGACACCAGATTGGCGCGGTCAACAAAATGGTCAGCAACAGAATTTTTGTCCTCATGATTTTAGTTTGCTGGTGAGTTGGTGATGGGTTGTGATTGCTGCTTCTCCCATGCGCGGTCAAAACGCTGCTGTTTGGCGTCCCCCGACCAATACCAAGTGAGCTTTGGAAATGTGCGATTAGAGCTGACGATGGAGCAGCCCGCGCAGACCAAACCCACCACCGCCAGCGCAAGCATTGCACACTGAAATTTGATTTCTTTTTTCGTAATTTTATTGGTTGGTTTCCAGTTGTCCGGCATTACCGGATAACTGACGGAATCGTTTCCAGCGCGGCGGATTGTCAGGACACTGACTCAATGCCCATTTTACTTTCTCGGAAACTGTCTTATCGCAGCAACCGAACAACCGGCATTGGCCATTGGAATAATTCTCGCAGTCCTCACATAGAGCGAGCCGGGTCAACGCGACGAGTTCCGGCGCGGGCAATGGCTGTGCCATTTCGACGGGAATAACCGTCCGACGGGCGCGCAATGATGGCGGCTGATAACTCATGACAAGCCACCCAATCCGGTGATAGTTGGGTCGGTGATTGGATCAGTCGGCACGGCCAGATTTTTGCACGGCAGATTTTCCGTGTCGGCGTAGCTGAAGCGGCAACTGTTCGGCGGACAACTGCTCTGCTCGATGTTGATGCGGTAGCCCCAGAACGTCCACGCGCCGTTCGGATTGCCGCTGCCAATGTCGAAGCCGATCATGCCGGGAGGTTGGAGTCCGCCGGCGTCTGTCACGGGCGAGAGGTAGCCGATGCCGGTTGGCGGTGTCGGCGCGGTGTCCGTCTCGCTATTCCCACCGTAGTTCGGAACGGTGATGCGCGCTTCAACGAATGGCGCATGGGCGTAGTATTTATTAGTGCCGCCAAAATCATTCGCGGCATCGGCCTGACAAGTGCCGTCATCCGAAAGCCAGCGGTCGCCACTGGCAAAACCGCACGGTTTCGCGGGCGTCTGCCAGAGCAAATCCGCCATCGCCTGCTCGATCTCCATTTGCCAGCGCGCGCCGTAACGAGAGTCAAAATTAAACGTCGCTGGAAACGGAATCGTCACGCCGTTTTTCCACGTCTCGGCGTTCGGCGAAATGCAAATGACGGACGGGCAGCACGGATTAAATTTCAACGCTGTGGCGTTCTCGTATTGTGTCTGATTAAAAGTGGCGAAGCCGAGATAACCCGCCGTGGTTGGCGAAAGCGCGATGCTTGCACCACTGCAATCCGTCGCACCGGCAAGCCGAATTATTTCTTGCGGAACGCGATAATTAAACAGCCATTCCAGCGTGACGAAATCCAGTTTGCGGGCGTTGTCATCCCATTCGTAATTCGTTGCGCCGTGGCTGACGATATATTTTGCCGTCGCAATCGTCGCCAGCGCCGTCGGGACGGTGAAGGTCGTGTCCGGCGCAAATGAACCCGCCAGCGTGAAAGTCCAGGTCACGCTCGCATCCGTCGTCGTGCCGGAAATTCCCCAAGTCGGCGCGGAAGCGTCAGACGTTCCGCCCGTGGTGCAAGTCTGCAAAGCTCCATGTCCGTCAATGATGACCTGCCCCACGGTGTAAGCCGTCGAAGCCGCCCAAGCCTTGACGCGGGTCGGAATCACCGCACCGGCCAGCACGGTCATATCGGCCGCACAAATATCCACCGTCTCGGCCTGTGGAATATCCAGCCCCAAATCTGGCAATGAGCCAGCGACCAGCAAACGCGATGCGGCGATGTCCGCCACCGAAACCACGTTCATGCGACCAAGAATCGCGGGCGCGGTCGGGTAGCGCAGTTTTCCGATGCACGTTCCTTCATCCGCATTCAGCGCGTGCTTCCAATCCGAAGGCACGTCAAAAACTTTCGTGCCGAGCGTGAGTGTCCCGCCCGCATAGGAACAGCCGGAATAAAAACCGCCGACACTTTGACCGCCCCAAGTGCCGCTGACATCGAGGCCGTCCGCTGGCGTGTCGCCTTTGTAATCTACTAACGTCCACGTCGAGCCGTTGCCGTCGCCGGCAAGATTCGTCACACAATAGACGTGCGTCTCATCGTAAATAAATTTGTCCCCAGCGGCGGGCCGGGCGAAATCATACGACGGCCAAAGCTCTTGAATCTCTGCGCATTTTTGTCCCCACAACGCATCAGCACGATTCGCGTGAGTATCTGGCGGCGAAAAGTAAATCTGCTGGTCGCCCTGAATCAGCCACGCATACGGAGCTTTCGTGCAGGCGTCCGCATTATTCGTCCATTGCGTTGCGCAATGTGGCAATAGTGCGCCCGTGCGGGTGATGGCGTCATAAAGCCATTCACCGTAACCCGCGATGTAGAAATCAATCGAGTGCAAACCATCGCCGTTCACATGGTCGCAGGATTTCCAGAGCTTTGCGCGGTAGTCGAAAAAATTTTGATAGTCGTATTTGTGATACAGCGGCGGCGTTGGAAAGTCCGGGTTATACCAATAAGATTCGCTGCTGGTGAACGCCGTCGGCATGGGCATACCGAGAATTTTTCCAGTCAAACCATATTGCAGAAAATCCGTGGCCGCCGAATCATTCACCGTGCGGCCAAACGCAAATTTGAAACCGTAAGCGGACGGATCATACCACGCCATTTGCGTGTAGGTTGGAACCCAACTCACTGCACCACTCTAAGCGGGGTCGGACGGCGCACGGCCTGAACCATCATTATTCGTCGGCGTATACGTCCAGCCGAGTGGCGGCGGATTGACGATGGATGTCCACGCGGCGTTGCCGTTCTGGTCGGCGATTGGTGCGCGTAAATCATCAACGGAATACGGCCTAAAACCAAGCGGCGATACATTCGATTCCATTTCATCCCGCGACATCAACGGT
>Ga0007876_1000931_pt1 | contig 10448 bp, 8 predicted proteins | sample CryBogCBH24Aug09_FD_70958 | JGI IMG/M metagenome (GOLD analysis project Ga0007876, IMG submission 70958) | Freshwater microbial communities from Crystal Bog, Wisconsin, USA - CBH24Aug09 | ecosystem: Environmental > Aquatic > Freshwater > Lake | place: Crystal Bog, Wisconsin, USA | collected...
TCCGACATAACCGCATGATAACCGGGGTAGGAGATCCTGTTAGATTGTCGCCTTCAGAAGACATCCCGAAATGGTCCTGTGAACATGGAGGAAACGCGTTGCGGATTGCTCTCGTAACCCCCATCTACCTCCCCTCCCTCGGTGGCATCGAACGCCTTGTCCATGACCATGCAGAGGCCCTCCAGCAAGCTGGATGCGACGTCACCATCATTGCCCAATGCCACGCAATCGATGCGAGCTCCCCGCGCGAGGAGCACTCAGCTTCTGGCGTGGTGGTGCGGCGATTCCCCGTGCCCATCTTTGGGATGCGATACGGACTTGCTCCAGGTCTGCTCCGCTACCTCTTCAAGCACCAGTCCGACTTCGACGTCATTCATACGTGGAACTACCACGCTCCACTCCCCCTCGCCATTTCATGGTTCGTCAAGCGACCCCTGGTATTCACCGCCATCTTCCATGGTGATGGACACGGCTTGCTCGCCAAGGTGATCCACCGGCCATATCGAAGGGCAGCAGGACGGATCTTTGAAGGTGCGTCGACCATTGTGTGCAATTCGCCAAGTGAAGCGCGTGCGCTGAGCCAGATGTTTCCTGTGGCGAGCGCAAAAATTGAGGTGATTGCCCCCGGCATGCCTGCCAGCGCAGCACGTCGTTATGAACCATTCGAACACTCGACGCCAGTGGTGTTGAGCGCGTCTCGCCTCGAAGGCTACAAACAGGTCGACAAACTCGTGCGAGCGGTGGCGCTTTTGCGAACACCTGCACGCCTCGTGGTGGTCGGCGATGGGCCAGAACGCGAAGCGCTGCGGACACTTGTTGCCTCCGAATCACTTTCAGAGAACGTCGAGCTCGTCGGACGCGTCGATGACGCAACCCTTGGCCGCTGGCGAGCAACTGCGCACGTGCTCGTCAGCCTGTCTCGGCACGAATCCTTCGGGCTCTCCTTGAGCGAAGGATTAACCCAAGGCCTCAGGATTGTTGCGAGTGACTTACCTGCACATCGTGATCTTTCGATACTTGCAGATGTGCCCTTCCATTTCGTTCCGGTCGACGCAGAACCGAGCGAGATCGCCGAAGCCATTGCAGAAGCGCTCAAACTCCCTCTCTCGCAGAACCATGAGCTATTGATCCCCACCTGGGAAGAAGTGGCAACGCGCTTCGTGAAGACCTACCAAAACGCGATCGAGGGAACCTCAGCCCAGCCCTGACTCGACGAGTAGGGTTCGAAGCCCCGTGAGCGGCTCTACTGAGCTGGGTTGCGGAGAGAACCGCTCACCGTCCGGGAGTCGCCGACGTGTCGACCGGCAGCGAGCACTGTTCGACCGAGGGCGCCCAGCGCCCATGCTTCAGCAGTCGACCGAGCCGGGAGTGCAAGAATCCCATCAACGAAATTGTCAAAGTCATTGGCGTAGTGCTGCAGGGTAAAACCACGAGCAACGCCTTGCGCCGTATGCGCCATTGCAGCGCGGCGATCTGGTTCACGAGCGCAGTACCGCATCTTGTCGGCCAATGCACTCGGATCAAGAGCAGGGACTACGAACCCGGTTTCAAAGTTCACAATGCGGCTCGAAATATCTCCCGCGTTCTCAGTGGCAATCACCGGCAACCCAGCGGCCATCGCCTCTTCAACAACAAGCCCATTCGGGTCTCCAAGCGTTGGGAACACCAGGACATCAGCGAGCCCATAGATCGCAGGGAGGGCCAAGTCCTCAACGAATCCCTCAAAGTGCACGCCGGGAAGATCCCCGCTGAGTCGCCGAAGTGCCACTTCATCAGCACCATCACCAACTACCAGTAACGATGCATCGACCCCTGACTTTTGCACCAGAGCAAGCGCACTCAGTAGGTGGCGAACACCCTTTTGGTGGTGAAGCCGACCGACGTAGAGAAAGACACATCCCGACAGCCCACGGGCCCGGCGACCTTCCTCTCGCTCAGCCAGAAGTACCCGCGTCGCAGCGGCGTACAAATCAACATTAATTGATTGAGTGACCTTCATGCACCGTTCAGCTGGAAGCCCGTAGTGCACTGCCATAGCCTCGCCATCAGGGCCAGAAACTTTGGCACCATCAATGGCACGGTAGAGCGTGTGGTACGTAGCGGTTGCGAGTCGAGTAGGGGAAACCCATGTGGCGAACGACGGCAAAGTCCGCGACGCGACCCTCGCAGCGAGTGCTCGTCCGACGCCAACGGCAATCGGGGCAACTCGTCGATCAATCGCCGTGATTATGAGGTCCGGCGCACTGGCTCGTAGTCTTCGATCGGGCAAGGGAACTTCGAGGCCAGCTACCGTGGTCCACGAGAGGTAACTCCCCCGAAAGTTCCATGTTGCCGGGTCGACTCGCCAACTGCGATCTGCATCGCGTTCGGTTTCGAACCAGGCTTCGACCTCTACATTTCCATTCTCGACAACCGCGTTCAACCGATCAACGAAAGAGGGCGATGGCTGAGTATTCCAGTAGACCACTTTGGGTCGCTTCATAGCGTCACCACGTGAATCACCAAACTATGGTGACGCAGGTCAGCACCTTCAAGGCGCTCGCACCACGAATGAATTGCCCTCGCCCGCTCCAAAGAACTACCGAAGCCCAGCGAAGCATCGCTGAATTGCCGCCAAACCCAAGGGTTGCAGTGCTCCCGGAGAACTCGGCGTTGCCTCGGTGAATGACGGAGGTGCACCAGGGAGTGCAATGCTCCAGAAATTGATGCCCGCAAAGTGGCGTTCTTGTGCGAACTGGCAGGCTGCCGTAAACCAATTTGCCTGGATGGCCTGATCGAACGCACCCGTTGACGACCAGCTGTACGGGTGGTTGTAGAGCCCACCATCTTGAGCGAGGATCCAAATCTCCCCAATGGTAGTGTTGCGCGGCAGGGTCGGTGAACCATAGGTGTTCCAGTAGATATTCCACCTCGATACCAACTGAGCGACCGTTCCAGAATCCGGGACGTTCAATGAGGGGTAGAGATCGAGATACTGCGAAGTTCCAGCTCTGGCCAGAATTCCTGGGTAGCCCAGATTGCGAAGCGGATTCCATATCAAGTTTCCGCCGTAGATCGACTTTGCTCGGGCGATGAGCGAGGTCCAGTGGGCATCCGATGCCATGTTGAGCAATTCAGATTGAAGGTCAAACCCGCTAATTCCAAGTTGTTGTGCCAGCGTGAGATAGGGCTCCAGGTCTGCCCAGTAACTGGAAAACCAAAGGGAGCGATTGGTTGGCGCAATTTGACCTCGCCAACCAGGGGCAAGGTTGTTTTCCTCAAGCAGGGGGCGAAGTACCACGTTCAACCCAGCGTTTTGAAAAATGGTTACCACTGCGGAGATTTCCTCAACCGATGCGGTGCGACGAGTCGAATCGGCGGGATCCACACCAGCAACAATGGAATTGGCATTCAGGGACGCCGTGTAGAAGAAGAAATTTAAGATAACGGTATTGGCGCCAAGGGTCTTCGCGAAGGCGGCATCCGCCTCGGAGTTTGCTTTCACGGTCGAAAGTGGAGGCAGTGGGTTCGTAGCGTAGAAGCAAATGTTGATGCCCTTGGAGACTGCCGAGGTGGAGGAGGTTCGTGGTGCGGTCGCCGAAGAGGCAACCGTGGTCCCTGCGACCAAGGTGGAGGCGAGGAGGATCCCTAGCAGGCCACTTTTGAAGGTCTTCCCCTCCCGACGAAGGAACGGTGCCATGCTTTGCCTTTCCGGAACGGAAGAATCACGAGGTAACTCAGATAACGATGCTATCTTCCCCGAAAATCGATTGCAAGAGAATGGCATTTCTGAGAGACCCTCAGTGAACACATGCTCACGTCCCGCTGAGTGGAATCACTTGGACAGGAGCATCCTCAACGTTCTGCGATCTCGCCTCGAGTGCTCGTTGCTTGCCATGGGGGCTGCTGCTCCGCCCTTCATCGCGAGAAGTGCCATGGAACCCTCGGAGAGATGGCGACGCGCTGAGGCTGTCCGTTCGTCGTCTTGCTCAATGCAAACTGCGGCGATCAGGCAAAGCTCCGACGCATGGTTCGGGAGGATCCCAACCAGGCTGAATCCGCCCTCCATGAGACCGCGTCCGATTCAATTTGAGCGCCGAGCGAGCGTAGGTGTCACTCGTCCTTCCATCAGGGGTGCTGCGAGAGTTGCGGTCGCCCACCACGTTTGGGCAATCAGCTGCAATTGTGGCTGGAGTCACCACAACTGCCGTTGGATGCATTGTCCTTCGGGTTCCAATGACGGCGAGGAATCTCTCCTCGAACGAACTCGAGGGCTCAGGCCTACTACTCGTTGCCGAGGTCAAATGGTGAGAATCGAATGGAGAGCGTAGTCACCTCATCGATCCCTGGAACCTCTTTGGCTGGACGCACCAACCCAAGCAGCGAGTCAGCACGAAGCGGCAGTGGGAGGCGAAGCAGTTCGCCGACGCGCATGACCGCGTAGAGCGCCCGCCAAGGAATGGGCCCGAAGCGTGGTGTTCGCATTGTCGTCGCACGACTGATGCCGATGAGGAGCTCGCGAAACTCGATTGGCGTCGGTTCCGCAAGCCCGAGTGGTACGCGAGGGACGAATGGAGCTGTCGCGAGGGTCACCATTGCTGAAGTGAATTCGTCTTCACGAATGGTGAACTGATGTGCATGGGGAGCGACGAGCGGAACGATCGGTAGCGATGCGAGGGTGCGCAGTGAGCCAGCAGTACCCCCCCACTGCGGCCCATAGACCAAGCCCGGGCGGACAATGATGGCATCGACTGCTCGTGCGTCGAGCTCACTTGCCAATTTGGCCCGTCCGTAATGCTGTCGGGTGCCTGCATACGCCGACATCGAGGAAATCAGGATGGTTCTCGGCACGGCTGCATCTTGGGCGGCCTTGAGGAGCCGCCTCGTGCCAAGGACATTGGTGGCCCAAATGCCATGGCGGGAACGTGGCGTGAAGTCGTACGCGCAGTGAATCAAGACCGAAACACCCGCAAGAGCATCCGCGTCACAGCCTTGCGCGAGGGAGAACTTTCGGTCACCCTTGGCGTGATCAGGATTTCGCACGAGACGCCGAACGGAGAACCCTGCAGCAACGAAGGCTGCACCACAAACCGAGCCGAGATAGCCATTGGCGCCGGTAATGGCGATGACAGGTCGCTCGGTCATGGTTGGGCCTGCGCATCGAGTTTGCGAGCACCTGTTGCGATGCGATGCGCATTGGCCATCACGGTCAAGGTGAAGGTGGTTGCCGGGACTGAAGGGAACACTGATCCGTCGACGAGGTGGATGTTGTCCCAGCCTTCAAGTCGTCCAAGGAGATCGCTTTGGTAGCCACTGCAATGGCGTGCATGCGGGAACGTGCCACCAAAGTGGTAGCTCTTCATCGCTGCCGAGACCGAAACCATCGGCAGGACTGGCCACAAGTCGAGCGCCGGGGCAGCCTTGGTCATTGCGCCAAGGAATCGACGCAACATTGGTGGGGGGATCTTGGAATCGCTGCGATTGATCGTGATGTCGGGGAGCGCCATGGAGGTCGTTGAGCGAGCTTCAAGCGTGATGGTTGGCGATGCCCAACTTGGTAGGTAGCCCAGACCGACGCTCAAACGCCGAAGTGCCGCAGTTCGAAGCCCCGTCATCGAGCGATGCTGCGCAATCGCAGGGAAGGCCCGCTCCATAGCCGGATTGTTGGGGTAGAAGTGCACTTGGACGAGGTCAAGCCCTGTACCCGTGTCGTCGTAGACCATATTGAACTGATTGAGGGTGAAGTCCCGATCAGTGCGAAGGTTACCAACGGCTCGTCGTGAAATGGCAGGGAGGAGGAACTGGACACTCTCGAGGAGCTCGACGCGATGGGTGGAGCCAGGCAAAGACCCAAGCACCAGTCGCGTTGTGCCGATACCTCCGCAGCCAACAAAAATGCGATCGGCTCGTATCGTCTCGACGGAACCTGTGCGTTGATCCTTCACCACGACGAAGGGGCCTCTGTCGTCTTCGTCAACCTTGACCGCAAGCAGCCCTGAGCGATAGGTCACCGAAGCGGTTGCGAAGAGGCGGTCAAACGTCTGGGATGAGGAGTAGATCAATTGCTCGGGGCAACCGGTCATACACAATCCGCATCGAGTGCAACTGGACGACTTGAGTGCGAGGCGCGCATGACCAACAGTGACGCCGAGCGATTCGACCTTGCTTTGGTGCTTCGTGAATCTTTCAAGCACCGAAGCCGTCCGGGCCGAAACTTCGGGAAGCGGATTTGGAGGCACGAGGTGTGGGAATAACGTTTCGAGCGCATCGGATTGCCCGCTGACGCTCATCTCCGCCATGGCGACTCGGTAGTGCGGAGCCATGTCGTCAAACGACACAGGCCACTCGTTGAACGTCGCTCGAGAAAATGGCATTGTCTGCGCGCCCCAGACATTGGAAAATCCTCCAAAGGCACCAGAAACCACGGGTGCAACTTCGCCCTTGGCGGCTGGAAGGCCAGCCTGTTGACCAACGTCGCGAAAGGGAAAGTCCGAGCCGTAGGTACGTTTCTGCGGCAGCTTGGCGCCGCGCACAGCAACTGGCTGGTGCTGGACCAGTTCTCGATCTGCAGGTGACCACAACACCTCTGGGGTCCCTGCAATTCGATCGCGGGCCGCAGCGTGGTCTGGTTCCAAGGTGGCGCCGATATCGATAACGGTGATCGCGTAGGCAGGATCCTTCGCGTAGGCGAGCGCCACTCCTGCGGCGCTTGGGCCTGACCCGATGATCACGATGTGCTTCATCGGGAGTGCCCTCTGAGCGTGACTGGTGGCAGCAGGCGACGAGGGATCATGAAACGAGTTGTGCTGAGGTTGCTCGGCGAACGTCGAGTTGTCCAACCGCAAATCCAAACCCTGCCAAACCAATCCCAATGATCAAGGCGCCAAATCGTGCGGCTCCTGCAAGGTCGCCTGATCGCAGATCGCTCAGGGCGTTCCGCGCTCCACGACCAATGGCACGGAGGACAAATGCTCGATCTTCAGTCGTATCTCCAGCATTACCGAGGCGGTGTAATTCCATTGCCTTGCTCCGATTGACTCGAAAACAGCGATGCCAGAAGTATGACCACGTCACCCGTTGCGCGACAACGTTATGCCGAACGATGGCGCGAGGTTCGAACAAGATGCTCTCGCCAGGGAAGGCCATCGCAAGCTGATGACACATGACCATGTCATCGTGGTCATCGGAGTGAAAACCACCAATGTGGTGGAGCGAGCTCGCTCGCACCGACATCGATGCGCCAATGAGTCGCGTTGTGGGGGCAAGTTGAGAGGGAAGGCCGTCGTAGGCGCACCCATAGACCCAGTCCATCTGGCGAGGGAACCACCGAGGTCGCGAAGTTGCGTAGTTGGGGAGTGGGGCGCCACCAACGGCATGGACGCCAACGTGCTCGTAGGGGGCAATCAGATGCATGAGCCATTCCGGATCAGCAGCAGCGTCATCATCGAGGAATGCCACTACGTCGGTGCTGCACGCGGCAACACCGGTGTTTCGTGCGCTTCCGAGATGGCCATCGAAGGCGTTTTCGAGCAGCACAAGTGGCACCACCCCCTGCGCGGACCAATCCGCGAGGGCACCGAGGCAGCGGGCGTAGAGCGCCGGATTGTGGTCAATCACAATCACAATTGCCTCGGGCTGGAGGTGTTGTTGGAGTGCTGATCGAATTGCATCTTCGAGCATCGACCAGCGATCCTCGGTATAGGCGCAAATGACGACCGCGACTGATGGGGTAGCCACCCCACTCTCATCCGACGTTGTCGTCGAGTGCTCGTGCGCTGTCGCCATATGGTCAGGGTTGTTCTAAAGGAGAAGCGGATGGAACTTCGTGCTCACCATGGTGTGGTTGTTGTCGAGCATGCATCCGCGTCGCAAGCGTCGTCGTAGTGCGAGCTGCCCCTGGATTTGGGTGGAAGCGTTCACGTAAAATGCAGTGCACAACACGGAATCCATCGCGCATGGCGTTCAAGTTCGACCCGCCGTGAGCGCGCCGCTGTTCGTAACTTGGCACTTCGACCACGTGGTACCCAAGACGAGCCGTGCGCGAGAACATCAAGGTCTCAATCTCGAAGCCATGTCCGTAGACCTGGGGCCGCCGCGAGCCCCCTGCATCAATTGACGACTGCAGGTTGCGGATCTCCTCCAAACCGATTCCCTGGACGACGTCCGACCAAAACGCCGCATACCCATAGGCTAGATCGGTCCAATTGGTTTGAAACAAGCCATTGACGATTCTGGCGAGGAACCAGTTTCCCAAACGCCGAGTTCTCGTGAAATCGTCGGAGCCACCTGGATGGAGGTGGCGTGTCCCCTTCGCGAGGTCAGCACCATCGACGAGCGCTCGAACGAATTGCTCCATCTCCGAGAGATCCGTCGAACAATCGGTATCTGCCATGACGACGATTTGAGAGCTAGCGGCGAGGAGGCCGATAGTGAGCGCGAGTCCCTTTCCGGGGGCACTCTGGCCGAGCACCACGATGTCTGGACGCAACGATCGTGCGACTTCAATCGAACCATCCTTCGAACCGCCATCAACAAAGATCACTTCGGTGACGAAGGAGGGAATCGCAGCGAAAACTGCGGGAAGATTTTTTGCCTCGTTGTAACAAGGGAGGACGAGGGAGACGCTAGGCAAAGCCGGCTTTCCAGACCCCGTAACCACGTTACGAGGTTACATGCTGACGTTGACAGGATTGACCACGTCCCGCCGAGCGAGGTTCACGAGGATCGAGCTTCGTCGATGCGGAGCGATCGAGCCGCCTTCCCCCCTACGACACACCTCTCGGCACCGGTCGAACGGGTTCGCTGCTCCTCGTGTCGCCATCAGGGCTCGCGAGGCGGCGTTCGAGAGCAGTGAAGGCGGCGATGACGTCGGGGGCTTCGTAGGCCCTGTTCCGCCGCCCCACCGTCACTTGTCGCAGAATGCCGGCGTCGACGCAACGCTCAATGGCTGCTGCAGCTGGTTTGAACGTTCGACCGAGCAGTTTCGCCGCACGCTCAACGGTGAGCACGGGAGCACCCGGCAGCATGGTGAGCAAGACGTCCAGTGCAGAGTTGGCGCGAATGGGTCCGAGCCGCAGTCGCCACGCATCCTCGAGCGCTGCGACCTCGCGTTCGTAGTTCGAAACGTCGACCACCGAGCGCTCGCATGCCCCGGCGAAGGTCTCGATCCAGTGGTTGACGCCATCAACTGCTGCGCGAGCGTATGGGGAACCTCGGTAACGAGTCGCCGTCAACCCTTCGATGTAGGAGGCAGACCACGTGGCGAGGACGAGCGACACCGGTGGGAGCGTTCGCCGAGCGAGTCCCCTCCGCCGGAGGATGAGGTGGATCAACACTCGCCCCGTGCGCCCATTCCCATCAACGAAGGGGTGGATGGTTTCGAACTGCGCATGGGCAATGGCCGCTTGAGCAACAGCTGGGAGATCGGACGTATTGCAGAATGCACACAGATCAGCGAGCAATGCACCGACGAGCTCCGGCGGAGGCGGGACGAAGGCAGCTGCGCAGGGGTTGAAGGAGCTGCCACCAATCCAGTTCTGCGTCGAGCGGAGCACGCCTCCTTGCGCGGCGAGACGAGTGCCGGCAAAGAGGCGCCGATGGATGTCGAGGAGCAGGTCAACGGTGATGTCGTCGCCCGGTTGGATGGCGTCCAGCGCCACAGTCATTGCATCGACGTTGTTGAGCACCTCGACCGCTGTCACGTCCACAGCACTGCTGGCCAAAGTTCGAGCAGCGTCAGCGTGGAGGAGGCGGCGAGCCCCGACTTCGAGTCCCTCAATGCGTGAGGAGGCAACAGCCTCTGCGCGAAGGAGGACTCGAGCGAGGACCTCGGTGTCCACGAGCGTCCGTGCGTTGAGGTCAAGCCGGAGGAGCGCTGCCTCAGCGCCGGCGATTGCTGCAGCGACTTCGCCCGTCAGTTGGAACTGGCGACCCATGAGGGCATCAGGAACATGGGACTCGTACTCGCAGCCTCGACGGTCTCGACGAGGTAGCCCGCTGCCCGAATCCCCGCTCCTCCATCGCCGTCGAACAACCCTCGCCATCGTGCCCCTCTTATTGGAGGTTATAGAAGAACCTCCTTCATGCTACGTCCATGGTGGAGGTTGTCGTTCTTCGCCGATCGAGGGAATCGCACAACGACAGCGCAGATCTGCGTTAGCCATTTAGACCTGACGGGTCTCTGCTGGGCGAGTGCGCCATGGCCTCGTCGAAAAAGTTCGCGTCACCCTCCGGGGTCCAACCTCGCGCACCGCGAGCACGCAAGGTGGACCAGGTCACCCCTCGGGGCCGGTCGGCACCCACACCTCCCGTCGTCGAGCAACCGCGTAGATGCGCTCTACATCTTCAGCAGTGAGAACGGCTGGCTGAGCACTGAGCCACTTCGCAATCCGATTCCGTCCGATGACCGGAACGTCATCGGGCTGCGCTTGCACGGTGAAGTCTGACGCCAACACCACGATGACGGACTG